>Ga0206829_10399_pt1 | contig 11567 bp, 10 predicted proteins | sample Alteio_BWOrgCont_75_FD_152862 | JGI IMG/M metagenome (GOLD analysis project Ga0206829, IMG submission 152862) | Enriched cells from forest soil in Barre Woods Harvard Forest LTER site, Petersham, Massachusetts, United States -... | ecosystem: Environmental > Terrestrial > Soil > Temperate forest >... | reverse complement strand
TGGGTGTTCCTAATATAGCTTCTGCTGTGCAATATGCAGAAGTGGTGCCCAATCCTTCCAGGTCTCAGGCAGAATTACAAATGTTTGTAGCACAAGCGGGTAATGTGAATATAAAAATGACCGACCTTTTAGGAAGGACCGTTTGGATGCAGACAGTGAATGCCAACACCGGCAGCCAAAGTATTGCTTTGCCAAATACTGATATCACCCCCGGTATGTATATGATACAAGTGCAAGGCGAAGGATGGCAATATAACAAAACACTGAAGTGGATAAAACAGTAAGATAGTAATAGCTATTTATAAAAAGCTGCCTTCTTAAGAGCAGCTTTTTTTATTGTTTTCCAAACCTGGGATGGTATTTTTCAAGTGTTTGACGTAGGTAGCCCCTGTCAAGGTGTGTGTATATTTCTGTAGTGGTAATGCTTTTATGGCCCATCATTTCCTGCACAGCACGCAGGTCTGCACCAGCCTCTACCAAATGAGTTGCAAAAGAATGTCGTAAAGTATGCGGGTGGATATTTTTGTCAAGGCCACTCTTTTCTGCCAGTTCTTTCAGAATAAGAAATACCATCACTCGCGATAATGCTGCCCCCCGGCGGTTTAAAAAAAGTATGTCCTCATTACCTGCTTTTATTTTTTGCAGTTGTGTTCTTACATACTGTTTGTATAAAGTGATCTGCCTTACAGCTTCTCCACCTATGGGTATCAATCTTTCCTTATTGCCTTTGCCTATCACTTTTATAAAGCCGACATCCATGTATAAATTAGAAATGCAAAGCCCGGTAAGTTCACTTACGCGCAAGCCGCAGCTATACATGGTTTCCAGCATAGCCCTGTTACGCTGCCCTTCGGGTGTGCTATGGTCAATAGCAGCAAAAAGCGTGTCTATATCTGCAATACTCAATACCACAGGCAAAGAACGTTTCAACTTGGGGGCTTCGAGCAAAGCAGTAGGGTCTTTCTTTATCACCTCTTCTAATAGCAAATACCTGAAAAAAGATTTGATACCGCTCAAAACCCTTGATTGTGTGCCGGCGCTAAGCTCCAGTTCATTAATATGTTCAAGAAAAGATTGAAGCTGCGATAATTCTATGTCTTTGATGCCCATGTCGGGCAGCGTAGCATGCATATAATCAGCCAGCATAGCAACATCATGCAGGTAGGCCTCCACAGTATTATCCGACATAGACCTTTCTAACTGCAAATAAGCCTTAAACCCTTTTTGATATGCTTTCCACATTGCTTAAAATCCCAAAGTACAAATTCCAAATCCCAAATTACCTATATTGGCATTAAAATAGCAACTATGTTACATCTCGCTATCATTAACGGCCCCAATCTTAATCTGCTTGGCATCCGCGAACCACATATATATGGCAATGTAAGCTTTGAGCAATATTACTCACAGCTAAAAGAACGCTTTCCCACAATAACACTAGATTACTACCAAAGCAATGTGGAAGGCGAACTGATCAATTATATGCAAAGCTGCATGGGCAAGGTGCAGGGCATCATATTGAATGCAGGCGCTTATGGGCACAGCAGCATTGCTATTGCAGATGCCATATCTGCTACTAATATCCCAACCGTCGATGTTCACATCTCCAATGTGCTGGCAAGAGAGGATTTTAGAAAAACTTCATTCATCGCGTCAAAATGTATTGGTTCAATCAGTGGCCTTGGTATGACGGGGTATGCATTGGCAATACAATATTTTGTAGATAGATTAAACTCTGAAACCGCGTAGAAAAGAAACAGTGTCCATTTTCTTTTTACCTTCCAATTGCAGTTCATCTATATACAGCCAGCCGTCTCTTGCAGCAAAACGCAGATAGGTTTTTCCATCCGTATCATATCCACCGGGGGCGTTTTCCCTTTGTTCTGTTATATAATGTGATCGGAATATTTTTACAGATTTTCCTTGTAGGCTTGTAAAAGCAGTTGGATAAGGTGATAGGCCTCTTATAAGGTTATGAATGTTTTCTACTCCCTTATTCCAATTGATCTGGAGATGTTCTTTAAAAACTTTAGGAGCATGTTTCAGCTCTGTTTGCGCCACCTGTTCCTGGGGAATTTCCCGGATACTATTATCCGCCATGCCTTTTATCGTTCTTACTAATAGTTCAGCCCCGGCCTTCATTAACTTATCGTGCAAAGTCCCAGCATTATCTTCGGGTGCTATAGGCACTTTTTGTTGCAATAGTATATTACCTGTATCTATCTCGTGTTGTAGTTTAAAAGTAGTTACTCCGGTTTCGATTTCTCCATTAATGATTGCCCAGTTAATAGGCGCTGCGCCCCTATATTGTGGCAATAAAGATGCATGCACATTCACTGTTCCCATAGGCGGCATATTCCAGACTGCTTCCGGTAACATACGAAAAGCCACAACCACAAACAGATTTGCATGGAAGGAAGCTAATTCATTAATAAATTCTGTATTTTTTAACTTTTCAGGCTGCAATACCGGTATTTTATGAGATGTGGCATATAGTTTTACAGCAGATGACTGTAATTGCATACCCCTTCCGGCAGGCTTATCGGGCGCAGTAACCACTGCAACGATATTTGCAGCAGCATTAACCAAAGCTTTTAAAGAACCAACTGCAAATTCAGGGGTGCCGAAAAAAATTATTTTCAAATGCTCAAATTTCATAATAGAATATGCAAAGCTAATATCTATGTTAACAAAAACGTATAAAAACTGCCATATTAAACTATAACACCTTACTTTCGTCTATCTAATAACTTCTGGAAGGAAATTTAATGGCAGATACTACGGATGACCTCCTGCTGGTGGCATCTTTTAAAGACGAAAAAACACGCGATAAAGCTTTTACACAACTGGTACAAAAATACCAGGAGCGATTGTATTGGCACGTAAGGAGAATGGTTGCCGAACATGAAGACGCTAACGATATATTGCAAAATATATTTATAAAAGTATGGAAAAACCTCTCGGAATTCAGGCAGGAATCCAATTTATATACCTGGCTTTATCGCATAGCAACTAATGAAACTCTTACCTGGATAAATCAACAAAAACGTCATGCCTCTGTGTCTATAAGTGATAATGAGGATATTTTTTCTGAAAAATTAACAGCACAGAAAGGATTTGACGCTAATAAACTGGAATGGCGGCTTCAACAAGCCATTCAATCATTACCCGAAAAACAACGCATTGTTTTTAACTTACGTTACTATGATGAAATGCCTTATGACGAAATGGCCATTGTACTTGAAACCTCGGCTGGGGCATTAAAAGCATCTTATCACCACGCTGTTAAAAAAGTAGAAAACTACCTTCTTAACGCTTAACGTTAAACCTGAAAGAAAAGAAACAGTCAAAAGAATTGTATGAAACGCAGAAAAGAAATAACAGATGAATTAGTAAGCATGGGTAGCTCCCTGGCTTCTATGCCATATGGAATGCCTTACAGCGTACCTGATAACTATTTTACTTCTCTGTGTGAGGATATATGTGATAATGTTCAGTTTGTAATGTCTGCCGACCCATTGCTCCCTATTCATAAAGCAACGCCTTTTGAGGTTCCAGCAGGATATTTCGATCAATTACCCATACAGGTTCTTACGCATGTTAAGGAACATTCAGATAATTTAAAAACAACACCATACGCTGTACCCCAGGGATATTTTAATACATTACCTGCACGAATGCTCCAGGTAGCAAAAAAATCCGAACAGGTAAAGAAAACCAAGGTCATTCCTCTACAAGCAGGTCCTTGGTCTTATATACGGCTTGCTGTAGCTGCATTACTAATAGCAGCAATAGGTTTTGGGGCTTTCAGGTATTTTGTACAACGGAATTCAAATCCTGAGTTAGCACTTACTAAAATACCAGACAGTGTGCTTCGTGATTATGCACAGCAAAACTTTGACGATTTTGATGTTTACATGAATGTGAATAATATCGTAACAACTAATAGCGATAAGTATACTCAACAATTAAGCCCCCAGGACATTGAACAGTACTTTGAAGAAACTGGGCTGGGACAAAAAAATATTGATTGATTGATCATAACATACAATAAGAAAAAAAATAGTAATGAAAAAGTTTTTGTGCATAGCAATTATTAGTTTGATGACCTTTAGTGTTCAGGGCCAGCCACAGGGAAGAGCTTTTGAACGTGTTCATGCAGCTAAGGTCGCTTATATTACCGACAGGATACAACTTACCACCAAACAATCCGAACGTTTTTGGCCAGTATATAATGACTTTGAAAAAGACAGGATTGCGATAAGGAAAAAATATTATAATGCAGATAAAGGGACAAACCAGGACAGAGCCCACGGAAGAGACGACAGGAATGACCACGGTAATTACCAGGACGGTAATGAAGGAGATGCCCGCCAGAGTATAGAAGACAACCTCGATTTCCAGCAGGAGGAACTTGACCTGAAAAAGAGGTACAGCAATGAATTCATGAAGATTATATCTGCACAACAATTATCACTTCTTTACAAAGCAGAGCGTGAATTCAGGCAATTACTAATGCAACGCTTAAAAGAAAGACGCGGGCATGGAAATGGACATGGCGGGGGAAACGGTGGCGGCGATGGCAACGGAAACGGCAATTGGAGATAAATATCCGAAACAGATAGTATTATTATTTATAAAAAGATGGGGGGCACTGCCCCTCATCTTTTTATAATTTAGCCACAGGTGTTTTTACATCATGATAAAACAAAAATTGCCAGTCTTGCTCTTTCCCGGTTTTTGCATATTCTTCCCGCAGAGCCATTGCTTTCTTACCATCATAATCATAACGGGCTATATAACGCATTTTCATTTGTTTTAGTTGAGGGGCTTCATCCCCTCCGTAAAACAGCTTATCAGTGCCATCATCTATCAGAAAAACAATATGCTGAGGGCAATGCGCACCGGAATGCATAAACTTAATATAGCCATCAATAAATCCCTCTTCCCCGTCCAGCCATTTTACCTGTTTAGACGAAAGTAATTCCTCCACTTCTTTTTTGGGATAAGAAGTTCCTTCATGTTGCAAAGCATAATCTGCCTCAGCACGGTAAATAAAATAATCTGCACTAGGAAAGGTGGTATGCACAATGCCATTCAAATCACTATACACTGCCCCATTCACATGGTCCTTATGCAGGTGCGATAATAATACCTTTGTTACCTCCTCAGGCTCGTACCCACATTTTTTAAGATTGCTGCGAATCTGCAACTCACCGTCCTTTTCTCTGAAACCAAGCCCCGTATCCAATATCATTACATCTTTTTCTGTAACCACAAGAAAGGGTTGCACCTCTACTAATAATGAACCTGTAGGCCGGTCTGTCAGCACTTCGGTATTTTCGTTAAAAGGGACAAATTGTTTATCATGCCCTACAGTAAAAACGCCTTCGGATAAAGGATGAATGGTAGCCATTGCCTGCAATTTAAGTAATCCTATCTTATCATCACCTGCCTGTCAGCATCCAGGCGGATCAATATAAATATCAGTACACTGAATGACAGCAACGAAGACCCCCCATAACTAAGAAAAGGAAGTGTAATACCTATAACAGGCGCAAGCCCTATTGTCATAGATATATTAACTGCAAAGTGAAAAAACAGTATTGAAGCCACACAATAAGAATAGATGCGTGTAAAGACAGATCGCTGTCGTTCGGCAAGGTATATAATGCGCAACATGAGTGACACATACAAAGCAATAAGAATAAAACTACCTACAAAGCCAAATTGTTCTCCAATTGCACAGAATATAAAATCCGTATTTTGCTCAGGCACAAATTCATTTTTGGTAGACGTTCCGTTCAAAAAACCCTTGCCCCAAAAACCACCGGAGCCAATTGCTATCTTCGACTGCTTCACATTGTAATCCGAACTGTTTACTACTGCTGCCCCATCATCATCGTCATCATCATCAGTATTATTATTGGCAACAATATTTTTACGATATTCTGCTGGCACATCTTTGCCTATAGTCGAAAATATGCGGTCTATCTGGTGTTTCTGCAATACATGCTTAAACATAAAAGGTACTGCCAATTGCGAAAACAGCATACAAACAAGCCAAATAGAAATTAAAGTGATTAGGGCAATTCTGTCCCTTTTCAGTGTGTCACGCATGATTACCCCGAATAAGACTGCCAGGCCTGTAAGAATAAAAAAAAGCACCTTCCGCTCTACCAATAACGTTGTCAACACTAAGGCAATGCACGAGAAGCCTATCACAAGCACAATATTTGGTAAGCCTTCCCTGTACATTACCAGGAAAAAACTAAAATAAACCAGTGCCAGGCCTGTCTCCTTTTGCAAAACGATCAGCACAGCCGGCACCATAGCCAGAGCCACACCAACCAGCCTGTGCTTTAGTGTTTTGAAATTTGTCTCCGGAACAGAAATAAATTTAGCCAGTGCCAATGCAGTAAATATTTTACACACTTCCCCCGGTTGAAAACGGACACTGCCAACACCTAGCCATGAATGAGACCCTTTAACGTCCACACCTACGAATATGGTTATAAACAGCAGGAATAAACCGATGGCATAAGAAAGAAAAGCGAAAGAAGAAAAGAATTTACTATCGGTAAGTATAATAATAAGCCCCACAAATAAGGATATACCCAGCCAGGTCAGTTGCCTCATGTAACCTTTGTTCATCATAAACAGGCTTGGGTCTGTGCTCCTGTGCTCAACAGAAAAAACAGCCATAATGCCTATTATGACCAATGTAAAATAGATGAGTATAGTTATACCGTCTATCCTGTTAAATAATGATTTGCGTAAAGTGCCCATCTTTTTATACTTCAGTAAAGTATATGCTTTTACTTTTTATTACCTAATTGTTTGTTCATCCACCTCATCATCATGGTAGAATCAGTTGCTCTGTTCATACTATCATTTTCTTTTCTTCTTTCTGCCCTCATTTGCAAAACGGCTTCGTCTCGCAGTCGTTGTTCAGAATCTATTACATAAATGTATTTGTTTATCAGGTGGGCATTGATCATTTTTTCTTCCACTGCTTTATGTGCGGTCGAAATGCTATCTCTGAAAAACTTTTCCAATAATAACCCTGTTATAGGGCCTGCCCAAGCAGCGCCATAGCCGGCATTTTCAATGGCAACTGCAATAGCTATCGTGGGGTTCTCACGAGGGGCAAATGCAACAAACATAGAGTGGTTTTGCATCTTCATGGCCACTCCATTCACAATTGCTTTATTTTCTGCAGTACCTGTTTTAGCGCAAATGTTTATACCCGGTATTTTCATCGCTTCAGCGGTGCCGCTTTCCACCACATCCTGCATGGCCTGCTGTAAAATACTAAAAGTAGTATCCGGGATATGTGTTACGACATGCTTTTTCAGGTAAGGTGTCAATAAAGGATCCTTAGGGTTATTACCTATACTTTTTACAAAATGCGGAGTATAATAATATCCCTTATTGGCTATCATACACATACCATTAGCCATCTGCAGAGGCGTTAATGCCAGCTCTCCCTGCCCCATCCCAACAAATACCACTGTGCAGGAATTCCAGCTTCCATTGTATCTATGATTATAATAGGATGAATCCGGCAACAGGCCTTTCCCTTCATAAGGCAAGTCCACACCGGTAGGATGCCCATAGCCAAAACTGTAAAAATAGTCATGCCATACCTGCAAACCCTGTCTTACATTTTTGAATTTTTTATCATCAACCGTAAGCCTGAACACATGACAGAAATAAGAATTACAGGAATGGGCCAATGCCAGGCGGAAATTGGCTGCATGCCCTGCATCCTTATGGTCGCAGGCAATGGGCCTGCCACAATAATTATAAGAGCCCCTGCAAGGAAAACCAAATGATGGCGTAATAGCCCCAACATCCAGCGCAACAAGCCCTGTCATAGGTTTAATAGTTGAACCGGGTTGATAGGTAGCCTGCATGGCCCTGTTAAATAAAGGATGCGTTGCGTCTTTAAAAAGTAACCCATAATTTTTAGCACGGTCCCTTCCGCGCAATAAATTAGGGTCGTAGCTGGGGCTGCTTACCATTGCCAGGATGCCACCGGTTTTAGGATCAATGGCCACCACACTGCCCACTTTATTCTGCATTAATTTCTCCGCATAAGCCTGCAGTTCTGCGTCGGTGTATAGTTGTAAACTTTTCCCTGCAACTTCCGGGGTATCTAATGAGCCGCCCCTATAAGGTTCACGGGGACGGTTAAAGTTGTCACGCTCCAGGAAATGCACACCGCGTTGCCCTCTCAAAACCTCTTCATAGCTATATTCCAGGCCATTCAGGCCGGTATAATCGCCTTGCACATAAGATGCATACCTGTCTTTCTTCAACATTTCAGGCGAAACCTCTCCTACATACCCCAAAACTACTCCTCCACTGGTATTCGGGTAAGCACGTATATTACGCTCCACCAGCTCAAAACCGGGAAACAAATAAGCATTCTCCTGGAAACGGGCCCATTGCTCAGGCTTCAGCTCTTCAATAAAAGTGCTTTGCCTCATGCCCCCGTTCCTTATCTTTACCTTGTTCAGCAGTTTTATATAGGCATCTTTGTCCATACCCAGCGCCAGGCATAGCTGCACGGTATCCAGGTTTTTAGGCACAGAGTTGGGGGTCACCATCAGGTCATACACCACCTGGTTATACAGCATAACCCTGCCCTTACGATCATAGATAACGCCACGCGGAGGATAAACGACCTTTTTGTAAATAGCTATATCATTAGCCAGTACTTTGTACTTATCTTCAAATATCTGCAGGAAAAACAACCTTATCAATATTACAACCGCAATACCGACAAATATGGCCCTGATAACAAACTGGCGCGGATTGGCCGCATTCGACATGATTTCTTCCTCTTAAAATGGCTACAACACACAAACGTACACGAAAAATGGCTCTTAAGGGAATATAAAAAACACTAAATGCAAATATCTTGAAAACCCTGTTAATATGGTGTAAAACTTTATTTTAGAAATGTTTTGCCTCTTTAAAAAAGCTCCTTAATTTTGCACTCCCAAACCTAGTGGGATAGTTCGATGGTGTAACGGTAGCACAATAGTTTTTGGTACTATTTGTCTTGGTTCGAATCCAGGTCGAACTACAGGTTAAATGCAAGCGAAAAGCTTGCATTTTTTTTTGACTTAAGTGAATTCTCTGAAAGAGGCAGGCCAAAAGAAATCTGGACCGATACCCCAATTATTCTGAATTGAATGCAGAAGTCAGCAAATGAAAATATTTTTAACTAAGTTTATTCCAGCATCCCCAATTCAATTGACTTCTTAACCAGGCCTACCATATTTTTTACATCAAATTTTCGAAGCAAACTTTTACGATGATTTTCTATAGTGCGAAGGCTCAAAAACAATTTATCTGCTATATCATGACTGGTAAGCTCTTTTGCTATAAGCTGGAGTATCTCTTTTTCCCTACGCGTAAGTAGTGGTTTTGCGTTCGTTATTTTACGAGTGTCTATCATATCCTGAAACAATATTTCCTTTAGCTGGGGGCCAACATATTGCTTCCCTTTATTCACTGTTTCTATCGCCTCAATAAGAGTCTCCCGGTCAGCGTTTTTTAATAAATAACCAAGACAGCCTGCTTTCAGCATATTTTTTATCAGCATTGGAGCATCTGCGCTACTTATAGCAAGTATATGAATATGCGGATAGTCTTTTGCTATGACTTGTGTCAGCTCATCTCCATTTTGATCAGGAAGCTGGATGTCAAGGATAAGTACATCGGGCTGCCGTTTTTTGAGGCCAATCAATAAATCTCCCCCGCAATCGTACGTATCGCACACATTGATATAACCGAAAGAATCAAGTAATTGTTGCAACCCGGCAAGAACCATAGGGTGGTCATCAACTATAGCTACGTTTATAATCATACAGTTTCCGTGTTTTGAAGTTTACAGATATTAAATTCCAGATAAATAGTAGTGCCAATGTTTGTCCTGCTGTCCACTTCAATCTGTCCGCTTAGCGCGCCTATTCTTGATGCAAGATTCTTCATTCCCATTCCTTTTTCTACTTTGTCCGCCTTATCTGCAAAACCTTTTCCATTGTCTTCTACTGTTACTAGCAATTGATCATCCTGTAAGTCAATCTGTACCAGTGCTTTTGAAGCCTTTGCATGCTTCAGAACATTATTGATGAGTTCCTGTATAATGCGGTACAATGACAATTCCGTATCCGAATTTAAACGTGGTACATCGCCCAGTGCCTGAAAAGATATATCAAGAGATTGCTTGTCTATTTTATTACAATATAATCTTACTGCCTTTACCAATCCTTCCTGCAGTAATGTTTCAGGTAAAAGATTATGGGCAGTTTTTCGCAATTCCTCATACGTATCGTCCAGCAGTTTGATGCCATTATGAAAAACAGGAGACTCATCATATAAATGATGCAGGCTGTTGAAATTCATTTTTGCTGCAGAAAGCAGGCCGCCTATGCCATCATGCAATTCACGGGCTATTCGTGTCCGTTCTTTTTCTTCGCCTTGCATCATGGCTGTAAGGTGGCTGATTTTTTGCTGCTGTTGCATATTGCGTATGGTTGTAATTTGCAATTCTTGCCTGCGTTGGTAGCTCTTAAATAAAATAAATAATATAATAACCAGTACAGAAGAAAAAGCAGCGATGCTCCATATCCATAAATTTTTCGTTCTCAAATTGCTTTCTTTTTGGCTAAGTTGTAGTTGTTGTGTAGCTATTTCTTTGTCTTTCTGGGCTGTTTGGTATTTTATTTCAAGCTGGCTTACATTTTCCGACACTTCTTTAATGTCCAGGCTATCTTTTAATGTTGTATAAATCTTGTAGTAAGTGTATGCTTTTTGGTATTCTTTTGTTTGTAAATACAATTTTGCAAGAGCATCATAAACGCCCATTATGTTCAAAATGCTTTTCGTTTGATTGCCATAGTGTAGTGCTTTGTATAAATAGTGTTTTGATAATTTATACTTTTTCAGCTCCAGGTAAATATTACCAAGAACGCAGTAGAGGTTTGCGTATTCATAAAGTGGCAAGTCCGCCTTAGCCTGTTCTGCTGCCAATGCCGTATTTAATGCTAGCCTGAGTTTATTTTTTTTAAAATAGATATAACTTATTGCAGGCAAAGTATACATCATCGCTGTGTCCCATTTTTCTTCTTCAAAGTATTTATTGGCCTTGCTAAACAATATTTTCGCTAAAGCCTCCTTGTCACCGGTTTCACGCGCAATATCTTCTGATTTTTTTAAATAATAGGATTCTTTTTCATTTTGTTTTAGTTGCCCGAATATTGCAGAAAGGCGCCTGTATCCCATTCCAATCATTTTAATATCTGGTATTTTTTCTGCTGCTTTTATTGTCTGGTTGAAATATTCAATAGCTTGCTGGTAATGCCCTTCTACCGAATATACATGTCCAATGCAATACAAAGAATAAACAACCCCCTGCTGAAAATTTAATTCTAAGCTTTCCCCTAATAGATTTTGCAGAAGTATAAGTGCGCTATCAGGTTCCTTTTCCGATAATTTTCTGCCATAATACTCTATCGATGATAATATCTCGTCTGTATCATGTTTTACAT
>Ga0206829_10397_pt1 | contig 11622 bp, 7 predicted proteins | sample Alteio_BWOrgCont_75_FD_152862 | JGI IMG/M metagenome (GOLD analysis project Ga0206829, IMG submission 152862) | Enriched cells from forest soil in Barre Woods Harvard Forest LTER site, Petersham, Massachusetts, United States -... | ecosystem: Environmental > Terrestrial > Soil > Temperate forest >... | reverse complement strand
GCGGGCAGGTCGCTGGCGATCTGGTCTTCGAGTTGGCGCTCGCGGTCTTCTTTGTTGGAGTGCTTATAGTCGGCAGGGGCATAGTAGCCGGGGCGGTACTCGAGCTTTACGTCTGACCGGTTGATCTTGATCGACAGGCGGCGATAGGAGCCATCACGGCGCGTGTCTGTGGAGCGGAAGGCGATGACGTAGTAGGCCGACATGTCCTGCTGCATGCGCTGGAAGGCGGGGGCGAAGTCGTTGGAGTCGAAGAAGGCTTTGCCGCCGGTGTCGGATGAGAGGTTGGCCATGACTTCCTGCGAGTTGAAGTTGGCGTCGAGGTTGTTCTGGAGCGCGGAGCCGTTGTAGGCGCTGTTGCCGCGGATGCTTCCGGTCGAGGCGTCGCCGAGCGGGGAGATGGCCTGGAGGCCGCGCGCGTCGACGCTATAGATGGACATGTTAGAGCGCACTGCGGAGTTGATGGCGGCGTGGAGCGAGGCCTGGTTCTCGATGCCGTCTCGGGAGATGCCGCCGGAGAAGTAGAGCAACGCTTTTTTCTCGCTGATGTAGTTCAGAGACTTTGCGATGGACGCGATGGCAAAGAGCTCGCGGTCGGTATTGATGTCGTTGTACTCGCTCTCGTCGGCGGTGTAGGCAGTGGTGTCTTCGACCTGGTTGGTGGTGCTGGTGGCGCCGGGGGTAAAGCCCTGGGTCTGGTCGCCGGAGTAGCTGTTGACTGCATTGAGCAGGAACTGCTTGTTCTGGGTGAAGTCCTGGTCGAGAGAGAGCGATGCGTCGAGCGAGACGACGGCGACGACGTCGGCGACCTGCATCTGCTTGTTGATGTAGTTGCGGGCTGCGTCCTGCGCGCGCTCGAGGTCTTCGGGCTGCATGGAGGTGATGTCGAAGAAGAGGACGACGAGGCGGTGGTCGCGGAGTGCGTCGCCGGTAATGACGGGAGATTTGCCGAGGAGGATGGAATTGCCGGCTTTGCCGCTGATGGTGGCTTCGTTGAGCGCGGCGGCTTCGTCGATGCTTTCGAAGTCGAAGCCGGTGATTTGCTGGGGCTTGCCGTTTTCGGTGATGGTGAAGTCTTTGGCGGTGAGCCCTTTTACTACATGGCCGGTTTTTTTGTCGCGAGGGACTACGTTGGTGAGGACGATGTCGCTGTTTACGTGTAGGGTGAAGGATTGGTCTTGCTGGTCTTGCTGGTTCTGGGCGAGGATGGTTTGCGCGAAGAGCAGTGTCAGGGCGAGTGTTGCGAACAAGCCCACCCTTTGCTTGCGCTCAGGATGGGGCACCCTGGTTTTGCGTGATCCCAGGTCCCCTTCGTGGACCTGGGTCACCCTTGTTGTGCGGCTGTCAACAAAAAGCAGATCCTTTGCTGCGCTCAGGATGACATCGATTTTCTTGATCATCTCTTTGTCTCCTAGAAGCGGTAGCGGGCTAAGAAGGTAAATTGGCGCATCTGGCCTGCGGATGTGATTTGTCCGTAGGTGGCGGAGCTTACGGTGGTGTCGACGCCGGCGTATTGCACCGTGTTGAAGATGTTGCTGGAGGTGGCGCGGACTTCGAGTGAACGCATGTCTCCGAAGCGAACGCTTTTCGAGAGCGATGCGTTAAAGGATACGGTGCCGGGGCCGGGGATGGAGTAGCGCGAGGCTGTTCCGTAGACGCCGGTGGGCTGGGTGAAGGCGGCCTGGTTGAACCAGTTGCGGATGGTGCCGCCTCCGGCGGTGATCGATTGGCTTTGGACGCGGTCAGGGCGCAGGGAGCCGGCGCTGCCGCGGGCTACGTCTTCGATGTTGGCCTCGTAGTGCGGCGTAAGCGGTTCACCGGTGGCGAAGTAAAAGGTGCCGGACATAGAGATGTTGGCGAGGGCGTGCGAGAGCCAGCTTCCGTTGGTGAGCATGTGCGTGTCGGGGCCGAAGGGAAGCTCGTAGACGAAATCGCCTTTGATCTGCTGACGGATGTCGAAGCTGGAGTTGGATTCTTCGGCAAGGATGTCCTGCCAGTTCTGCGCGACTACGCCTCCGACGCCACCGACGGAGCTGGCGTTGTCGATCGAGTGCGAGTAAGTGTAGGTTGCGCCGACGGCGATGCCGCGCTGCATGCGTTTGCGCAGGCGCACGGCGAGGGCATTGAAGTTGGAGAAGGCAATGGAGTCTTCCCAGTCATAGTAGCCGCCGAGGCTTTCGGTTGCGGTGCGGCCCGGGGCGCTGACGACGTCGAGGCGCGTGCCTTTCGAGCCGTTGTAGCCGACGTTGAGGACGATGCCTAGCGGGAGGGTGCGCTGGATGTCGAGGTTCCAGACCTGCACGTAGGGCAGGCGATAGCGCTTGTTCACCGCGTAGTTGCCTGTATCCTGCGGTGCAGGGAAGCCGTTGGCGAGGGTGATGTCGGCTCCGGTGGTGGACTCGTTGGTCTGTACGTCGGCGAAGGGCGGCTGGAAGGCGAAATCCTGCACGAACTTTGCGTATTGGCCGTTGGCGAAGTTGATGCCGTAACCGGCGCGAACGACGGTGTCCTTAATAGCGTGCCAGGCTATGCCGATGCGCGGGGAGAAGTCGTTGCGCTCGGGGTTGATGAGGGTGCGCGGATACTTGCCGGAGTATGGGCCCACCTGATTTGGCTGCACAGGAACGACGGTGGTGAAGTCGTTGCCGGCATCGAGGTTCACCAGGCGGTCGTCTTTTTCTACGTAAGGCGAGAAGTATTCGTAGCGCAGGCCAGCGAGGATGGTGAGGTTTGAGCGCGCCTGCCAACTGTCCTGCGCGAAGAGATCCCAGACATTTTCGCGCAGATAAGCCTTTTGATAAGGCGCTTGGAGCGCCGTCTGCTGCGGGAAGCCAAGGAGCAGATCGGCGAGATCGGAGCCGGAAGTGGAGACGCCAGTTGCGGTGTTTTCCGTTGAGCCGGGCTGGCGGGTATAGAGGCCGGTGAAAGTGAAGCTGCCGGTGGAGTTGGCCTCGCCGATCATGTCGAGGTGGACGCGGCGGAAGTCGCCACCGAATTTGAAGTTGTTTTTATGGTGAATCCAGGAGCTTGATTCGGAGACTGAGATGGTCTGGTTGACGTGCAGATTCGGCTGCTGCTCACTGAGTCCGGTGAACTGGCTGAGTGTGACGCTGGGCAGGCCGAAGTTGAGCGGGCTTGTCGCTCCGTTGAAGACGTTGATGCCGAGCTGACTGGCTATGTCCGTCGTGTTGGTGAAGTAGTTGAGCAGCTGCGTGTCGCTCCGGTTCCAGCCTGCGGTGAGATTATTGGTGAGCTTGTTCTTGCCTGCCGTGTAACCAGCTTGCACCGAGTATTGATGCGTCTGCTGCTTGCCGCCGAGGTCAGGGAAGATGTTGAGCTCGTCAGTGGCGTTGTGGCTGTAGTTGAAATTGAAGGTGATAGTTTGCCGCCAGGTGTTGGTGCCCTGGCCCATGACCTGACGTATCATGCCGATCATCGGCGAGCCACCGGCGCTGGAGCCGAAGTTATGGACGAAGCGCACGCCGACATTGGTGGTGTTGGTTTGCGCGGTCGAGATGCGCTGGTAGTTCTGGAATGCTCCGGGCAGGTTTTGTTGCGGGACGTAGTTGAGTAGTTGGGTTGCCTGGGGAGAAATGCAGGCTGCGGGGATGACGTTGCCGACGAACGGCTGTCCCGGTACGTTGCCATTGGCGGTGCAGGTTGCTCCTCCGGGCGTGCTGGACGCCGCGGGGTTGTAGATGGTGATGGGCTGACCGCTCTGCGTCGTCAGCGCGGAGAGATCGCCGCTGCGCTCCGTCGCTGTGGGCACGGTTCCGTATTGGTTGAAAGGCGCAGAAGTGTAATTGCCAGCGAGCGTTAAGAAGAGAAAGTCTTTCGTGTCTTTTGTGAGAATTTTGGGGATATACGGCGCGCCGACGAAGGTCAGGCCGAAGTGGTTTGATTGATATGCAGGCTGGTTCAGCTCAGCTCCGCGAATCGAGAACGGCTCGGCGTTGAGCGCGGAGTTGCCGCCGTTCCAGAAGAAGGCTCCATGGGGCTGGTTGGGCTTGAAGTTGCGGAAGTTGCCGCGTCCGCCGAACCCTCTGCCGCCGCCACCACCAGCACCGCCTGGGCCGCCGCCAAATCCTCCAGGGCCTCCACCAAAACCACCTCCGCCCTGACCGCCTTGTCCTCCGCGTCCGCCTTGATTGCCTGAGAGCGACTGCTGGAATTCGTTGTCCTCCTGGTTCTGGCGCATCTGATTGAAGTCGATTCCGGCGAAGGGATTGGTGGTGCCACTCTGTCCGCTCACAGCGACGGATTCGCCGGAGAAGTCGGAATTATTCGCCAGCGATGGGAGTTGCGGGTCGGAGCCGCTGTTGCTGCCGCCGGCCTGAATGAGGTCACTGGCTCCGCCCAGCACACTGAGGTTCAATGCGCCGTTGCCGGCGTATTGTCGCAGGGTTTGCGCGATCTGCGCGGTCTGGGTTTGGTCCGAGCCTTCCTGCTGCGCGGCACGCGACGCGAGAGTGAGCCCGAAGTCGGCCTGCTGATCGTGCGAAGTGGCGTTGAGCAAGGCTTCTTTGGTGGTGGCGGCGAAGGCGGCGAAATCGCTCTTAAGGACGTAGCGGCCATTCTGCGGAATGGAGAGCGAGTAGGCCCCGGTGGCATCGGTGACGGTGCTGTATTTCTTTCCGGTAAGCGTGTTGGTTGCCGTGATGCTAACACCGGGCAGAGGCGTGGTTCCGGATTTGACGGTGCCGTGGATGGCTCCACCGGTTTGTGCTGGCTGCGCGGGAGTCGCTACCGGAGCGGGAGCAGCAGCAGGAGGCGGCGGCATCTGTGCCACACAGGTTGTCGAGAGGGCTAGTAAAAGGCTGAAGGTCAGCAATCGGGGCACGGGCGAGTCCTCTTTACCTACTGCGGCTGCTGCGGCGGAGCCTGCTGCGATGACGGAGCGGCTGCGGCATTGCCATGATCAGGATTGGGTCCTGCGCTGCCCGGTCCACCCGGCCTGTTGCGCGGCTCGATGACCGAAAGCTGGGTAGCGGTAAAGTTGCCGTTCTTCAATGCGCCGCGCGAGGACACGGTGTCGCCTACCTTAATGTCTGCCAGTGTGATGCTTTCGCGGTGCTTCTGGAAGGATGTGTTCTCGTCGACGGTGATGGTCTGCGTTTTCTTGTCGGGGCGCTCGACGGTGAGTGTGAGGTCGTTGATGGCGATGATTTTGCCAGCGGTCCAGGTTTTTCCGAAGTCGGCCTGCATCTGCTTCATGCGGGCTACCTGTTCGGCGTCGAGGACGGCGAGGAAGACAGCGCCAACGGTGTGCGCCTTCTCATCGACATCGCCACCGGTCATGACTACGTCTCCGGCGTGGATGTCCGTGGCCTTGATAGGCTGACGGTCCTTCATGATGCGGGTGTTGGGGCCGGTTGCGATCTTGTATGTGGTGCCGTCCTCGGTCTTGATGGTGAACTCGCCGCCTGCGATGGCGGTGACGGTGCCGTGAACGGCGGAACCCATGCCCGCGAAGCCTCCACCCATGCCACTACCTATGCCACCACGCGGGCCTCCCTGCCGATCGCCTCGCTGTGGATTGGCCTGAGTATCCGGCTGCTGGGCGAAGGCGGGCGCCAGCGCAAGTGTGCTTAGAAGCAGAAGCGATGCAAGTCGGGGACGAGCTACTTTCATACGTTACTTATACCTTTTGACTCGGTTATAGGCCGGGCCGCTAGCAGAAGGCAATTTTCGAACCATCCGCAGCTTATGACTGCCTGATAGACGCAAAAATGTGAGCCGGAGTCTCACCGGCCTGTCGTTGAATCTGCACTGAGGAATACGTGTTGCGTGGGCTTTTTTTTCAGGGATTGCCTGCTCTGCTGTAAACTGCCGGGAATGCCGCATCACGAAGATTCTGCTCATATTGAGGCGCACTTCGAATCGAGCGATCTGGTCCGCGATATCGTCATCGGCATGGCGGACGGACTGACGGTTCCATTTGCGCTGGCGGCTGGATTGTCAGGTGTCGGGGCATCGACGCATGTGGTGGTGATTGCGGGTCTGGCGGAGATTGCGGCCGGATCGATTGCCATGGGGCTGGGCGGATACCTGGCATCCCGGGGTGACTCTGAGCACTACGCCAGCGAGCGCAGGCGCGAGGCGCGGGAGATTGTGGAACGCACGCGCGACGAGGAAGAAGAGATTTACGAAATTTTTGAGGAGTACGGCGTCACGCGCGAGGAAAGCGATCCTGTGCTGCAGGCGCTCAAGAGAAATCCCAAGGCATGGGTGGATTTCATGATGCGCTTTGAACTGGGCCTACAAGAGCCGGAGGTTCATCGCGCGCGACAGAGCGCAGCCACGATCGCGTTTTCATATGTGATAGGCGGGCTGGTGCCGTTGGTGCCCTACATGCTGCTCGCAGACAATATGCATGCGCTGGTGGCTTCGGTTGTGATCACTATGCTGGCGCTGACTGCCTTTGGCGCGGCGAAGGGCCGGGCTACGGGAGCGGGAATATTGCGTAGCGGGTTGCAGACGGTGTCCATTGGCGGAGCGGCAGCGGCAGCGGCATTTCTGCTGGCGCGGCTGTTTCATTCTCATTAAAAAGAAGCGGCAGGAATACTCAGATGCTCTGTTGTTCTATGGACCAATGTTAACCTTGCGGGCAACATACGGCTGTAAACGGTCTCTAAGTGAAGAGAAGGAACGAGGATACTGATGAGTTCACTGGCAACCCCAGCCATGGCAACTACCCTGGCGCAGCAATTTTGTAATATGCGGCGGCAGAGCGAACTGATCTGCGCGCCGCTTACGCCCGAGGACATGATGGTCCAGTCGTGCGCCGAAGCGAGCCCGGCGAAGTGGCACCTGGCGCATACGACATGGTTTTTCGAGACATTTATTCTGAGGGAGCTCGATCCCGAGTACCGGTCTTTCCATCCGGATTTTATCTGGCTTTTCAATAGCTACTACAACGCAGTCTCGGAGCAGCCCGAGAAAAAGCTGCGCGCTTCGTTTTCGCGCCCCGGGATACGGGAGATTTACGCATACCGAGAGCATGTCGAGAAAGTTCTGCACAAATGGCTCAAGGCGGGTGTGCCGGATGAGGTGGAGCGGCGGGCGGTGCTGGGCATGCACCATGAGCAACAGCACCAGGAATTGCTGCTGACGGATATCAAGCATGCGCTCTGGACGAATCCATTGCGGCCGGCTTATCTGGTGCTGCCCTTTGAGACCCTGGGCGGAACTGCAGCGGAGATGGAGTGGCGTGACTATGCCGGCGGTCTTGCAGAGATCGGCCATACGGGCGATGGTTTCTGCTTCGATAACGAATTGCCGCGGCATCGCGTCTATCTGGAGCCGTTTGCTCTCGCTTCACGGCTTGTGACTTGCGCCGAATACCTCGACTTCATCGAAGATGGCGGATACCGGCGATCTGGGTTGTGGCTCTCGGAGGGATGGCAGACGGTGCAGGCCGAGGGATGGCGCGCGCCGCTTTACTGGAGTCAGGATAAGGACTCGAAAGAGTGGAGCGTGTTTACGCTGCGCGGCGAGATTTCATTGAACGACATTGAAGAGACGGCAGTGTGCCATGTGAGCTATTTCGAGGCCGATGCTTATGCGCGCTGGGCGCAAAAGCGGCTCCCGACTGAAACCGAGTGGGAATCTGCCGCATCTGATGCCGGTGTGGGCGGAAATTTGCTGGAGGATGGCGTGTTGCATACTTCTGTTGCAGACGGAAGAGGTTCGCAGCAGATGTTTGGCGACGCGTGGGAATGGACGGCGAGCGCTTATCTTGGGTATCCGGGGTTTCATGCATTGCCCGGGGCGCTGGGTGAGTATAACGGAAAATTCATGTCAAACCAGATGGTGTTGCGCGGCGGTTCGTGCGTCACGCCGCGATCGCATATTCGTGCCAGCTACCGGAATTTCTTTTCTCCGGCGACGCGCTGGCAATTCTCAGGCATTCGTTTGGCAAAATAAGTTTTCCCAGGAGCGCGACCAATGCATGTTCTTTCCTGTCCCCATCTGTCTGAGGCAGCCCAGACTCCGCTTGGCTCTGAAGTTTATCGGGGACTGACGGCGCGACCAAAAACTTTGAGCCCGTGGTTGTTTTACGATGCGCAGGGCTCGCAGCTTTTCGAGCAGATTACTGAATTGCCGGAGTACTATCCGACGCGGACGGAGCGCTCCATCTTGAGCCTGCACGCCGACGAGATCGTGGCCAGGGCCGCAGGCTGCGAGCAGCTTGCAATGATTGAGCTCGGCGCGGGCACGGCAACGAAAACGGGGCTGCTGTTAAAGGCAGCGGTCCGACGCCAGTCTGAGGTGACGTATCACGCTATCGATGTTTCGGGTACAGCTCTCAATGAAGCGAAGCAGCGTATCGAAGCGGAGTTGGAGGGCGTTGCCGTGGTTCCGCGCGTGGGCGATTACACCGAGGGGCTGGGGCAGATCAATGCCGACGGGCAGCGACGGATGGTGCTGTACATCGGGTCGAGTATTGGAAATTTTGAACCAACGGATGCCCTGCAGCTGTTGCGTGATATTCGCAAAGAGCTGAACCCGGGTGAAAAGCTGCTGCTGGGCGTGGATATGGTGAAGGACAGAGAGATTTTGCTGGCAGCCTATGATGACGCAGCGCAGGTGACGTCGGCCTTCAATAAAAATGTGCTGACGCGGATCAATCGCGAGCTGGGCGCAAATTTCAATCTGAATTTATTTCGTCACCGGACGCGTTGGAGTGAGGAATGCTCGCGCATAGAGATGCATCTCGAAAGCCTGATCGCGCAACAAATTGTAATTCCGGCGCTGGAGCTGGAAGTGAAGTTGCAGCGGGGCGAGACAATTCATACCGAAAACAGTTACAAATTCCGCGACGAAGGCGTGATTGAGATGCTGGAGCGCGCGGATTTCCATTTGAGCGATCACTGGACGGATGAGCGCGAGTGGTTTGGCGTTTATCTGGCGACGGCGTGGTAGTCAGCGCTGGTAGTCGCCACTTTTGCCGCCGGTTTTCCGTTCGAGCCGGACTTCGCGGATGACAATGCCTTTGTCGAGCGCCTTACACATGTCGTAGATAGTGAGGGCAGCGACTGAGGCGGCGGTGAGAGCTTCCATCTCGACACCAGTCGGGCCGGTGGTTGCTGCGGTGCTGCGGACGGCGATACCGCCGATTGTGATTTCAGCTGTTACGTCGATGAAGCTCAGAGGCAGCGGATGGCACATGGGGATCAGCTCGGAGGTTCGCTTGGCTGCCTGGATTCCGGCGAAGCGGGCCACTTCCAGCGGATTGCCTTTTGGATTGTTGGGCAGTGCGATCAGCACGTTCTCGGAGAGCGCGACGAAGGCTGAGGCCTCGGCTTCGCGGCGCGTTGAGGCCTTGGCGCTTACGTCGACCATCTTTGCTTCGCCGGCTTCATTGAAGTGCGAGAGTTTGCTCATGAAGATAGCCTAAACCAGCAGGACGGACACAGAATCACCGGCGTGGAGTATGTCTGCGTCTGATGGAGTCACGACGAAACCGTTCGCGCTGGCAGTGTTGGCGAGGTCGCCTGATCCGTGCCAGGGGATGATGGTTGCTTGCGGTGAGTCGATCTTAAAGTCGATGTTCGCTGGCAGAAAGCGCGTAAGTCCGGGTTTTGTGCGGAAGTCGTGGGCGAGATGCGCGAGCGTGAAACGCGGGCCAGCGTTGGCTTCTCCGCTAAGCGCGGCGATGAGCGGCTGGGCGAAGAGAAGAAAAGTGACCATCGTGGAGACGGGATTGCCGGGGAGTCCGAAGAAGTATTGCTGAGGCAGCTTTCCAAAGACGATCGGGCGGCCGGGTTGAATTTTTGCGCCGGTGAAGAGGAATTCCGCGCCGCGGGCGAGCAGAGCCTGTTCCACGAAGTCGTATTTGCCCATGGAGACGCCGCCCGAGAGCAAAAGCAGATCGCAGCCGGATGCGCTGCTGATGGCGGATTCGATTTCGGCCTCGTCATCGCGGGCAACGGGCAGGATAACGGGTTGCGCTCCCGCGAGCGTTGTCTGCGCAGCCAATGAGTAACTGTTAGAGTTACGAATCTGATGCGTCAGCGGCGTATGATTGACCGAAACCAACTCATCGCCGGTGGCCAGGATGGCGATGCGCGGACGCGCGCAGACCTGAACCTCTGCATAGCCGCATGCTGCACCGGCGGCAATGTGAGAAGCTGCGAGGCGCGTTCCGGCAGGTACAATCATGCTTCCGGATCGGGCTTCCGCGCCGGACGGAACGATATTTTCACCAACCTCAGGAACGCGACCCGGCTCGACCAGTAATATGCCTCCGTCCACCTTGACGTGTTCGACCATAACGACGCAGTCGGCACCGGAGGGAACGGGTGCTCCGGTCATGATCTCGATGGCTTCGCGTGCGGCAAGCGGCGCGCCTTTCCATACATCGCCTGCCTTCAATTGGCCAACGATGCGAAGCGGTCTTGCGGTGCTGAGGTTTGGATTTATGTCAGCGGCGCGGCAGGCAAATCCGTCGCGCGTGGAGCGTGGAAATGGCGGCTGGTCGCGGTCGGCGAGAATGGTTTCGGCCAGGACGCGATGGAGGGAAGCGAGTAGCGGAAGCTGTTCTGCCGTAGGCTTCTGGGCCAGCAGGATCTTCGCATGTTGGCCGACGACTTCCGTGGCTTCAGCGTAGGTGAGGATGAGGTCTGGCACGAGGTGATTTTAGTGCATTGCTTTCCCGCCCTGTCGCTAAAAAGGCGCGACAGGATGGGGCACCTGGCGTTCGTGCTGCCGCTTAGGAAAAGCAGATCTCTTCGACAAGCTCAGGGCAGGCTATTCGGCAGTGGGTGCTTCGCAACCACTGCTCAGGACGACAAATTTTGCGAGTTCAAGAAAAAGAGCGCCGCTTATGCAACGGCGCTCTTGGTTAATTCGGTTATCCGTTAGCTCTTCTTGCCTGCTTTGTAGTTGCTCTTGATGGTCTCGCCCATCTCTTGAAGAACGCTCTTTACTTCCGGCGCGAAGGGGCCGTCAGGAGCGAGTTCGAGGTACTTCTGGTAGGCATCGGCGCATCCTGGAGGGGCGATGATCTTGCCCGTCTTCTGGTCGACGGTTGCCTTGTTGATGAGCGCCTTGCCCTTCAAGTAGTACGGGACAGGCTTGGTGGGATCGGCGGCGATGGCCTTGTCAGCCGCGGCAACCGTTCCATCCACTTGCCCGGCGCGGTCCATGATGATGGCTTCATTGGTGAAGTACATGGCTGCCGAGGCTGGATTGAGCTTGGCTGCGGAGTCGTAGGCAGCCTGGGCTTCGGTGGCCTTGCCCTCATTAGCAAGAACCTCGCCCAGCGCGTTGTTGGCGCCGGCTTCGACCTCGGGATTAGGCTTCTTGCTCTGGCTGTCGAGATCGATGGCCTTCTTGAGGGAAGTCTCAGCGTCGCTGTTTTTCTTCTCACCCGCCTGCGCTACGCCCAGCTCAAGCCACAAGACGGAGGCATCCGGCTTGGCCTGGGTATCGCGCTGCATGATTTGTTCTGCTTCAGCGTAGTTCTTGCTCTTGTTGTCGTCACGAGCCTTGAGCAGGTCGGCGTTCAAATTCTTGATGACCGCATTTTCCTTCTGGGCGCCGGCGTTTTTCGCCTTCAGGTCCTCGAGCATCTTGCGCTGCTCAGGAGTGAGCTTCGAGACGTACTCCTGCCGGGTCATA
>Ga0206829_10394_pt1 | contig 11666 bp, 10 predicted proteins | sample Alteio_BWOrgCont_75_FD_152862 | JGI IMG/M metagenome (GOLD analysis project Ga0206829, IMG submission 152862) | Enriched cells from forest soil in Barre Woods Harvard Forest LTER site, Petersham, Massachusetts, United States -... | ecosystem: Environmental > Terrestrial > Soil > Temperate forest >... | reverse complement strand
GCTATTGATAATTCCTACCAGTTTTATGAAAAAATGGCGCACCAGGTAAGTGAGAAAGATAAAAAACAATATGCCCTTGCGCAAGTAAGAAAAGCATCGGGGTTGGTGGCGGCTCATGTGATAACGATGAGTGAAGAGATGGAGGGCCTGAACATAAAAGGCATTGAGGACAGCCTGCGCATAAAACTGTCATCCATGTTAAGGGCATTTGAAAGCGTGGCCGAGCGCATGTCAGTTTATGTGATAAGCCTTAAGGCCGAAGAAGAATTACTGGTAACTACCAATATCAGCAGGTTGAAGAAATTATTGCAACTTATAAAAGAGTTCCCGGCAAAGGGAGAGCAGGAAGAAGTGATAGTAAGGATATTGCATTTGGGAGAGCGCAGCATTAAACTGGTGGAAAGTGCTATGGGCCGTATAGAACAGATGGGTGATGATGCGCCTGTGTTCCGGACCTATTCCCTTATCAAAACTTTATTTATCCTGCACCCTAAATACTGGATCAGGAACCTGCGGCTACTGCTGAATTTCAGTACACTCACTACGCGCTATGCGATACGGGTGGCTATTGCAGCATCTCTTGCTTTGTTTATTTATAAGTGGTTTCATATAGATCACGGGTATTGGCTGCCTTTCAGTGTGATGATTGTGATACAACCTTATTTCGGGGCCACCTTTAAAAAGGCAATTGACAGGGTGGTGGGAACCCTCTTAGGCGGGCTTGCCGGTGGTTTGCTTCTGCACTTTGCCGTGTATATTCAAGTAAAAGAGTTCATACTGTTTCTCACTTTTGTATTCATGGTGTACTATATACGCAAAAAGTATTCGGTTGCTGCTTTTGTTATTACATTGAATCTTGTTTTGCTTTTCAATATAGAAGCAGTATTAAACCCTATGATCATTATAACGAGGGCATTGTGTACAGTGGGAGGAGCCTCATTGGCGGTAATAGCCGGTTTCGTATTATTACCTACCTGGGATAAAAAATGGTTGCCCCGGCATCTTACGGATGCAATCAAATCAAACTACAAGTATTTTACGGCTACTTTTTTTTCTACAGGTGCAAAAACAAGCTGGACAAAATTGAAGAGAAATGCAGAAACGGCCAACAGCAATGTATTTGATTCTTTCAACCGCTATATACAAGACCCGGTAAGTAAAGAAAATACCACATTGTATTTTGATGTTATTACGCATAATATACGCATTACACGTTACATGAACAGTATTCATCTTGAAGAAGAAAACAAAATGTATGACCCCTTGAATACGGCTACACATAAACAACAGGAAAAAATAAATGAGTGCCTCTACTGGTTTAATAAACTGATGGAAGGAGAAACAGGCAAGGAAGAAAAGATAGAAATAACGGCTTATAAAGAAACTTTTTTATCGCCTTTCAAATTATCAAAGAACCAGGAAGTATATTTAGAAAAACTTTTGATTGAGTTGAAGGCTATGCACCATGAGTTGATGAAGTTGAATAGTTAATCGATCAAAGGAGTAATTGGTTAAAACGTTCCGTCCGCAACATTTTTTCCCAAAAATTTTTTTAATTTGCGCAGGGTATTTTCTAATAACGTATTATCTATTTAATTGTGAAAAAATTGGCTTGTGATATTGTGTTTACAAACAATAAATACAAACAGCCACAAAGGATATGATTTTCTTACAAAGAATATGCTTGCTATAATAGTACAAGATAATAAAAAAATAACTCAAGAAGATATTTATGAGCTTCAACTCATTTGAATTCCTGATATTTTTGCCAATAGTTTTTATTGTTTATTGGTTCTTATTAAATAGATCATATAAAAGCCAAAATATCTTACTGCTATTAGCAAGTTATATATTTTATGGGTGGTGGGACTGGCGTTTTTTATTTCTGCTTATATTTTCAACAGGCCTGGACTTTTATACCGGCCTAAGAATATTTACAGCAACTAGTGAAAGAAATAAAAAAATATGGTTGTATAGCAGCATTGCGATCAATATAGGTCTTTTAGGTTTTTTTAAGTACTACAATTTTTTTATAGAAAACTGGGTTGCGGCATTTAAATCTATAGGATACACCATGCACCCGTCTACTTTGAACATAATTTTACCACTGGGGATATCTTTTTATACATTTCATGGACTGTCGTATATCATTGATATTTACAAGGGCAGAATTGAGCCAACTAAAAGCTGGATAAACTATAGCGTTTTTGTAGGTTATTTTCCTTTGCTTGTTGCGGGCCCAATTGAGCGGGCTACCCATCTTTTGCCACAGATAGAAGAACCAAGAACATTTAATTACAGCGAGGGCATTGAAGGGCTAAAGCTTATTATTTGGGGTATGTTTAAGAAAGTAATACTGGCAGACCTTCTGGCCCCGACTGTAAATGATATTTTTTCCAATTACTTAAATTATAGTGGCGGAACGCTTATCCTTGGTGGTATCTATTTTGCTTTCCAGATATACGGAGATTTTAGTGGCTATTCCGATATTGCCCGTGGCGTCTCAAAATGTTTCGGAATAGAATTGTTGCTGAACTTCAATCATCCCTTTTCGAGCAAAAGTGTAACGGAATTCTGGCGTCGCTGGCATATCTCACTTTCCACCTGGTTTTTCGATTATGTGTTTAACCCTATTGTTATCACGTTCCGTCATTGGGGAAGAAATACTACCATCGTTTTCGGGTTGATGTTTACTTTTTTTCTAACCGGCTTATGGCATGGGGCCGGTTGGAAATTTGTAGTCTATGGTTTACTAAACGGCATAGCAATTGTTTATGAATATTTTACCAAAAAGCAAAGAGCAAAATTATTTAGCCTGCTGCCTAAATTTGTAAATGATACCTTAAGTAAGGTAATAACGATAGGGTATATGTGCTTTTGCTGGGTGTTCTTCCGGTCGCATGATCTGGCTTCCAGTATCCATTATATACAACGCTGCTTCTATTTTAGTAGTGATATTGAATTTAAACAGAATTTTTGGGTGATATTGCTATATCTTATTTTGAGCATAGTATTGTTTTTAAAAACTGATTCGAGACTATATAAATATTCCAGGATAGTACATTACTACCCCATGTTATGGTTTATACTTGAAAACATGTTTAAGCCCACAGAATTTATTTATTTTCAGTTTTGATGAGAAGATTTACACGCAATACTATAATATTTCTGTTGCCAATGCTGGTTTTTGGTATCGTGATAAGTTATCTCAGGTACCAGAACTTAATGAAAAATATAAATGAAGCGGTTAAGGATTACCAATCTAAGTCTGGTTTTTTTGTTGGCGATAGCCACATAAAAGCAATTGATACCTATACTTATGATTCAACTATTGCAAATCTTGGCCAGGGGGGAGAAGATATTGAAGTTTCAATAGCTAAAATAAAAATATTGCTGAATAAGAACACACATAAAACTGTCTATTTAAGTTTTGCCGAAAATAACATAGTGAATAACCCGGAGATGAAAGACGAAACGCGACGCAGGCAATTTAAATATGAATTGTTCAGTTCTTCAGAAAGGCTGATGTTTATATTGGGCCACGTAAAAGAATTTATTCATTTCGTAACATTTGACAATATGCAGAGCCATGGTTTTGGCAATGGACGAGGAATGCCTACTACAAAAATATTTAACCCTAAAACCGTTAAGAATCCACGGTTTGTTGTAATGCGGTTTCATTATTCTGATACCTCAATAAACCGAAAGAAATTGCAGAATATGATCACTGATCTTAACGACTACCTTATCAGCAAACAATCCAAGTTAATACTGATTAATGTGCCTGCGACCGTTTTATATAAAGAATATATACCTAAAACTGTATTCGATACTTATAACAGCCTGCTAAATATATTTGCTCAAAAAGATATTGAAATATTGAATTATGAAAATTTAAATTTAAACGATTCTTTATTCCAGGACATGAACCACCTGAATGTAAAAGGTTCGAAAACAATTATGTCAGTCATATTTCAAGCAACACATAAATAAGCTGTTATTTGTACTGTGGTGAATTATTGTTTTTCATTAAAATATGTTTAATCTATAATTATGTATGGACAATATACTTTTAGCGATCTGAAATCGAACCTGAAAAAAGATTTTTCCGGGTTTAAAAAAGTAAAACTGGCTCTGCTTTCAGACAGTGCTTCTCAATTTTTAAATATTGCAATAAAGGGATTCGGGTATAACAGGCAATTACATTTTGAAATTTATGAAGCAGATTACAACCAGGTAGATCTGCAAGTTTCAGATCCGTTTTCTGAACTATATACTTTCAACCCGGATTTTATTTTTATCAATTTCTCAACAGAAAAATTACTGACTGCTTTTTATGAAACTGAATCAAGCCTGCAGGGTGTTTTTTCTGATCTTGTTTTACAGACAATTCAAAAATACATGGATGTTATTTTTTCCCGCACAAGATCAAAGCTTATTATAAATACTTATCCCGAAATAAATGACAGTGTATTTGGAAATTATTCTTCAAAAAATGAGGCCTCTTTCATCTACCAGCTGAGAAAAATAAATCTTTTGTTGATGGAAAAGAGCCAGGAAAATAAAGATCTGCTCATTTGCGATCTTGCAGTGCTCCAGGCCGAGTTGGGATATAGTTTTATATCTGACAAAAAAATGTACGCTATGGCAGATATGGTATATAGTGTTGACGCAGTGCCATATGTGGCCAAAATTATCACCGACATTATTTTAAGCTATCAGGGGACATTTAATAAATGCCTGATATTGGACCTGGATAATACTATTTGGGGCGGTATTATAGGGGATGATGGTATGGAGGGCATTCAGCTTGGCCATTTAGGGCTAGGGAAGGTTTATACTGAATTGCAGCTTTGGGCAAAGCAATTAAAACAAAGGGGCATATTATTGGCTATATGCAGTAAAAACACAGAAGAAATTGCCAAAGAACCTTTTATAAAGCACCCTGACATGGTGCTGAGAATGGATGACATTGCAATGTTTGTTGCAAATTGGGAAACCAAAGTAGAAAATATCAGGTATATACAATCCATTCTCAATATCGGTTTCGATTCGATGGTCTTTGTTGATGATAATCCTTTTGAACGTGAAATGGTAAAGTCTGCAATACCCGAGCTAACAGTTCCGGATTTGCCGGAAGACCCTGCTAACTATCTGGCATACCTGAGAAGTTTGAATTTGTTTGAAACGGCATCATTTACCGAAGAAGACAGCGAGAGAACAAAGCAATACCAGGAGGAAACACTTCGAAATATTTTGCAGCGTAGTTTTGACAATGGAAATGATTTTCTTGCCAATTTAGGTATGACGGCAATTGTAAAAACCTTTGACGAATTTTGTATTCCAAGGGTTGCACAACTAACACAACGTTCTAATCAATTTAATCTTAGAACAATTAGATACACAGAAGAGGACATAAGGTTTTTGTGCAAAGACCCCGACTTCCTTACCATATCATTGTCGTTGGAAGACCGTATAGGGCATCACGGCCTGATCGCCGTCATAATATTGAAAAAGCAAGATGAATATAGTTTATTTATTGATACATGGATCATGAGCTGTAGAGTATTAAAGCGGGGAATGGAAAATTTTACAATGAATATGATCATTGATCTGGCAAAAGAAAATAACTTTGAGAAAATCATCGGGGAATACCTGCCAACTAATAAAAACGGAATTGTGACAAACCATTATAAAGACCTGGGTTTTGAGTTGATGGATAATAAATGGTTCCTGGACGTGGCAAGCTACCAAGAAAAAAACACTTTTATAACTAATAGTAATAAAGCATGGACAGCAATCAGATATTAAGCGAATTGAACACTATCTTCAAGGATGTTTTAGACAATAATAAAATACAACTTACAACAGCAACAACAGCTAAAGACATAGAAGAATGGGATTCTTTAAGCAATATCCATTTAGTGATCGAAATTGAACGCCACTTTAAATTGAAGTTTACTACTTCTGAGATTCAGAGTTGGAAAAACATTGGAGAATTAGTAAATAGCATCGAAAAGAAAACCAGTAAATGATCCTTTCTGTTCATCATGTAGGTTGTTTAGTAGCCAATATTGACGACGCCATTGCAGATTACAACATTTTACATCCTGGCGGAAAAGTATCTGAGGTTTTTGATATTATAGACCAAAGGGTTAAGGTTTGTTTTTTCAGCATAGGCATAATGTGTATTGAATTTGTAGCTCCGTATGGTGAGGAGTCATCACTATCGAAAATGTTGAAAAAGACCCCCGGTTTTTATCATATTGGAGTTTATACTGACAACATAAGTGCGGAAATTGAACGACTGGAAAATGAGGGTTACAGGAAGGTAAGCCAGTTTAAATCAAGCGCATTCGGCAATCGTTTTTGTGCATTCTTACTGAATAATGAACATCATTTAATAGAGCTTATTGAAGCGGAAGATAAAATAGTAATGTAAATAAAAAACCCTAATTAGAATTGATCTGTCTCCGGATTTTCAGTCCGAGTCATTGGGGCAAAAAAATTGAAAACAATTTTCAAGCGTGTAAAGTGATAAAGAAAATTATTAATCAGGCATCCTAAATCGTAAATAATTTGAATTACCTGGGGCATGCATATCTTTCTTTTGGCGATAGTGAAATATTGACCGGCAACCTTATCGCAGATCACGTGAAAGGAAGATTGGCGCTTGAAAAATTTCCAACAGGGATTAAAAAAGGAATAGAACTGCACAGAAAAATAGATTCGTTTACTGATGCACATTCTGCAACGCAGCGAGCTAAAATATGGTTCAGGGGAGATTATGGCTTGTATGCAGGGGCGATCATGGATACGCTTTATGACCATTTTCTTGCCAACGACCCTAAGCTTTTTGTATCGGATGCAGCTTTATTAGCTTTCACTGCCGAGGTGTACACTAAAGCGGCAGAGCATATGGACTATTTTCCTGAAGCATTTGCGAAATATTTTCCTCATATGCGCCAGCACAACTGGTTATATAGTTATAAAACTATGCAGGGTATGCAGCGCTCTCTGCAGGGATTATCGCGCAGGGCCACGTATATGCCTCCTATTGAGAATGCTTATTTAACATTTATTGCACATTATTATGAACTGGCACAATGTTATTATGAATTGATAGAGGGGATAATTACATTTGTTAAAATTGAGTTAAGTGAACAGGGGGCTTTATAGCAGAATTTATATTTGCCAGAATAGTTTAGTTGTTTTTGGTGTTTTTACCTCTTTATTTTTGATTTTAAACATGCTTCGTTTCATACGGAATTATTTTTTAAGTTTTTTTCTTTCGGTTTTTTTCATTGCTTGCCATTCTGATAATGACAAAGCGGAGGCTCGTACGCCGCCACCGCCATCTCCACATTTTCATGATACGCCCAAGAAGGGTACTGCTGCTCCGCTTGCTTATGATACCACCGAACCACAGATAAAAGACATTATAGGCAGACTGGATGATTATTACCGTAGCCAGTCGAGAGCCGGCTTTAATGGCAGCGTGCTGGTGGGATATAAAGGCAAGGTGATCTATGAACGTTACTATGGCTATGCAAACCATGAACAGCATATGCCATTGCAGTCTAACAGTGCCTGCCAACTTGCATCTATTTCTAAAACTTTTACAGGTGCAGCCATCCTTTATTTATACGAAAAGAAGTACCTGGATATTAATGACCCTGTACAGAATTATATAAAAGACTTCCCTTACCAGGGCGTCACTTTAAAAATGCTGCTAAGCCACCGATCGGGTGTGCCGGATTATACTAAATGGGTGCCCAATTATGATCATGATACAAAGACACCTATTGACAATGAAAAGATGCTGGAGATGATGGCTAAATATAAACCTGGTTTGGAATTCAGGCCGGGCAGTCGTTTTAAATATTGCAATACGAATTTTGCTATCCTGGCACGTGTGATTGAAGTTGTATCGCAAATGGATTACCGGGCTTTTATGAAGAAATATATTTTTGACCCTCTGAATATGAGCAATACATTTGTTTACGACCCGGCAAAAGGTTTGCCTATTACAGCCACCATAAGCTATAAAAATAATTGGGTGCGTGAACCTGATATGTTTGCGGACGGAGTATATGGCGACAAAGGTATTTACAGCACAGTGGAAGACATGTATCGTTGGGACCAATCGTTTTACGAAAACAAACTTTTAAACAATCAAACCATTGAATTGGCCTATGGGCCATGCTCGTTCGAGAAACCAGGTATAAAAAATTATGGCCTTGGCTGGCGTATGCTCTGCTATGCCGACGGAGGCAAAATAATTTATCATAACGGATGGTGGCATGGCAATAATACTTCGTTTTACCGTTTTATTAAAGATAATTTCACCATTATTGTTTTAGGTAATAAACACAACAATAATATTTACCACCAGGCGCCTGCCATCTTCAGCATTATAAAAGGTGCGGCTCCTGCGGGAGGTTTTGATGCGGATGAATAAATCTTACAAACAAGCTGCAAAAACAGCAATGAGGGATATGCATTCCATTTTTAGAGAATAGTTCCTATTAAAGTGAAATATTAATAGTTTAGTATCTTTAAAATTTTAGAACTTATCAGACTCCTCAATGTTAAATTTAACTTAGTTTTTACGGAATCATTATAGTTAGCATCGATGTAGAGCATGCAAGATTTTTAATTTAAAAACGCTTTTATACACGTTTATTTTTTATGAAAACGAAAACATTTAAAGTAATAAAAGGGAAAAATTTTGAAGACATTAAATCTGATATTGCTGTGGTCATTGATGGGTTAAAGGCAAAATCGAAAATGTCATTTACTATAGAAAATAATGAACATCAATATTATGATTTAATTATAGCATACGAATTTGAAGATGACCTGAGTTTATTTAAAGAAGAATATTTAAATCCATATACTAATTCGCTTAGTTTTTTTTAAAATGCGGGGGATATTAATAACTAAAATAGGTTGTATGATAATATTTGTTTATAATTAAAATACAAAATCAAGTTTTGTCAAAATAATGTATATTGTGTTAATCTATTTAACTTAAGGTCATCATAAAAACCATGTTGCATATTATTTTCAATAACTTGTTACTCATTGAAAAGAATTTTTTTTCTAAAAGTTTATTTATATTTTGTCATTTAATAGCATTTAATGAAATCTAAAATTTGGCTTTCGCCTCCTCATATGGGGGGGAAGGAGTTTGACTATATAAAAGATGCAATTGATTCGAATTGGGTAGCACCTACGGGGCCAAATGTGGATTCCTTTGAAAATGAATTGTCACAATTTCTTGAAGAAAGCTCCTTCGTTGCTGCCCTTAGTTCGGGTACTGCTGCACTTCATTTAGGGCTTATATTACTTGGCGTAAAAGCGGGAGATGAAGTGATTTGCCAAAGCATGACATTCGCAGCTTCTGTTAATCCTATTGCATATCTCGGAGCTATACCAATACTTATTGATAGTGAATTAGATACCTGGAATATGTCTCCTGATTTTCTTGAAAAGGCAATTCTTGACAGGATAAATCAGGGTAAAAAACCTAAGGCAATCATTCCTGTACACATTTATGGTATGCCGGCTAAGATGGATGAAATTATTGCCATTGCGTCTAAATACAATATTCCGATTTTAGAAGATGCTGCGGAGGCATTGGGCTCATCAATAAATGGAAAAATGTGCGGCACATTTGGCGAAATATCAATATTTTCTTTTAACGGGAACAAGATCATCACAACTTCGGGCGGCGGAGCCTTGGTATCAAAATATAATGAGTATGCCTACAAAGCGCGTTTTCTTGCAACACAAGCACGTGATAATGCCCCTCATTACCAACATTCACAAATTGGTTATAATTACCGGATGAGTAATATTTGTGCCAGTATAGGGTGTGCACAAATGAAAGTATTACCCGAACGCATTTTGCAAAGAAGAAATATTTTCAACCAGTACTATGAAAAACTAAATGATTATCCCGGGCTAAGTTTTTTAGTTGAGCTTCCGGGTTATCTCAGTAACAGATGGCTCACTACCATTCTTGTGAATCCGGAAAAAGCAGAAGGTATAAGCAGGGAAACACTGCGTCTTGCTTTTGAAAAAGAAAATATTGAGTCGCGCCCATTATGGAAGCCCATGCACCTTCAACCTATTTTTAGAGAATATCCATTCTACGGAACTAATGTATCTGAAAAATTATTTGAACAAGGCTTATGTTTACCGTCTGGTTCTAATCTTAACGAATCTGATATGGATAGAATATTTGACGTTATAGATTCTGTATGGGCGAAAAATAAGATTCTTGTAAAAGAATAGGTTATTGTCTTATTCCCCCCTTCTATGGAAGTGAATAAAAACTGTGCTACAGTTTATACTCTAAAAAGAGTCTTTTTGAGATAGATTCCTAGTATGTTTATGAACATTAGATCTTTGGTCTTTTCTTTTCTTTTTATTGGAAACTTTTATATTTTTTGATATTTTATAATAGAGTATTTGCATGAATTGAATCATTATAGTTAATACGGCACCATATAGAAAAATATTTTTTATTAATGTTTTTGTCGGGATATGAATATCCCGATAAAGATTATAGCAGGCTACTATACCAAGCGATATTAAGAATAATATAATTAATCTATTTTCTTTAAAATGTTTTGAGGACGTTGAAATGCTCATAGATGAGTATAATTTTTTTAAAATTATATAATTAATTAAAAAAGTATATTATATGTTTATATATTGCCGTTAAGCAATAGTTTGAATTGTTTTATCATATTAAATATCTTGTCTTAATCCCAGCAGATCTTACCTATAAAAATATCCCGCTCAATAGATACTAAGCTCAGCCATCGTTTAAGGTTGATGTACAAAAATACATTGATTTAGTTACTTACTATACAAAACATGCCAGTTACTAATTTTGATCACCAGGCTATTTCCTTTAGTTTAAATTTATGCGTAAAATTATTAGCATATAAAGTGCAGAGAAACAATTTTCCCCAATATATAGCTTGTTTATTAGATAAATGATGAGATTTCTTCTATTTTTTATTTACTCTTTCCTTATTGCCGTTGTAAGCAATTTGTTCTACGATATTTATCAAAGTTTAACCAGGCTATGTTATGTTGGCCTAGTATTTGCTGCTGTTTCGACTTTAATTTATTTTCTTTTTGGAAAAAATTTGAAAAAATTCTGGAGAAGGTTATTTATTAAGAAAATCAAATACAGTAAATAAATCTAAAAGTTCAATGAGCTAAATAATAAAACCCGATTGTTATTGGGTTTTATTAATGCCGCGGAGAAAATTTCATTTAAAGTATTTTGATTATTAGTTGAAGAATTGTTTGTATTTCTTAGAAGCGAGCTGTTTTGGACCTCTCCCTTTAATATATTTTCAAAAGTTTTATGCTTCGTTACATCCACCGTGAATGCAGAATATATGTAATTATTTAATATAAATAGCGCGTGAATTCCCTTCCCCTAAGGGTGTATATAGCCCTTTAATAAACAGAAACCTGAAGATATTTTTTTATTGGCATGAATTTATCTACTCTATTCTATTTAGAACTATTATGAAGCTACCTTTATTATAGTAACACTTTTAATAAGACAGACTTGACCGAAGAACAACATACCCGTACACATAGTGGAGCTAATGCTGCGAAACTGTTACTTATAC
>Ga0206829_10393_pt1 | contig 11698 bp, 12 predicted proteins | sample Alteio_BWOrgCont_75_FD_152862 | JGI IMG/M metagenome (GOLD analysis project Ga0206829, IMG submission 152862) | Enriched cells from forest soil in Barre Woods Harvard Forest LTER site, Petersham, Massachusetts, United States -... | ecosystem: Environmental > Terrestrial > Soil > Temperate forest >... | reverse complement strand
AATAAAAAGTGTGGAGGGTTTTATGAATCATTTCGCGGCATTTTTACTGTTGTGCATTTTGTCTTGTGGGGCGGCCAGCGCGCAGGACGCGGGGCCGAGCGGATACAAAATTCTTCAAAAAGTTTCCCTGCCGGGCGATGGCGGTTTTGATTTTCTCACGGTGGACAGCGATAACCGCCGGGTTTATATCACCCACAACAACAGCGTTCAGGTGGTCGACGCCGATACACTGAAACTGATCGGTACGGTTGATAATGTTCCCCATCCCCATGGCGTGGTGTTCTTGCCCGATCTGGGAAAGGGTTACGCTACCAGCGGCGATCCCGGCAGTGTCATTGTGTTTGATTTAAAAACCTTCCAGCACCTGTCTGAAATTCCGGCCTCCAAAGACGCGGACGTTATTATTTACGACAAAGCTTCCGGGCATGTGATTACTTTTGACGGCGACAGCAAAAACTCCACCGTCATTGATCCCGCCACCGACAAAGTGGTGCAAACGGTGAACCTGCCGGGTTCGCCCGAAGTGGCGGTGTCCGACGGCCAGGGCCACCTCTTCGACAATTTGGAAAGCGAAAGCAAAATCATCAAGATCAACGCCCAGACGATGAAGATCACCAAAAGCTGGCCTCTGGCTCCAGGCGTTTCTCCCTCAGGACTTTCAATGGATGTGGAAAATAATCGTCTTTTCAGCGGATGCCACAACCAGTTCTTAGTGGTCATGAACGCGAAAAACGGAAAAGTAGTCCAGTCCCTGCCCATCGGCAAAGGGGTGGACGGTACTTTTTTCGATCCCGCTTCCGCCACCATTTTCAGTTCCAACGGTGACGGCACTTTGACGGTTATCCACGAAGATTCGCCTGACAAATACACGCTGGTGGAAAATGTCCCGACAGAAGAAGGCGCGAAGACCATGGCCTTTGATTCCAAGACTGGGCATGTTTTCCTGACGACCGCCCAGCGGGAGCCGGCCCCCACCCCGACGACAGAGGATCCCAAACCCAAACGCAAGATTGTTCCGGGAACCTTTCATCTGCTGGTATTGGGGAAGTAATATAAGCGGAACGTTTGCCCCATTTCGAATGGATAAGGAACCCAAGTGAAAAACTCTCCGGCCGCGAAATCCAAAAGGGATGATTATGGTTTGAGCAAAGTTCCGGAGTTGACCCTTCTTTTTTGGGTCATCAAAATCGCGGCCACTACGCTGGGGGAGACTGGGGGGGACATGGTCTCCATGTCTATGAATCTGGGCTATCTGGTGGGGACAGCCATTTTCGCCGCTATTTTCGTTGTGGCGGTCTTTATTCAAATTAAGGCCAAACAGTTTCACCCCGCTATTTACTGGTTCACCATCATCGCCACCACGACGGTTGGAACGACCTTGGCCGACTTCGCGGATCGTTCGCTGGGCATCGGCTATGCGGGCGGTTCCACGCTGTTGTTCGGACTGCTCATGACGTCCCTTTTTATCTGGTATAAAACCAAAGGAACGGTAGCGGTGAATACGGTCAGCGATCCTCAGACCGAAATGTTTTATTGGGTGACGATCATGTTTTCCCAAACTCTGGGAACCGCCCTGGGGGATTGGACAGCCGACAGCGAGGGGTTGGGTTATCTAGGTGGGGCCACGGTGTTTGTAATACTGTTGTTGGTGGTGTTAGGACTTTATTTTTGGACGAAGATCTCCCGCACGTTTCTTTTCTGGTCCGCTTTTATCCTCACCCGGCCCCTGGGCGCGGTGTTGGGAGATTTTCTCGATAAACCGGTCGATCATGGCGGTTTGGCCTTGAGCCGCTATACAGCCACTGGCGTTTTATTGGTTTTCATCCTGATTGGCGTTTTTGCTTTTCCTCATCGGGCCGCTAAAAAAAACCATTGAGAAGAGGGAATGATGAAAAGTCCGTGGGGAATCCTTTTGGTATTATTTTTGGCGCTGGGACAATGGAACGCGGCAGCCGACGAAGATTCAGCGGAGACCGTTCCGAGTTCAGAAATGTATAACGAGGCGGTTAAAGCCGCCTCGGTTTCCCAGTATGGAAAAGCGATGGCGTTTTTTGAGGAATCGGATCATCGGGGTTTTAAGGACGCCGCCCGTTGCGTGGGCGTCTTATATGAGCAAGGTCAAGGGGTTGCCCAGGATTATCAAAAGGCGATGGAATGGTACCGCGCCGGCTGCGCCAAAGGGGACGCCGATGCCTATGTTTGTGCAGGCCTGCTTTATGAGCTCGGCGAGGGTGTCCCGCAGGATTTCAAGGTCGCCATGGAACAATATAAAAAGGCCGCGTCAATGGGCTCCGTGACAGCTAACAATTCCATCGGACTGATGCTCTACAAGGGAGAAGCATCGGCTCCGGACTACCCACAGGCCTACCTTTGGTTTAAAAAAGCGGCGGATCAAGGCGATCCGGCCGGGGAAAATTTTTTGGGCCTCCTTTATGAATATGGGCACGGCGTTTCCTGTGACAACCAGCAGGCGCTGGCCTGGTACAAAAAGTCCGCGAAGCAGGGCAACCTGGCCGCCGCAAAGAATCTCGAGAAACTACAGCAAAAAATGGCTGCCCAGCCTTGATGGAATGAAATCAATGAGCCGCATTCATCTGCTCTTAGGCTGCTTCTTTGCGCCAGCTCTGATTTTTTTCACCGTTTCGGGGGTTTTTCAAACACTCCGCCTGCACAAGGACGTGAAAAACGGTTATCAGGCCCCCGAAATATTGAAGGTCATGGCGAAAATCCATAAGGATCAAAAATTGCCCAACGAGCCTAACCAGACCCAGTCCTGGCCTCTTCAGGGATTTGTTCTTTTGATGTCCGCCGGGTTCATTTTTAGTACGGTGGTGGGTTTAGTCATGGCCTTTAAATATTTTCGCCCCCGATGGGTCATCTGGGCATTGCTGGGGGTGGGAGTGATTATGCCGCTTGCTTTCTTGATGATTGGATAGCACCGATTCTTTCCGCCCGAAAAGCCGTCAAAAATAAAGCGTCGTTCCGTTTTCAGGGCCGGCAGGTTGGATCCGAATAGAGTTCTCCCGCGGCGAGATAACCGGTTTTGACATCCCCTTTCGTGACTACATGGATGTAGGTCATCAGCCCTCCCATATTCGCAGGGGTTGTGTCGTCGCCTTCGCCCTGGGGGCCGGGGTTGATGATGTGGTCCAGGATATGGCAATGGAACATCCATGAGCCCAGGTTGTTGGCGGTGAATTCCACATCAGCGGTTTGGGAAGGCGCCAGATTGACTGTGTTGGCGCTAATGGGATGGTCCAGAGGGTTTCCGTCCAGGGTGATGATCCGGAAAGTGTAGCCGTGCAGGTGCATTACATGTTCGTCCTCCGCGCTGGCATTCACTAGGTGAAGCAGCACCCGGGCCCCCAGGGGAACCGTCAAAACGTCAGCCTCAGGAAAAGCCTTGCCATTCAAAGTGAAAACATTTTCCTGGTCCGAACCGCCTACCTTGAAGGAAGCCATTTCATAGAAAGCCTCGACGTCATTCATGTGCTTTGGCGGCTTCACCGGTTCGACGAACAGGATGCCGTGAAGGCCTTGGTCCATCTGAAAACTTTCATTGAAATGGGTGTGGTAAAGATGGGTTCCAATCATCTGGGTGGTCACGGTGAAACGGTAAGTGAATTGCCCGCCGGGCGGGATGGGTTTTTGGGTGATGCCTGGAACGCCGTCTTCCTCGTTGGGAACAGCCAGCCCGTGCCAGTGGATGGTTGTTGCCTGGGGCAATTCATTTTTAACCACAAACAAAACCCGGTCGCCGACTTTCAGTCGTATCAAAGGGCCCGGCACCTGGTGGTTGTAACCCCAAACCGTCACCCGGGCGGTGTTGTATAGCTGCCAGGTGAAAGCGGAAGCGGTCAGGTCAAACTCCCTGGTTCCGTCGGGCAATAATTTGGGTTCCATAGCTTGTCCATGAAGGACGGCGTTAGAAGCCCGGTCCTGAGCGTTGATTTCCTGACGGGGCAGGAATGGCCCGTCCAAGGACGCGTAAAGTCTATCTCCATCAGTATCGGTTATCGGGTTTGGGCCGGATATATTGCCTCCGGTCTTCACTTTGTCGGAGATTATTTTTGAAATCCATCCGCCTGTGAACCCCAGGGCAAGAACCATAAGGACAGCTAGGGGAGGCGCTAGCCAGACGGCCTGTGTTAAAAATTTTTTGAAAAAATCCAAGAAAAAGTCCCCGATACTTAATTCGGTCTCAGCCGCGAAAAAATGACCTTAAAACTAACCTTTGAGAACCTTTTCAATATCGGCTTCCAGGCTTTCAGGCTTGTCCGCGGAGCCATAGCGTTTCACCGGTTCGCCGGTTTTATCGATCAAAAATTTTGTGAAGTTCCACTTGATGGCTTCGGTTCCTAAAATACCCGGCTTTTCTGTGGTGAGATATTTGTAAAGCGGATCGGCGTTCGCGCCGTTTACATCGACTTTGGAAAACATCGGAAAATCTACGCCATAGGTGAGGCTGCAGAAGCTCTTAATGTCCTCTTCGGTTCCCGGCTCCTGGGCGCCAAATTGGTTGCAGGGAAATCCTAAGATTTCAAAACCTTGATCTTTATATTTCTTGTAGAGTTTTTCCAAGCCTTCGTATTGAGGCGTGAAACCGCATTTGCTGGCGACGTTCACAATCAAAAGCGCTTTGCCCTGATAGTCTTGAAGCGAAATTTCTTTACCGTCAATGGTTTTGGTTTTGAAGGGATAAACGCTCATAAAAGCTCCTTGTATGCGGTTGATTTAATGGATTCAGTTTACCCCAGGGTTCGAACGGAAATGATAGGGGAACGTTAAATTTTTTGAGGTTATTCAAGGAGTTTGACTAAAAACATGAGGCCAACACCCAGCGCCATGGCGAAGAGTTGAATGAGAATCGCTGAACGTTTGGATTCTTTATGGAGTTCAGGAATCAAGTCTGAACCGGCGATATAGATAAAGCCGCCCGCTGTCAGGGGCAGGACAATTTGAGTCATGGTTTGGGGATTGGAAGAAATGGTCAGGGCAAAGACCGCTCCGGCGACGGCTAAAAGGGCAGAGAGGAAGTTATAGAGAAGCGCCTTAACCGGTTTAAATCCGGCGTTGACCAAGACGCTAAAGTCCCCCAGTTCGTGAGGAATTTCATGCAAAACAACTGCCAAGGTAGTGGCCAAACCTATTGTGGTACCGGCCAGATAAGAGGCGCCAATCAAAAGACCGTCGATGAAATTATGAAGACCGCTGGCGATGAGACTTAAATAACCGTAGGGATGAACCTCTTCTGAGACATGTTCGTGATGATGGTAGTAATGCATGCTTTTTTCCAAAATGAGAAAAAGAAAGAGTCCGGTTAATACGAGCAAGGAAACAAAGGTCGGGTTTTTCGATTTCTCAAAGGATTCGGGAATGAGGTGGAGAAAAGCGTCGCCCAAAAGACCGCCGACTGCCAGACTGATGAGGGGCTGCAGGACTTTTTTGAGGGTTTTGGGTTTAAGCCAAAGCACGATGATGGCCAGCAGGGAAAGCAGGCTGACAAAGATGACGCTGGTGAGAGTTTGGAACCAAGGCATTTTTTAAACCTTTTTATTGATTCGGTCGTCTGAATTAAGATGGAAACGAAGTTTCCCATAAAGCGGCACCGATTTAAACAACAATGTTTTGATCGGCGTTATCATGGTTAGAAATCAAAATTAGTTTTGGAGGAAAAATGATGAACCGTTTGGCAATAATGTGTTTGTCGCTGTTTTTAGTGGTTGGGTCATCTTGGGCTTACGCCGACGCGGGAACTTATCATATTCTTCAAACAGTTAAACTTCCCGATGAAGGCGGTTGGGATTATTTGAAAGTCGACGCGGACGCAAGACGCCTTTATATCGCTCATGAAACTGAAGTTTTGGTATTGGACGCGGACACTTATAAAGTCATTGGAAAGGTTGATGGAATTCAGGGAGCCCATGGAGTGGCACTGGCTCCCGAACTGGGCAAAGGATTTGTGACCAGCGGCAAATCCGGCACCGTCGTTGTTTTTGATTTAAAATCCCTCCAAAAGATTTCGGAAACTACCGCGCAAAAAGACGCGGACGCGGTTGTTTACGACGCGGCAACGAAACGAATTTTTACCTTTAACGGAGATAGCGAAAACTCAACTGTCATTGACGCTGCTACGGATACTGTGATTAAAACTTTGGATTTGGGGGGCAAACCCGAATTCGCGGCAGTTGACGGCAAAGGACATTTGTTTAATAACCTTGTGGATAAAAGCACAGTTCTCGAGACGGATACTAAAAAACTCAAAATTATGCACCGTTGGCCATTGGCGCCGGGTGAAGGCCCATCGGGCATGGCGATGGACGTTGAAGACAACCGGCTCTTTATTGGCTGCCACAATAAGCTGGCGGTTGTGATGAACGCGGCTAATGGTAAGGTGGTTCAAACATTACCGATCGGCGATCACATCGACGCGACTTATTTTGACCAGGCTCGGGGCATGCTTTTTAATTCCTGTGGTGATGGAACTTTAAGTGTGATTCATCAAAATTTGCCGGATAACTATCAAGTGGTTGAAAACGTAAAGACGGAGCCGGGCGCGAGAACCATGGCGTTTGATTTTAAAACGGGACATGTGTTTCTGGTGACAGCTGATATGCGGCCGGCTCTCGCCCCAACAAAAGATAACCCCAAACCTCGTCGAAAGATGATTCCTGGCACTTTTAGGCTATTAATTTTGGGCCAATAATCTCTTCGATGAAAAAGACATTGTTTGTAAAAATATGGATGGGGTTCACTTTTATTTTTTTGTTAGCAGTAAACCCCGTCCATCTTTGGGCCGGCCCGCCTTTTGAAACAGACGATCCGGAGCCGACGGATTATCTGCATTGGGAAATTTATCTTGGGGCTACTGCTCAGCAAGTTCTTGGGCAAGGTTGGTCTGGTACTGCTCCTTTTTTATCAATTAATTATGGCGGGTTTCCTGACACCCAGCTGAGTTTGACCACGCAGGCGGCTTTTAGCTCCTCCGACGGAGTTAACTACTACGGTTATGGGGATATTTTGGCCGGGGTAAAATACCGGTTTATCCATGAAAGTGATGAAATTCCCCAAGTCGCTATTTTTCCGCAAATTAATATTCCTACAGGTGATGTTTTCAAAGGTTTGGGGGCGGGAGTGGCTCAATACCTTCTACCTTTATGGATGCAAAAAAGCTGGGGTCCTTGGACAACGTTTGGTGGAGCGGGTTATTGGATTAATCCAGGTACCGGGAATAGAAACTGGCTTTTTGCTGGTTGGGAATTACAACGAGATTTCGGTAAAAACCTGACCCTGGGTGGAGAGTTCTTTTACCACGATGCCAGTACCACCATGGGAAATAATGGCGCGGGCTTTAATGTGGGCGGAATGGTTCATTTGGATGAAGTGAATCATTTTGTCTTTTCCCTGGGTCGGGATTTGATTCAAAGCACCTATATTTTCACCGGATTTATAGCTTACGAGTGGACTTTTCCGAATGAGGCTGAAGAAAAGGCGCAATAAAGTAGAATAGAAAGACCATGCGCCAAAGGAAAAGACTTGGTTTTTAAATTCACCTCTTCATCAAAGCCTTGGTTTGGGCAAGACTGGTTTTTCTTAATCTGGAGCCTTTTAGTTTTTGCGTTTTACTTTTCCCTTCGTTCTCTTTTTGATCTTTCCTTTATTTCTGAATTGGCTCAAAACCTAGGCCATGCGAATAGGGTTCAGTTTTTATTGAATTGGAACGAATGGATTAAAGCCGCGGTGGTTAGCGGTTTGGCGGCGGTTGTTTTTTTGAGGCTGGGCCGAAGGTTGAAAATTTGGCTGAATCTCGAACTGGGATCTCCAACTCTAATTTTTTGCATTGAAACGGCCCTGGGTATATTGTTTTTGAACGGCTTATGGATGGGTTTGGGCCTAAATGGCCTTTGGTTTAAACCTCTGATACTGACTATGGAGCTACTTCTGGTCATTTGGGCTCTGATGGATTTGGGGCGGGAAGGAATCCGATGGAGTCCTCTATTTACCCTTCCATCACCCCAAGGTTCATTTTTTGGGATCACTTTACTGGTCATAGCTTTTGTTAGTTTCAATTACGCTCTGTGTCTTTTGCCTGAAACCTATTTTGACGCTTTGGTTTACCACCTTTCGACACTTCAGTTTTGGAACTTTCACCATGGTTTGGCGGATTTGCCTGGCAATTTATACGCTCATTTTCCCTTCGAGGCGGAGCTTTATCTTTGGAATGGATTTTTATTGGATGGAAGTCAGGCTGCCAAGTTTTTGAATGTTGAAATTTTGATTCTTACGGCCTTATCGGCAGGGGCATGGGTTGCCGAAACCGGCAACCTGGCCGCAGGCGGATTAACGACCGCTTCTGTTTTGTTTTTGCCTCTCCTCTCCACCACGACCTGGGCGGCTCAAAACGATGTCTTTGTGGCTTTTTTCTTTTTGCTTTTTGTTTATGCCTTGTCGAAAGGAACGAATCAAAAAAATACCAACTGGTTTATTCTCGCGGGTCTGATGGGGGGGATGGCCTGGAGCGCCAAGTACACCGTTGTTTTGGGGTTGGGTGTTGTTTTTCTGTTTTGGTTTTGGATAGGGCCACGTTTAAAGATTAAACATCGAGTTGCGCCCTGGATGACAACCCTGATTCTTATGATTTTGGCAATTGTTCCCTGGACGCTTAAAAACTATTTTTTCGCCGGTAATTTCTTGTATCCCTACTTATCATATTGGTTGGGAGGTGTTGCGTTGCCGCCGGAAAACGCGTCGGCGCTTTTGCAAGATCACGAAACACCCTGGGTGATGAATCGTTCTTTTAGCGATTGGATAGTTCAAGTTTTTACTGGAGATTTAGACAAAACGGTCGCGCCTCTTCTTGTTGCCTTTATCCCCTTCTTTTTTTTAAAAAGCGCATGGAAGGGGCTGTCGAAATACTTATTGATAACCAGCCTCGTCTATCTTTTTTTAGGGTTTGGCCTCTCCCACCAATTGCGGCTGGTGATACCAGCGGTGGTATTGATTTTCACCGCAATGGGAATGATTTTGAGCCAGACGGGGCAGGAAAAAATCCGCTCTTGGTCCTGGGTGGTTCTGGCGTTTGGACTTTTTAGTTTTATTTCTTTGACCCGGGTTGGGATTTCTTACTATCACTGGGGAGAGATGGCGACGGGATTTAAATCACAAAATGAGTTTCTGGAAACTACCCCTCAAACTCAAACTTATTTTCCGCTGACTGAGGCGGTTCAAGTCTTGACTCTGCCGACCGACCGGCTTTTGGTGGCGGGAGATTCCAGGAGTCTTTACTTTCTCCGGGAAAGTTATTCCAACAGCGTTTTTGACCGTCAATTGTTAGCGGTCTTGGCCCAAGATGAAAAGGATGGCGACGGAATCCGGCATCGGTTAAAGGAGTTGGGGATTGACGATATCGTGGTTTCGGGTGAAGAGGGACAAAGGTTATCTTCCCGAAATCATTCTTATTACCCTTTAATCGGGGGAGAGTGGGCCAAACTGGACGGCTTCATCCAACGTTGGACGGATCCGCGTTTTATGGCTAATGGATGGGGTATTTACCACTTGTCAGATGTCCCTTTGAACCGTAAAAAAACCATTCCGAATCTGCTTTTACTCATGAAAACCCCAAAGCTAAATTAATCAATCTCGTTTATCATAGGCTTTGCTTTCATCTTGGCTGGGAGGAAAACCGTTGGCCCAGACTCACCGAATTTTAAATTCAAGACTTATAGAGAAGTATCGAAAAACAGGGGTGACTTTTTTAAACCCTGAGACGGTAGAACTGGGACCGGAAGTTGTGATTGGACGGAATACAGTTATTGAAAGCAATGTTCATCTCCTGGGAAAGACGATCATCGGCGAAGGCTGTTATATCGAGTCCGGGAGCCGGCTTCAATCGGTGCGCTTGGGTAAAAAAGTGATTATCCGCTCTTCCCGTATTACGGAAAGCCGGTTGGGCGACGGCTGTGACGCTGGCCCCTTCGCCCACGTGAGAGGCGGGAGTGTTTTAGATAAAAAGGTTCATGTCGGCACCAACAGCGAACTGAAAAACGCGCGTGTCGCCGAAGGAAGTAAGATTGGACATTTTTCTTACGTGGGCGACGCCCAACTGGGCCGGGATGTAAATGTGGGAGCCGGCTGTGTTTTTGCTAATTATGACGGAAAGAAAAAGCATCATTCGAAAATAGGGGATAAGGTTTTTTTGGGCAGTAATTCCACTTTGGTAGCGCCCATCACGATCGGCAAAGGCGCGGTGGTCGGAGCGGGTTCGGTGGTGACGAAAAATGTAGCGCCGGGAGTGACGGTGGTGGGTGTTCCGGCAAAAGTTTTAGTTAGAAAGAAGTAAGGAAAGCTGGAATAAATTTTTTGAAATTGACGCTTTTTGGGTTTAAACTCTGTGCAGTTTTCGTCAATAGCTTTTATTAGAAGAAACATGGCTGTATCCCATTCGTATTTTTCCGCTTCGGCGGAATTCCACGCTGATATTTTAAATTGAGCCATAATCGAGGAAGCCATCATGACCCGAGTTCCCGCACCCAACGGATTGAAAATTTTCAGCGGTACGGCCAATCCAGCCCTCGCCAACTCTATTTGTGAATTCTTGAAAGTCCCCCTTGGGGACATAATGGTTAGCCGCTTTTCTGAAGGCGAAATCCGCATCAAAATCAATGAAGACGTCAGGGGACGGGATATTTTTATCGTTCAGCCTACCTGCCCGCCGGTGAATGACAATGTGATTGAGCTTTTGATCATGATTGATGCTTTCCGCAGGGCTTCAGCTCGGCGTATAACGGCCGTACTGCCCTACTACGGGTATGCCCGTCAGGACCGTAAAGATCAGCCCCGAGTGCCCATTACAGCCAAACTGATGGCCAATATCATTACGACTGCCGGGACAGACCGTGTTTTGGCGATGGATCTTCATGCCCAGCAGATTCAAGGTTTTTTTGATATTCCGGTGGACCATCTTTACGCCTTGCCGGTGATTGCGAACTACATTCGAAAGAAAAAACTGAAAGACCTGATGGTCGTTTCTCCCGATGTGGGGGGGATTAAGATGGCCAGGGCATTCGCCAAAGTGTTGGGAACCGATTTAGCGGTTGTTGATAAGCGCCGCTGGGGCCCCAACGAGGTGGAAGCGATGAACCTCATCGGCGAGGTGAAAGGCCGCTCGGTTCTGATTCCGGACGATATGATCTCAACCGGCGCATCCATGGTTCAGGCGGTTAATGCCATACTTAAAGCGGGGGCAACGGAGGTCTATGCCTGTTGTAGCCATGGCATTTTGTCAGGAAATGCCGTGCAAAATCTGCAAAATTCACCCTTGAAAGAAATCGTCATAACGGATAGTATTCCCCTCCCCCCGGAGAAGAGGGTGTCGAAGATTACCGTTCTCCCGGTGGGTCCCTTGCTGGGAGACGCGATCATGCGTATCCACAACGAACAGTCAATCAGTTCGTTGTTTGACAATCTTGATCCTCGATAAGCCATCTTGCAACCCTCGTGACCGTTAGACGGTTACGGCATAAATGAAGGAGTCGTGCTGAAATGAAACAAGTACCATTGACCGCTAAAGTTAGAACTACCAAGGGAAGCAGTATCGCCCGCCGCTCACGAGCCCAGGGCATTGTACCGGCTGAAATTTATGGCCATAAATCTCAAAATCAATCGATTGAAGTTTCCGAAAAGGAATTCGTCAAGATTA
>Ga0206829_10391_pt1 | contig 11721 bp, 7 predicted proteins | sample Alteio_BWOrgCont_75_FD_152862 | JGI IMG/M metagenome (GOLD analysis project Ga0206829, IMG submission 152862) | Enriched cells from forest soil in Barre Woods Harvard Forest LTER site, Petersham, Massachusetts, United States -... | ecosystem: Environmental > Terrestrial > Soil > Temperate forest >... | reverse complement strand
TCAGACACAAAAGATAGCATCGTTCGTTTTTTCGAGCGCCCTGGTTGTTGGCTGGGCTTCAGCATCTTTAGCCCAGAGCGAGGCCTCGCTCCAAGCTGCGAGTTCCGCTCAAACTAACAATTTCCAAGAAGCAGAACGGCAAAACGATACCCAGGCGGGCAATCAATTCGACACTAATGCCGCCCGTGAGAATCGCACCAGCTCCAGCTTTGAAGCCAGGGGACCGGTGGACATGGGATACAACAATTTGAATCGTCCGATGGGGCCCAGTGGATGGGGAAGCAAGGGCGATATTTATCCTGGCGCACCGAACGGCGTCAGCGATGGCTGGGGATCCGGTGCCAGCGCCTACTGCACCCCGACCCCGACATCAGCCACCAAGGTATCGCATGTGGTATCGTCCCGGGCACCGCGCGTGGTGATCAGGAACTACGCCCAGTTCAAACAGCCGGCGCGTGCCGAGCAGCTCGCTCTAACCCGCACCACAGTAAAACGGCAGTATGCTTACCGGCACACAACCGAGAGACCTATGTAAGCCAACGGTGGGGTGGGGCACATCACAGTAAGGTTCCGTGCAGCATGATGCTGGCGGTGGTGAAATAGATGACCAGTCCGGTTACGTCGACCAGGGTAGCGACGAACGGGGTCGAAGCTGTGGCAGGGTCTGTGCCGCAGGCGCGGAGAATAAACGGCAGTATGGCCCCCACTATGGTTCCCCATGCCACCACACCGATGAGGCTGCAAAAGATGGTGATGGCGATGAGCAGATAGTGGGGACCGTAGGGTGTCAACCCAAATGTCTGCCAGACGACGATACGCAGAAATCCAACGATCCCCAGCATGCAACCGAGAATAATGCCGGTCGCCAGTTCTCGCCCCGCCACTTTCCAGATGTCTCGCAGGTTTACTTCACCAAGAGCCATGGCCCGAATGACCAGAGTAGTCGCCTGCGACCCGGCGTTGCCACCGCTGCTGATAATGAGAGGAACAAACAGTGCCAGAACGACCGCTCTGGCGATCTCCTTTTCATAAAATCCCATCGCCGTGGCCGTCAACATTTCACTCAGGAAGAGGATGAGCAGCCAGCCGCCTCGCTTCTGGACCATTGGAATCATCTTGGTGCGCATGTAAGGCGCGTCCAACGCTTCCGTGCCGCCCAGTTTCTGGATGTCTTCAGTAGCCTCTTCGTGGACCACGTCGACGATATCGTCGATGGTGACGATCCCCTTCATTCGACCTTGCTCGTCCACTACGGGAAAAGCCATCAGATCGGTCTCAGAGAACAGATGCGATATCTGTTCTTGGTCCATCTGATCCGAAACTGTGATTACGTCGGTGGTCATCACAGCAGAAACCGGTTGTGTCGTTGATGCGGCGCAAAGGTCGCGGAATGAGACCAGTCCGACCAATTTCTGATCGACATCGACTACGTACGCGTACGAGATCAACTCTGCTTGTTCACGCGACTGCCGCTGCAGATATGAAATCGCTTCCCCGGTAGACAGTTCCGGGCGCAGCCTAGCATAGTGCGGATTCATCAAGCCGCCGGCTACGTCTTCCGCGTATGCCATAAGAGCAGACACTTCATTTCTGGTGGCAATATCGAGCAGGTTTAACAGCTCATGGTGCTCAGACTTTGAACATTCCTGGATAAGGTCAGCGGCATCGTCGGGCTCCAACAGGCGTATCCAGGACCTTTTCTCTTGAGGCGCGAGACGTCTCATGATCTCCGCTTGTTCTTCCGAAGAAAGGTCGAAAAAAAGATCTTCCGCTTGATCTCGAGGCAATGCGGAAAAGTATGCGAACCGCTGATCGTCCGAGAAAGCCGACCACAGCTCCTGCAGTTGAAAGACGTTTTCAGCGGTTGTTCCCTTGGGTTCCATAGCTTCCGTTCGAGCGTTGTCCTATCGATGAAGGTATGGTACAGCTTCCGGTAGTAATCCACTCTAAAACAACTTCATCAGCTTTTTGAACAGTTTACCAAGCCCACTCTTGTGCTTTTGTGAATCGTCCTGACGGTTGGCGTGGTGGGCTTTGCCGTTGCGTTGCGGCGCCAACGGGGGCATCATGTTGGAGAGGTTTCCGAATATCCCTGCCGGTTCAGGCAAAAAATGAAGCGGCTCCGGCTCCACTATGAACGGATGTTCCGGTATAGGAAACTCGCCCGGCGGCGTATTATTAGCTGCGTAATAAGTCTCCATATAACGTTGCCAAATGCCGGCCATGATTGTGCCGCCGGTGACCTGATTGCCGGCGATCGGTTGATCCTGGTCGTTGCCTCCCCACACTGCCGTCACCATATCCGGTGTGAATCCGACGAACCAAATATCGCGAGCACCGTCAGCGGTGCCGGTCTTACCGGCGACGGGGCGACCGAACAGTCTTGCTTGCTTGGCCGTTCCTTTTTGGACCACATCTTGCAGAGCGTCGACCAGTTCGGCAACCGGTTCCTCATCAAATACTTTCGCTGGTGAAGGCTGGTATTCACGCACGATTTTGCCGTTGGCATTAGTCACTTTCTTGATGAACTGAGGTTGAATGTGAACCCCATCCCGAGCGAGCGTGGCATAGGCGTCAGCTATATCGAGCGGAGAGACGGCGGAGGCACCCAACGACAGAGCCAGGGTTGGTTCTAATTTTGAGGTGATGCCGGCTTCGTGGGCAACCTCGACAATCTTGTTGGGGCCGACCTCCTGCCCGACTCTGACGGCGCAAGTGTTTCGCGAAAGGGCCAGGGCTTTGCGAACGGTTATGGGACCCAGATAACGCCCATCGAAATTGCGCGGTGCGTACGTTTGCCGGCTATCGGGAATCTGCACAGCCAACGGTGCATCGTCGATCATGGTGTCTGGTTTCACAACCCCCGTAATTAGCCCGGCTAGATAGACGAACGGCTTGAAGGCGGAGCCGGCGGTGTGGGGGCTGATGGCTCTGTTCCAGGGACTTTTTAGGAAGCTGCCGGCACCTCCGACAAGGGCTATGACGCCGCCGTCAGCTACCGAAATAGAGACGAGGGCGCCCTGACTGACGCCCTTGGGTGCACCACGAATGCCTGCCGTAATTGCCTTTGTGGCAAGGGTTTGAGCGGTGGTGTCCAAATAGGTGTAGACCTTAAAATTGCTCTGGTACAGTTGGGTGCTGTCGAACTGCTGTTCCAGAATCTTTTGCAGATAGTTCAGGTAGTAGGCGCACCGCTCAATCTTTGTTGGACTATCCCTTACTACGAGTTTCGAGTTCTTCGCCTCGTCCGCCTCCAGCGAGGTAATCGTACCGAACCTAGCCATGTTATCGAGAATTGCTCGTTGACGGTTGACGGCGTCTTCAGTGTTGACGCTCAGCTTCGAAGGCGCATTCACCAGTCCGGCCAGGTATACCGCTTCCCCCAAACTGAGGGATTTGGCACTCTTGCCGAAATATCTTTGCGCCGCTTGCTCTGCACCGTATGTGCCACTACCGAAGTAGACGTTGTTCAGATACGACTCGAGAATCTGTTCTTTGCTGTACTGCCGATCTATCTTCAAGGCCATCAAAGCTTCGTTCAGTTTGAGCGCCAGGGTGCGCTTTTGGTCCGCGAAGTAGAGGTTCTTCGCCAGCTGCTGAGTGATTGTGGAACCACCTTGAATAAATTTGCGCTGCTCTGCATCTGCGACAAGGGCCCGCAGGATTCCCAGCGGGTCGACTCCATGATGTTGGTAGAAATTCTTGTCTTCGGCGGCGACGATCGCCTCGGGCAAATATTTGGATATATGGGAAAGGGGAACGGTGACGATCATTCGGTCCGGTCTCAACAGAACGATTTCATTGTCGTGGCGGTCGAAGATTTCCACCCCCTGCGATGCCGCTTGTAAATCGGGACCGGGCAAGGAGATGAGAACTGCCAACGCCACAACGCCGACGCCAATCAGAATCAAGATGGCAAGCCCGGCCCTGCGGAGCCAAAGGCGCCTGGCTTTGCCTGGCGAACTCTTAGTCTCTTTGCCGGGTTCCGAGATCAATCCTGAACTCATATTCGAGGCCGTCCGACTGCTGGAGGGTGTGACCTATTGACGAGTGACGCTCAATGGTTGGGTATGTTTCACGAACAATTGTAGTTGATGCCCGTCAAGTTCAGGCATTCACCGGTTTCGCTTTGCGTTCTGTTAATGGAAAGAGATGCCACTAATTTCAGTGACATCTCTTTGGAGTTTCATCACAACCGCCGTTGGATTACTGGTTGTCCTGGTTGATTTGATTCCTCAAGCCGGATTCTTCTTGATTCAGTTGATGCTGTTCTGATTTGGTGATGTAGCCGCCGTTAGCCTTGGCATCGGACCGTTGCTGTTGAGCAATAGATCTGTCTTCTTGTTCCAGACCCTTATAGTTGCCGCCGAGGTGGCCTTCGTCTTTATTGATGGAGTAGTTCAGATTTGAATCGCGACTCATAACTTCCGAGCGGCGGGGATGGTTCTGAACGAACTTATTATTTTTATTGTCATAGAACGTCTCTTTGCTCAAGCTGTTCTCTTCTCTATTCAACTGACCCTGTTGTCCTTTGGTGATGTAGCCGCCGTTGTTGCGCGCGTCTCTTTGTTCCTGGCCGACTATCTGACCATCTTGCGATGCGAGATGACCGTAGTTGCCGCCGAGGTGACCGTAGTTGTTGTTGAGGCGTTGATTGATGTTGCCGGCTCGTCCCAACACCTGGGCTCTGCGTGGATGGTTCTGTTTGAAGTTGCCGGCAAAGCTAGGACTGCTGCTCGATACTGTCAAAAGCATCGCGGCGACGGTGCCGAACAGACATGCATTCCGAACACCTGTATTGATATTGCTCATTGTTCTTCTCCGATTCAGTTTCATTTACGACGAGGATTTTAGTATCAGACTGCCCAAGTGGGCTTTTGGGATTCAGGACGAGTCCTGCGAGTCTATTGGGTAATACGAACGTAGTCGCCAAAAAGTTCAACGTTTTCCGTTAACCGTCTGTTAGTAATTTGTGGAAAATTCGTGGATCTTTGCCGGTTTCGTCTATGTAGATGGATGAGCTGATGCACCTTGAGCGCCACCGGTACTGTGTTGCGGCGTTTGTCAACCAACCGCTGACAACGCCGTACTTATGATTGTCTGGGCCGCAGGGCTACGCCTACCGCCTTTTCTAGATCGGCCCAGGCCGTTTGATAAGACACTACCGAGTCAAAATAAGAGGATAGAGTTTGCTGATACTGCTGCTGGGCAACGATCGCCGTCGCCAGATCGTTGGCACCCACTTCGTAGCCGCGCCGAGCGATGCGGGCAACTTCAGATGCGGTCGGCAATAAATCTTTTTGATACATGACAATCTTCGCCCGGGCCACGTTTACTTCGTTGAACGACACCACCGTATCCGCCGCCACTCTTGATTTGAGAAGTTCCAGCTGCCTTTCAGACTGAACCAGGGTAGCGACCGCTTGGTCTACTTCACCTTGATATTGATACAAGATCGGATTCTCAAAGGTAACGTTGAAAAATCCTCCCGTACCCACCCAGTCGCCGACGTTTTGAAGTCCGACCGGTTGGTGTTTTGCATTCGTCATATAAGTACTGCCTACGCCGACGAACATGTCCGGAATCTTCTTGGTGCGAGCGAGAGCCAAGGCTCTGCGATTGGAAAAAATCTGTTGCTGGGCTGCTTTCAGGTCGATTCGATTGTCCCATGCGGCAAAAACCAGTTTGTCGACAGGCGGTAAACTCCGAGTCGGTTGAGGCACGATGTCCGTTCGTTCATCGGACAGCTTAAACAGTCCGTTGTCGTCGACATCGATCACTTCTATGTCCTCAGGCTTCTCGCCGATGATCAACGCCATCGCGGCCGAATCTTGCTCCAGGCGGAGCTTCGCTTGATTGCTTTGAGTGTCGAATTGAGAGACGCTGAGTTGAGCTTGCAGCACTTCTGATTTTGCCGACTTGCCGGCGTCAAATCGTTTCTGGGCGATCTTCAACAGTTTCAATCCCACGCCGCGCTCGGCGTCAATCAAAGCGTCGTACGCTTCGGCTGCTGCCACTTCGGCATAGGCACGCCGCACCCGATTATGGACATCGAATTGCAGGCTCTCCAGTTGCAACTCTGCCAGTCCGAGATTGGCTTGCGCCAGCTCGATCTTCTTCGTTCTTTTCCCGGCGGTTTGGAACTGTTGAGTGAGGAGGACCTCCTGAGTTTGTCCGGTGAAGTCAAACAGGAAGGAGGGGCCGAAACCGGCTTGCAGAGTGAATTGAGGGTTGGGAATGGCGGCCGCGATTCTAAGTGACGCTCTGGCCGTCGTTACATTCCAGCGGGCAGACAGAAGCTCTCGGTTGAAGCGTTCGGCCAGCTCAAAGCAGGTGGCCAGACTCAAGGTTCTGGTCGGGGCAGGGCTCTCGACAATGCCAGCGGTCAAAGTTGATGGAGAGGCCTTTTCACCGCCTGATACCGGGGCTGGTGCCATACCGGCCGGGGTGGGATCAGCGGCTGCGCCGGCCGGCATACTACAAAGCCAGACAGCTGCCATCCAAACGGCGATTAACGATAGTGCCTGTATATGAAAGGGAACCGTCCGATCGCTCATGTGCCCTCGTCGGCCGATCGACGGAGGCTTTAATCTGGTCAGGCTATTACAGGCTCTGGTCATTATTTCAGCGGTACACCTACCGCCTGTTCCAGGTCTGCCCACGCGGTTTGATAAGCAACCACCGCGTCGAAATACTGGGAGTGCAACTGCTGATACTGCTGTTGTGCCAGGACTGCTGTAGCCAGGTCCGACTTGCCTAACTCATAAGCTCGCCGGGCGAGGTGAGCGACTTTCTCACCATCAGGCAGAAGATCTCGCTGAAACTTATCGATGTTTCTGCAGGTCAACTGCAACGCTTCATAGGCCGTAACTATCGCTTGAGCTATTTGTGACTTTTGCAGTTCGACCTGCCTGAGCTGGTTTTGCCAGGTCGCCTGGGCTTGATTTACCTGGCCCTGATAGTGATAGAAGATCGGAGTCTCTTCCTGAACGGTGAGCATGTAGCCCGGTTGGAACGGCACGCCACCAAATGATGGATCGAAAAAGCGCGGCTGTGATCTTTGATAGGTGCTGTACAAGTAATTGAATCCGACAAAAGGATCGGGAATGCGTTGAGTTTTTGCCAGGGTGAGGGACTTGCGATTGGTGTACGCTTGTTGAATGGCGCTCTTCAGATCGTTGCGTTGACGCCATGCGGCCGGTAGAAGTTGTTCCAGCGGCGGCACACCGCGATCCGGGTCCGGAACGAGCGCCGCTCCAGTAGCGGATAGCTTGAACAGATCGTTTTCATCGCCTACTATGACTTCCTCGCGTTCCGGCGTTTCGCCTAAAAGTTGTCCAAGAATGGCCGAGTCTTGCACCAGCCGGCCCTGGGCTTGGATCTTCTGCGTTTCAAACTGCATCACCAACAGTTTTGCCTGGAACACTTCGGAGCCTGCAGCTTTCCCGGCAGAGTACCGTCTCTGTGAGATATCCAATAATCGTTGGGCGATCTCCTGCTGCGTCTCGGTCAAACTTTCATATGCAGCCGCTGCCACCTGCTCTGCGTACGCCCGTCGCACTCTGTTGTGCACGTCGAATCGCACAGCCTCGACGTGAAACGCCTGTTGCAGATAGCTGGCTTGAGCAACACCCTCTTTTTTCGTTCTTCGACCAGCGACCTGCACCTCCTCCGTCCAACCAACCTGCTGATTGTTGCCGGCGAGGATAAGACGATACGAGTTGCCGAATCCGTATGTCATGTTGAAGACAGGGTTGGGGATCGCTTTGGAGATTACGATGTTTGCTTGCCCAACCGGAAGACCCGCGGCAGCCACGAGAACCTCTTTGTTGTTCTCGTCCGCTTTGCTAAAGCAGGTGGTCAGGCTGTATTTGCGATGAGGCAGATTGACTGTGTCCTCCGTCGCTGCTGCTGCAAGTGGTGCCAATGGAGATACATTGACGCCGGGCGGAGAGGAGCCGGATGACTGGGGAGAACGATCGGATTGCGTTTGCGGGGAAGCAGCCGCATCACTCGGCGGCGGTGCCCCGACGCCGGATGTCTGGGCGTCGGCAAGAAAGGATGAGAACAGGCCCTGCCAGACGAGTACGCTCGTCACCATGGCAGAATAACCGATGTGTCGCATGTTGCTCACGACTTTATAGACACCCCTACAGCCTGCTCCAGATCTGCCCAAGCATTTTGATAGGCGACAACCGCATCGAAGTAAGAGGAAAGGATCTGCTGGTACTGTTGCTTGGCGAGAATGGCGCTGGCGAGATCTTTCTTGCCTACCTCATAGCTACGGCGCGCCAACCGGGCAACAAGAGCGGCCTGCGGAATCAGATCGTTTTGGAACTTGAAGATGTTGGCCCTGGCTACCACAATCTCTTCGTAACCGCTGACGATATCGTTGGCGATCTGCCATTTGAGCTGATCGTTTTGATCGAAGTCTTGCAACCAAGTAGCCTTGGCCAGATCAGTTTCACCTTGATAGTGATAAAACAATGGTGCCTCGAGAGTGATGTTCAGATAACAACCAGGCTGGTTAGGGACGCCCGCGTTGCTGGGTGGAGTAAAAAGTTGATACGGCTGCTGTTTGAGAAAGGTGGTGAACTGATAGCCGGAATCCACAAACACGTCGGGGATGCGCTGAGACCGTGCCAGTGTAAGTGATTTGCGATCGGCAAACGCCTGCTGGATGGCAGCGTTGAGATCCTGGCGCTGCGTGTACGCAACCGGCAGCAATAGTCCCAGAGGAGGGAGCGGATTGTTCGGCTGTGGCACGATGTCGGTATGGTCGGCCGAAAGTTTGAAAATGCCGTTGTCATCCACATCGATAACTTCTACCTGTTGCGGCGTTTCACCGATGAGTTGTGCCAGTGCGGCAGTGGACTGTTCGAGGCGCACCTGAGCCTGGTTCCTCTGAGTGTCGAATTGAAGAACGCCAAGCTGCGCCTGCAGCACCTCAGACTGGGCGGCCTTGCCGGAAGCGAAACGCCTCTCAGCCGTGCCCTGAAGATCTAGAGCAACCTTTCGCTCTGACTCAATCAGCTCGGCGTAGGCTTCTGCAGCAGCCTGGGCAGCGTATGCTCGCCTGACGCGGTTGTGAACGCTAAACATTGTAGCCGCGACTTGGAACTCGGTGGCGCCCAGGGCAGCGCGCGCCACATTTACGGCTTTGGTTCGTTTACCGGCGGTGCGGACCTGCTCCATCCAGCCAAACTGCTCCGGGTTGCCGGCGATGATTAGGGTAAAGGCATGACCCCAGCCGTACAAAAGACTGAATCGAGGATTGGGTATGGCAGATGCGATCTGAATGCCCGCCCTGGCTATCGGCACGGTAGCCTGGGCGGCGATGATCTCTTTGTTTGCTTCATTCGCCTTGTTGAAACACTGATACAAGCTGAGTGATCGAACCGGCGGCGTTCGCCCTTGTAGGCTGTCACCGCTAAACGATGCGGTTCGCATGAGTGGTGGCACACCGCCACCGGGCGATCCGGTCGGCGGTGGTTGGTCGACAGCTATCGCATCGCTCTCCTGTGCAAACGAACAGGCTAGCACTGCCGCAAGCCGGGCAAGGGATCGGCCAAAACTACGGTGTATTCTTGGGCACATCGCGAGGGGCTGGTAGCTCGACTCCTTCAAGTTCACTTTCCGGTATTTTGGCTGCGGTCGATTGAGCGGACTGCTTCGGATCGGTCTGTTTATGAGTTTGTGATTCAGACGTCACTGTTGTGGCTGCGCTCGGCAGCTTCTCGGCGGCAACCGATAGCTCCGATGGTGCCATTTTCAAACTTGGATCGAGGGCTTCGTTCTTGTTGTATGGAAGCGGCACGCCAATGTTGTCGAGAACATGGTAAAGGGCTCTGCCCACGTGAAATGAACGGTCCGACTGATTAGCCCCTTGAGCAGCCTGTGACAACGGTGCCTGCAGCGGCTGGTTTGTCCGTTTTCCTGTGGGCCGCACCGATGCCGATGGGGAAGAAGGGGGAATTTGGAAAAATGCCTCTATACTGTTGTCCTGATCAGCACCATGGGCGGAGCCGCTTTCAATCAAGGTCGGCCGCATCTGAGTTCTGCCCGGGGGTGGGGCCGGAGTATCACTCTTCCTTTTTCCTCTTAGCAGTTTACCGACGACGTGCTGATGTGAGCTTGGCTGATCCTGCATCTCGAGCAGTCCGCGCGAAAACGCAGGCGGGCCGGCCGGCATCGTCACGGCGGGAGAGCCTGTCGGGCGAGGAGATAACAGATGCGGAGCCATGGGTGGTGCCGGAACCGATGCCGGCGATATGGAGGTGCCCGGTGTCGCCGACGGTGGCACGGCAGATCCGGGCAGCCCCGGCAGTGGGGCTGCTTCTGAACCGCGGGCATCCTGGTTCAACTGACCCGCTCCCAGCATCAAGATAACCGCTATTGATCCTGCCGCCTTTCGCATCATCAATCCCTGCCCTCAGAGCTCTTCATCGCCGTGCCCAGCAGAGTGGTGGCACCTTTGGCGACCACCATTTCTCCTACCTTAAGACCGTCTTTTATTTCAGTGTCGTTGGCGTCGTCTATGCCGGCAACGACTTCGCGTTCTTTGAATGTACCGTTGCCTTCATCGACAAAAACTAACGTCTTGTCGCCTTTCTGAATCACGGCTGAGCGTGGCACCAGAATAACGGGAACCTCTCCGGCGCTCACTTTGATGCGAGCGAACATTCCCGGCTTCAGAATAAAATCACGATTAGCCACGTTGGCTCGCACCGGCAACGTTCTCGTCGTCGGGCTGATCGAATCTCCCACCCATACGATTTTGGCGGGGAAAGGATGGTCTTGCAGGCTGTCCAGAGTGACGACCGCCTGCTGCCCCTTGCGCACCTGCTCCACATCTTTTTCAAAGATATTCGCCACCAGCCAAACTTCCGAAAGGTTCGCCAGGGTGAACAGCGGCTTGCTGCCGTCGTTCATCTCGCCGGGATTGATCGAGCGATCTATAACCAATCCGCCTCGGGGAGCGCGCACGATCACCCATGGATCGATCTTCCCTTGGGCCAAGACTTTCTTGGCCGAATCGGGCGGGGCACCCAACAAGGTCAGACGTTCCTGAGCCACCTGGATGGTGGCGTCTCGTTTCGCGTTCAAGGCCGCCAGGTTGGCGTTGTCTTTCTCCAATTGGTTTTCAGCCGCTTGAAGATCGGCCTGGGCCGAAACCTGTTCTTTCCACAGTTTCAACTCTCGATCGTATGTGATGTGTGAAAGCTTGAGCTGTACTTCCTGTTGTTTGATGTCTGCTTTCGCTTGCAATGTGTTCTGCAACAGATCTGATTGAACTTGCCCGATCGCATCCGATTTGATGATCGCCATCACCTGACCGGCTTGTATGAGGTCGCCCAACTTTGCCTTGATCTCCATGGCCCGGCCAGGTGACGGTGTCGAGACAATAGTCGACAGCTCGGCGTTCGGCTGTACCTGTCCGGGAGATTCGATCGTTTTGAAGACGAGTCCGCGCTTTACCGGTACCATGCTCAGGCCAATCTCTCGGCGTTGAGCGGCATCTATGGAGACCGAAACCGATTGTCGGCGCACCGAGTCAATTTTGGATTCCGGCAAGGAAGAGGCGGGTGTGGCGGAGAGCCCGCCAATCTTTGGCGCCAGGCCGGCTGACATAGCGTGGCTGCCAGGGGCTCCGTTGCAACCGCTCAAGCAACATGCGAATGTGATAGCGGCCAGGAAAGGCAATATCGTGTGGGTGAGTAC
>Ga0206829_10390_pt1 | contig 11744 bp, 9 predicted proteins | sample Alteio_BWOrgCont_75_FD_152862 | JGI IMG/M metagenome (GOLD analysis project Ga0206829, IMG submission 152862) | Enriched cells from forest soil in Barre Woods Harvard Forest LTER site, Petersham, Massachusetts, United States -... | ecosystem: Environmental > Terrestrial > Soil > Temperate forest >... | reverse complement strand
GAGGAATCCTATCCATATTTCTATAGGATTCCTCCCTCGTAGGAATGACAAGACGAAATTTGGTGTATAAAAGCCGACAGTCATTTTTTTTATTTATTTATTTTGTCTGTTATATTAAAAGGTATGTGTTGGTCACGGTTTAGTTCCTGTTGGTCACCATTTAGTTTCTTTTGGTCACCATTTAGTTTCTTTTGGTCGCCATTTAGTTTCTTTTGGTCGCCATTTAGTTTCTTTTGGTCGCCATTTAGTTTCTTTTGGTCGCTACCCGGTATGTTTTGGCTATTCAGACCTTCTGAACCCTTTGCAACTCCATTTTCACTGGAACTTATATGTCTTGAATTCTTCATCATTATTTCGATGGCGCAAAATTACAGCATTCAAAATAATATGCACAAAAAAGCGATAGATAAAGGCTTTGATTGGAGAAGGGTGAGAGATAAAAAGGACTATAAAATAAACATTACTTTTTGCTTGCATCTGCATCATGGCTTCTGTCCTTTTGCAGCGTGCAAATGCCAGGGCAGGCTTCAGGATTTTGAGGATCACATGGGCAGGAGGGAGCGTAATTATGAGCAAGATTATTGTCTGGATTCAGAGGATAATATCCATAGCGATACCAACCAAAACCATTGATGGTGATATTGTTGCAGATGCCCCAGAATGTTTCGTTTTTATTCTGGGAATGATTGAAAGTAAGATGATAATGATCATCATAATAGTAGGCACCCTCATGGTCAAGATTTTTGTTGAATTGATTGAAACTCTCCGTAAAACTATTTGCGAATTGATTCATGAATTCTTTTTCGACATCGGGCAGATAATGAGGAATGTCACAACAAATATAGCTGTTATTACAACTAACAGATGAACAATCCCAGTTATTTAATTGAGTCATCCAATCGCCAAGCCCTTCGGAATAACCAGCTTTAGGATTCTTGGGTTGAGTAGAGAATCTGGGGAATAAAGAGAAAGGTTTATCGGTCTTGACACTCGCAAAATAATCAAGCCATCGCTGCCTTCTTGCCCCGAAAGTAAAAGGATAGTAAGGCTTATCGTAATTGATTGTAGGAGGGTTAATAGCTCCTTTTGGTGCAGCGTCATTATCCACTTCATTGTTGATAAAGTAAATGGGAGCGCGTGTTTTGCAGCCATTAGAATCCGGATATATCGAAACTTCCTTTGGAATCAAGCCACACGAAGTACCATCAGCAGTGGTATAATCCAAGCCTGCCTTATCAACATTCTTGGTAACCCATTCCGCAAAATAAATGGCTTGTGTCAGACTCCTTGAAGAAGAAGTTGAAGCGCAATGATCAAACTTACTATCCTTTGGGAATCGGCACTGTAGTGGGTTTCCGATAACATTTGTATTTAATTTCATAGGAGGTATAGTGCCATCATCCGAAAAGTTTTCTTCCATATTTTCTATCTTGATACAAAGGGTATCAATCGTATGCGGATTCTGTTTTCTGAGTTTATTTGCATAATTAATAATTGCTTGCATTTGCCGGAAACCAAAAGCCACATATTCATTAGCAGCAACGATACCAGAAGTGCTGTTATCCGCAGGAATTGAAGTACAATTGCAGAAGGGATCAAGGTTGTAATTGAAACCATTTACATTGGTTTTATTTTTAGGATTATCCGTCTTGAATTTACTGTATTGTGGCAGGTCGAATTCATAATCAAGATCTATTTGATCAATGGTAGCATCAGGATACTTTTTATCAAATTTTATTATTTCATCAAGGTCTGAAATACAGCAGCGCGTATCACCATATAATTCATCTCCCGTCATCTCTCTAAGTTCTGCACCTATGGACTTCAATCCATACCCTCCGGCATTAACAGGTTTCTTCGCAAGTTTAATCAGTAAAGCAAAGTAATCACTCCAACCTTCTGGAATAACCCCAGATGCACAGCATTCATTTATAGTCTCTTTGCAAGGATGTTCGATTTTAAGTTTAGGACGATAAATCTGAATACAATTAAACATGATGCAAGAGAAATGATTGATCTTACAATACTTCAAAAGATTAGTCGTCTGCGGACCTAACTCCTTCAGATTGACTGGAGTTCCATCAGGATAATCACTTTTGAAAATGTCCAAAGGAAAGATGACATAGAGAGTACGGTATGGATAATTTGCAGTGATAGTCTGCGCATTAATTCCGGCAAATAAATTCATTGAAATAACAAGGAAAAATAAAAATCTTTTCATCTTAATTCTTTCAAAAAAATTAAAACACCTGTTACAATGCCCTCTAAAAACAATATTGGTAATTTTACAAAGCAATATTTTATTTAATAATCACTTTCCGATAATAACTCTCCTGATCAGTTTTTAATTGAAGGAAATAAACACCTTTGCCAAGACCGCTCATGTCTCTAGACGATTTATATTCCCCAATGAATTGCCGGATGTTTTCAGTAAATATATTCCTTCCGGTTACATCATTCAATGAAATGGAGAAGTCGGTTTTGTTGCGAATATTAAAGCTGACAGTTACGCTTTCATTCGTAGGATTCGGGAAGATGGAGATCGAGTTTTCATCAATGATAGCAGGCATTCCAATAGTAAATGTCGAAGCATAATTAGACATCGAAACATTGTAATTAAGAGAAGAAGTTCTTGCTGAAGGATTACATCCACCAGCACCATTTATCTCAATCATATAATAGACATTTCCTGCCGGAGGAGTAGCATCATTGTAAGAAAGAACATTGTTCGGAACAGTTGTCAATAAAGCCAATGTGGAAGGAGATGAACCTCTGTATATTTCATAATTAGCAAAAGAAAATCCTTCATAAGCATTCCAGTTAAGATTCCAGGAAGTGCCGATTCCAGGACTAAGTATGAGATGAATAGTCTTATGGTTAATACTGAGATCAGAGATTATTCCACAGCTATCAAGAAAAGCTAATTTATATCTGTTAGACCATTGCAAAGGATAGGAATTAAAGTCTTCATAAGTGCTGAAATCGGACTGCGCTTGTATCGTTATCAAAGCATAACTACCTTGAACATTCGTCTCTCTGTAAATTAAAAAAGAATCAATAACTATTCCCGAAATTTGATTCCATATAATGAGGTTATGATTAGTAGAAGTATCAACAGTTACCAAGCACAATGAAGGGGAAGGAAATGGACCATTAACAGGTATAAACCTTCTGCCATCTTGGAAAGCAGTCCATTGAGACGGGGCATTGCGACCAGGCGCAGCAGTAGCCATTGAACCACTTGCATTCTGAACTCCCTCTATCGCCAAGCCATTATTCCAGTTGGTGCATGGGAGCTTATTGTAAATTTGAATATCTACATTATTAGTGGATTCATAAAGAATGATTTGTCCTGAATAATATAAGTTAGGACATTCAAACATCGGAATAGAATCATAGGAAACAATGAACTCGCGATTAGGCGCAATACCAATAGTTTGGTAATGAATAGTGCCACTCAAAGGATTATAAATATCTTCCCAGGGACCGAAGATGGCATTCAAAGGATTGCTGTTGGAAGGTATCCCAACCGCGATGTACCAAGGAGAACTGGAATCAGCAAGAGCAGTATCGAAGCTCAAATAACCATTGTTGGAAATAATTAAATCAGTATAATCCACATCATAAAACCGAAAAGTAAAGCCAATAGGAATAACAGGACTATAAGTATCAGCAGCCAAGCCAGTCAAGGTATCTCCGGTAATTGGGGTAAAACTATAATTTATAGTATTGCAAGTGTAACCACTGAAATGACAAGGGTTCTGGGCGATGCAGTGAACAATAAACAGCGAATAGTAAATAGTGAATAGCATCGAAAGGACTTTTCTCATAAGAATGAATTATTATTTAGTTTCTGTGATTTTAAATCCTGCTTTCTTAAGATCTTCCCAGAAGTTAGGATAAGACTTCTTAACAACATCAGGATTCTCAATGGTAAGTTTTCCATAAGGAATGCATAGAGGCGCGAATGCCATTGCCATGCGGTGATCATTATAGGTATTGATAGATAATGGTGAAATAGGATTATCAATAATCTTGGGAATAAAAAGAGTATTGGTATAAGTCATTTCTGCTTCAATTCCGAACTTCTTTAATTCCATTTTACCCGCTTCCAATCTATCAGATTCCTTATGTTTCAAAGTATCCAAACCCCAGAAGATACCTTTGGTTTTGACACCTGCACAAGTCGCAAATAAAGTAGGCGCAAGGTCTGGAATATGAAGAAAGGTTTCTGAAATATCTCTCATGTTTTTCTTTTCTTTGTTGTATGTTATTCTTACACCATGCTCTTCAAAAGTTGTTTCAATACCAAAGGTTTTATAAATATTTTCAACGATGGCATCCCCTTGCAAACTATCCTTTTGAAGACCAGGAAAAAATAAAGTTCCATCTTCATTGAATGCAAGTATTTCATACCAATAAGATGCTGCTGTCCAATCAGCTTCTATGGTTATTTCTTTGGACTTATATTTTTGAGGACTAATGGTAATTGTATTATCCACCATCTTGTGTTTAATACCAAAGTATTCCATCATCTTCAAGGTCATTTTAATATAAGGAGATGATACCGGAAGGGTTGTCATAGTTAGCTCCAAACCCTCTTCAAGCATCGGCGCAATCATCAATAGAGAACTAATAAACTGGCTGCTTATTGAGGCATCAATGCTTACTTTCCCACCTTTTAAAGTCCCTCCTATAATCTCTAATGGAGGGAATCCATCCTTATCAATATAATTTATCGCGGCACCCAATTGCCTCAAAGTATCTACCAAAGGAGCAATAGGTCTTTTGTGCATTCTTTCAGAACCGCCAAGGAACCATCTGCCTGGAATGAAGGCTAAATAAGCAGTAAGAAAACGATAAGTCGTTCCTCCATCATTAACGTTGAAAGTGTTCTCTTTTCCTTTTTTAATCTTGTCTAATATCTCTTGAAGCATCACTGTATCGCTTGCTTCAGAAAGATTATTTATCTTGAATTTCCTCTTGCATAAAGATTGAATTATCAATGCTCGATTGCTAATGCTTTTTGATGCAGGAAGTGCAATGGTAGCATCTATTTTCTTCCCGATTTTCTCTACTGTTATTGTTTTCATTTAGTTTGTAAATTCTTGTTGTAATAATAAATATTCTTTTAATGCAGTCTCAATAGAACTCCTATGAATACTGATGATTGAAGGGGTTTGCCCTATGGAATTTAATACCGGAAGACTGAACTTTCCATGATGAATCTTCTTATCATGGCTCATTAATTCCATGAGTTCAGGAATGTTAGATTTATTAATCATATAAGGCTTTCCAAAATGCGATACTATCCCTTCTTTTATGATATGAACATCATGCTTTGGCAGTCTCCCCAAATGATTTGAAAGACACGCTTCCATAATCATTCCTGTAGCCACTGCTTCACCATGAGTTATTGGAAATTCATTTTGTTTCATTGAGAAGCTTTCCAGAGCATGACCAATGGTATGTCCAAAGTTCAGGATATGCCTTTTCCCTTTATCCATAAGGTCTTCATTGACTATCTCTTGTTTTATTTTAATAGAATGATTAATCAGATACGTCAGGTCTTCATTCATCGGGTCTTTCATATCAACAAGGCTTTCCCAATAATTTATATCAGCAATCAAACCATGTTTCAGAAGCTCTGCAAAGCCACTCATTACTTGTCGTTTATCAAGTGTTTTTAGGAAGGGCGGATGAACATAAACACTCATCGGTTGAGCAAATAATCCTATCATGTTTTTAATAGAATTAAAATCTATTCCGGTCTTCCCGCCAATGCTTGCATCTGCCATCGCAGTAAGGGTTGTGGGTATGTTGATGAAGTGCATTCCACGTTTATAGGTAGCAGATACAAAGCCCCCAATATCACAAATAACACCACCTCCAAGATTAAAGAATAGAGCTGTATTGTCAGCATGATGAGCAGCTAATTCTTCCCAAATCTTGATACATGTTTCAATTGTCTTATTTTGTTCACCACTTTCAATCTTAATTATAATAGCTCGCCTCAATGTTTGAACTTGTTCAAGAAGTATAGGAAGGCAATGCTGATAAGTGTTTTCATCCACAAGAATAAAGAACTTGGTATCCAAATAAAAAGAAGATTCAACCAAATAATTAAGTTCATCTAAAGGATGATAAAACTTCTCCAAAATTACCGGTTCAGCTTGTGTAGTCATAATCCTTATACCTTTATTCCCCTATACCTTTATATCCTCCTTGTTCATAATCTCCGTCTGTTGGTTAATAGATTCCTGGTGAATTATCTCAAACAACTTCTTCACAAACCCTTTATCCAAAAGCTTTTCCAAGCCTGTCTGCATTCGGCTCTGAACTATTTCATCCCATCTTTCGGCTTGAAGAATGGTGATGTTATTCTCCTTTTTATAATGCCCGATAGCCTTGGCAACATCCATTCTTTTGGAGATTAAATCAAGAATATCACTGTCAATTTTATCCATCTTTTCTCTCAAACCCTCTATCATTCTTAAGGTCAGAGTATCATCTATCGAATGACTTCTACAGATTAATTTACCAAGCAATTCACCTAATTCAGCAGGAGTAATCTGTTGCTTGGCATCACTCAAAGCATGATCAGGATCTATGTGAGTTTCTATCATCAGACCATCGTAATTCAAGTCCATTGCTACTTGCGAAATAGCAAGCAGTAATTCCCTCTTTCCACTGATATGACTTGGGTCGCAAATCATTGGTATCTCCGGCATTCGGCGTTTTAACTCGATGGGAATTTCCCAATTAGGACGGTTACGATAAATAGTCTTTTCATAACTCGAAAACCCTCTGTGAATGGCAGCGATATTCTTAATACCAGCCTTAGCGATTCTTTCAATAGCACCTATCCATAATTCAACATCAGGATTAACAGGATTCTTTATCATCACAGGCATATCAACTCCCGCAAGACTATCAGCAATCTCCTGGACTGTAAAGGGATTCACTGAAGTGCGTGCACCGATCCACAAGACATCTATCCCTGCTTTTAAAGCTGCTTCGACATGCTTCGTACTTGCTACTTCAACAGTAACTGGAATGCCTGTAATTATACTTGCCTGCTTCACCCATTTCAATCCAATATCACCGATACCCTGGAATGAATTCGGACGGGTGCGAGGCTTCCAGATCCCTGCTCTCATAAGACTTACAGGTAACTTTGCAAGTTCGAGAGCAGTCTGCATTACCTGCTCTTCACTTTCAGCACCGCAGGGACCTGAAATAAGGAATGGACGCTCTGATTTATATCCTAAAATATTTTTTATTTCTCTTTTCAAAGGTGTGCTATTATTTATGGATGCAAAAGTAATAAATTAGGTGGATAGCGAGATATCGTTATTAATTAACCAGAATTCATAATAAACGACTTTTTGCTCTATGATAAAAAGATTTGATTTTTAGCATTATGTTTGAAAAAAAATAGTTAAATTAAAAATTGATAAGTATGGAAACAGAAAATATAATCCACTTCGTTACGCATCTTCCTTTACTTAAATTTAAATTGTGCTTTTTTCTTAGTTTCGCCGCCTTAATCATATTATAATGAAGAATCTTATTATTTTGTTTTCCCTTTTTGCAGCAGCAATTCAATATCATGCCCAGGTTACTTTTCCGGTTAATGGCGTGCATGATGATAATCATTTGTACTATGCTTTCACGAATGCAAAGATTTTTGTTGACTATAAAACCTCTATAGACAGCGCGACTTTGTTGATTCATGAAGGTAAGATTGAAGAGGCAGGAAAGGGTGTGAAGCTTCCCGATGGCTGCGTGGTTTATGACTTGAAGGGCAAGTATATTTATCCTTCTTTGATAGATATTTATTCTGATTACGGGATGCCGGAAGCCAAGAAGGATGGCAGAGAATATCCTCAAATGGCATCTAATAAAAAGGGGGCTTATGATTGGAATCAGGCGATAAAACCAGAGACTAATGCCAAGAATCTTTTTGTTAGTGATGAGAAGAAAGCAGAGACGCTTCGGAAGCTTGGATTTGGTTGTGTGATGTCTTTGAAGAGGGATGGAATTGCTCGTGGTTCATCGGCTTTGGTTACTTTAGGTGATGGAAAGGAAAATGAATTATTTGTTAAAGATGTCGTTGCTGCGAATTATTCTTTTGATAAAGGCACTTCGACACAGGATTATCCATCCTCTTTAATGGGCGCAATTGCCTTGATTCGACAGACTTATTTTGATGCGGAATGGTATGCCAACTCCCATCTCCCTGGGAGAGGGGAAGGGGGTGAGTCTGAATATAATATCTCTCTTGATGCTTGGAATAAGCTTCAAAACCTTCCGCAAATCTTTGAAGTGAATGATAAGCTTTCGGTGCTTCGGGCAGATAAGATTGCGAAGGAATTCAAGGTTAATTACATCATCAAAACAAAAGGCGATGAATACCAAAGACTCAATGAAATCAAGGCAACCAATGATGCTTTGATAGTAGGTCTTGGCTTTCCCTTGGCTTATGATGTTGATGATGCTTTTGAAGCCTTGAATGTTGATTTGGCAGACATGAAACATTGGGAATTGGCTCCTGCAAATCCTTCTGCCTTAGAGAAAGCAGGGATTAATTTTGCTCTTACTGCCGCCGATAATAAAGATAAGAATGATTTTATAAAGAACATCAGGAAGGCTATTGATTACGGGCTTTCGGATACTGCGGCATTGAAAGCATTGACTTACACACCTGCTCAATTATTGAAAGTTGCTGATAAAATCGGGAGCCTCAAGAAAGGAATGATGGCTAATTTTCTGATTACTTCCAAGAAGATTTTTGACAGGGATAATATCATCTACGACAACTGGGTGAATGGAAAACGTTATGAAATGAATGACTTTGAATTGAAAGATATTCGTGGAAATTATACCATTAAAATCGGTAACATTCCTCCAATGAAATTGACTGTGAATGGTGATTTAGCCGCGCCACAACTGACGATTGCAGAGGATTCAAACATGGTTAAGGTAAATATTGTTAGAAACGGAAACCAATTTACTCTTCAATATAATTCCAATAAAGCCGATCATAAAGGTATAACTCGATTGAGTGGATATTTAGAAGACAATAATCCATCATCCTGGAAAGGAACAGGGCAATTGCCTAATGGAGATTGGATTACGTGGTCTGCCACACTGACTGATGCTTTCAAGCCTGAACCAAGGAGAGATTCGGTAAGAGTTAAGCCTGATGTGGGGGATATTTTATATCCAAACATGGCTTATGGATGGAAGGAATTGCCAAAGCAAGAAACGGTTTTGATTAAAAATGCAACCGTCTGGACGAATGAAAAGGATGGCATTCTAAAGAACTCTGATGTCTTGATTCAGAATGGAAAGATTGCCAAAGTTGGTAAGAATCTTGATGCCGGAAATGCTAAGACTATTGATGCTACTGGCAAGCATCTTTCTCCCGGAATTGTTGATGAACATTCTCATATCGCAATTGAAGGAGATGTCAATGAAGGCACGGCTGCTGTAACATCCGAGGTCCGCATTGGAGATGTTGTTACTTCGGATGACATACAGATTTATCGTCAATTATCCGGTGGTGTTACCTCTTCTCATCTGCTTCATGGCTCTGCAAATCCTATCGGCGGACAGACTCAATTAGTCAAGCTACGATGGGGTCTTACTCCTGAACAAATGAAGTTTGCCGGCTGGGATGGATTCATTAAATTCGCTCTTGGCGAGAATGTCAAACAGTCTAATTGGGGCGACCGTAGTGTTGTTCGTTATCCTCAATCTCGCATGGGAGTTGAACAGGTTTATATGGATGCTTTCACGAGGGCTAAAGAGTATGAATCTTCTTGGAATAACTACAATGGTCTAACGAAGGAAAAGCAAGGTACATCAGTGATTCCGCGCAGGAATATTCAATTGGATGCCTTGGTAGAAATATTAAACAAGAAGCGATTTATTACCTGTCATTCTTATGTCCAGTCGGAAATAAATATGTTGATGCATGTTGCTGATTCATTCCATTTCAGAATAAATACATTCACTCATATTCTGGAAGGATATAAAGTTGCTGATAAGATGAAAAAGCACGGCGTGGGCGGTTCTACCTTCGCTGACTGGTGGGCATATAAGTATGAAGTCGAAGAAGCGATTCCATACAATGGTGCCATCATGGACAAGATGGGAATCACTGTGGCATACAATTCTGATGACCCTGAAATGGCACGCCGATTGAACCAAGAAGCAGCAAAGGCGGTGAAGTATGGCAAGGTCTCTGAAGAAGAAGCCTTCAAGTTTGTTACCATCAATCCTGCCAAATTATTACATATAGATGATAAGGTCGGCAGCATCAAAGTTGGCAAGGATGCCGATGTGGTTTTATGGACCGATAATCCTTTATCTATCTATGCAAAAGTTCAGCAGACTTATGTTGATGGCATCTGTTATTTCGATGCCGTGAGAGATGCTCAAATGCGTGATGATATCAGGAAAGAACGTGCCCGTTTAATTCAAAAGATGATAGCGGCAAAAGCCCGTGGCGAAGCTGTTCAGAAGGGCGGTTCTCCACAGAGAATCATCTATGAAGAATAACTTCAAATCTATAGTCGTATTATTTTATACCATTTCTAAAACCAAATCCGGCTAAATATTAACAACCTCTTGTTGAAATATTTTTGTACTGGACTTCTTTTTTCGAGCTATTATGAGTTATTCTGATAAGCCTGCATCTCTATCAACCGGTTCAACTGATCATATTTATAAGCCGTCCCCTGCGGCACCATCCCAAGCACAGGATTAACCACCGAAGGAGTTGGACCATTAGGAATCGTCGTCACCATATCAATAATATTCCCATTCCACAAATCATATTCAGATTTCATGCCGCAAAACTAATAAAAATATTCCCATATTCCCATAGAATTCTTTAAAGAATCTCTTTTGCAAATTTGTCAAAGCACATTTTCATCTGCCAAAATTGCAAATCCACTGCTACAAATATGAATTCTTGCCTACCTCCGTGAATTTCTACGCTACCGACACGAATTCTCATGCTACCGACATAAATTCTCACGCTACCGACATTAATTCCCAGCTACCGACATGAATTCTTATCCTACCGACACGAATTCTCACGCTACCGACATGAATTCCTACCCTACCGACAATGATTCCCACCCTACCGACATAAACTTTTACCCTACCGACACAAACTTCCACGCTACCGACATAAACTTTCGCGCTACCGACACAAACTTCCACGCTACCGACATAAACTTTCACGCTACCGACATAAACTTCCACGCCACCGACATAAATTTCCAAAATACCAATACAAAACAAAAAACGCCCGAACATTTCTATCCGAGCGTTTTATTTTCCTTCTTTTTAATCTTTCAAAAATAGAAGGTGATACTTTGATACACTCTAATCCAAACCACCTCTGAAAAACCCTTGTAAATCGTTTTCTCCAATTCCAGCCTATCTTTTATCATTCCGTTTTTCATCTTTTTAGGAATCGTGATTACTGATTTTCAATGGTTTTGAATACCAAGGTGATACTTTGAGACATTACCTACTTTGAGACATTACCCTATACATGACCGACTTTATCTTATACAAAGCCGATATTAACCTATACAAGACCGACTTTAAGCTATACATATCTAACTTTATCCTATACATGACCTACTTTATCTTATACATCTCCGACTTTATGCTATACAAACCCGACTTTATCCTATATTTTGGAGAATGTGGGTTTTTCT
>Ga0206829_10389_pt1 | contig 11785 bp, 6 predicted proteins | sample Alteio_BWOrgCont_75_FD_152862 | JGI IMG/M metagenome (GOLD analysis project Ga0206829, IMG submission 152862) | Enriched cells from forest soil in Barre Woods Harvard Forest LTER site, Petersham, Massachusetts, United States -... | ecosystem: Environmental > Terrestrial > Soil > Temperate forest >... | reverse complement strand
TAGTGGGGGTTTAAGACCACGCCTGCCCTGACTAAAACTCGATCTGCGGCTAGGGCAAGAATAACGCCTCCCGCTCCCGCGTTTCCGCCCATACCTGAGATGACGAGCTGGTGAGGGGTTTGGATGATTTCATGAACCAGATCGTTCATGGCTTGGATATTCTCCCAGGATTCGAGTGCCGGATCTTGAGCGGCTTCAATGACATTCAGATGGATGCCATTGGACCAGATGTCACCCCCCAAGAGTAAGATGACTTTTGTGTTTTGGAGTTTTGCAAAACTATAGGCATTTTGAAGTCTCTTGCATTGCTGGGTGCTCATGGCACCGTTGTAGAAGTCAAAAGCCAGGATCCCAATTTCTTCGTCACGGGTGTATGAGATTTCCTGATACGTCTTTTTTGCCCCCGGATAGGTCCATGATTCCGGGGATTCCGGCAGACTCTTAAACCACGGATTGAGTTCTACTCCCAAAGAGAGCTCCGCAGGGAGTTTGAAATAAGGAAGAGTTCCGGTCTTCTTTCTTTTTAGGTGAGTGATCCAAAGAGCACCGTCCCCGGTAGCCCGGCAAATCGCATGGGTTCGTCGGGCGATCCATTCCCCCGCGCGTCCTTTTAGTGTTTCTTCTTCGTGGGCGTCATAGAGGTAGTATTCGGTACCCTGAATCTGATCTAGGACCCCTGGATTACTATCGGCAGATCGGATCTTTCTCAGGATGGACTGCGTGGAATCGTGCCAATCGATTTTTCGATCCTCTTGTTTAATCGTGGGCTGAAGCCTTCCTTGAACTGCAGGGTCTTCATAGTTGAGAGGTTTTGGCTGGTAGCTGCGCGTTTCAAACTTTTTGACGGCCTCTAAGATCGCCCCGATCGCAGCATCAACGACTTCATCACGATAGAGGCTGGATTTGCTGCAATCCCGCATTGGGAACTTCCGGGACGCCCAGATAGCTCCTCCATCCATGAGCTCATTTGCCTGTAACACAGTGACACCCCACTCCTTTTTTTGTTGCAAGATTGCCCAGTCGAGAGAGGAGGGGCCTCGATCGCCTTCGATTCCTGGATGAACGATGAGGCAACAAAATCTTCGCCAGATCGCTTCCGGGATGGCGACCTTCAGCATCGGACAGAGGATGAGGTCCGGGTGGGTCGAGAAAACAGCTTCAATCAGGGTGGCTTCATTGAACTGGGAGGGTAAGACAATCGAGATGGAATGTCCCAACTCCGTGAGTTCGACAAAGGCTCTTTGGCTTAAACTATTATGCGCTGTGGTAATAAAAAGGATCCGCATGAGTCGGTCGCTTGCAGGATGAGTACCAGGTTGTTTAGGCCGCTCCCCCTGTGCTAGCATTTGAAAAATGCAAACTTCGCGATCAGATGATGCGTGCCCGGGGATAGCAGTGGTCATTCCTGTGTTCAATCAGGTCCATCTCACGGAGCGTTGTTTAGACTCACTCTTAGCGCATCGAGCAGAGGGAAGCCCCGCACTGAAGGCTCGGGTTGATGCCCAGCCTGATTTTTTGGCGACGCGACATCTGGTGATTGTGGACAATCATTCTACGGATTCAACCCCGGATGTTTTGGCGCGTTACAAAGTTCTGTTCGAAAGGCAGGGGTGGAAATGGACCCTCCTGCGAAACTCCGAAAATGTAGGATTTGGAAGAGCCATGAATCAAGGCTTTAACGCCACCCAGGCTCCATTTGTCGCACTATTAAATAACGACACCTGGCTGATGCCAGGCTGGGATCAGGTCTTGCTCCGGCGAATTCAGGAGTTGCAGGCCGACATGATTGGCCCGTACTATGACGAAACTCCCTTTGAAAAAAACTCAACTCTAGAAAAATCAAAAAAATTCATTCAAAAAAATCGGAATAGGTATAGGCCAGCATGGGTCTCTATTCTGATGCTATTTAAACGAGAGAGCTTTGAAAAAATCGGAAAATTTGATGAAAGATTTTTCCTAACCTTCGAAGATACGGACCTCCGCGAACGCATGGATCGCGCCGGGATGAAGTACTATCAAGTGGCAGATTGCTTTATTTGGCACCACTCCAAGGGGACAAGAGGGGCAAAAGAAAATCTAAATGTAATCCCCAACACCTACGAGCAAGAGGGCTTGAGGTTATTCCAGGAAAAATGGGGCTTTGATCCGCGTAAAAGAGAGCAAAAACGATTGGCACGGCTGAAGAGACGGTGGGAAAAAATTAAAGTTAGCATGCAGTGGTTCTGAGGGCTACCCCGCTTTTTCGTTTGACTCCCTAGGTAATTTGTTTTACCGCACCCTTGCCGCAAAGGCAGGGGATTATTTTAGGGGGAAATCATGATTCAAAGACCATCGTCTTTTGTTACGTCTTTAATGCTAATTGGAATATTTCTGGTTGGGGCTCCGGGGTGGAGTGCGCCTACTCAGCCTGTTCGTCTTGCGTCTGATCTCAAGCACTTGCCTGGGTATAAAGTCAACTCCTTGGAATTCAAGCCACGGGTGGGTAAGGTATTGGGGGGACTCCGATATGCGAACGTGCCTTACGGCTACCCGAGTGCTGTCTATTTGGAAGCGCCTGTGGTGGCGTTGGCAGATTATGAGCTGATCCGTAGGGATTTTGCTCAGGTCAAAGACTTGAATGATCGAGAAATCGATCGTTGGCTGCTTGAGAATGCAACGTATTTGGCAGAGTCGCAAGCGCAGCAAGGTCCAGCGGGTTATCACCCCATTCAAAGCCAGGTTTCTATGGATTACTCCGCTCCTAAAGATGCCTATCGTCCAGAGGGTTACGGACGAGCTCTAATTTTCGCTATGCCGGGTGGGGGCTACGTGGATGTGAAGGGAGCGGGTGCAAGCCAGCCTGCCTATGGCAGCCATGCCAATGGACTTGCGACCTTGAGTGAAGGGATCCGAGAGTTCTTGATGGAAAAGGCGATTTCTGCGGCTTTTGAAGTGGATGCCGCGCGGAATCAAGGGAATGGAAAAGAGCTTAAGACCGTGGGAACCTATGCGGTCATTTACCCTGGCTTCGAAGTCTATGGGGTGCAGTCCCCGTCGGGAATGCGAAATGAGGCAGCCGGGCTGATCGTGAGGCAGGCTCATATTCGTTACACTGCCCTTGATCTAGTCGGACATCTCGGTGAACGCGATTCGGTCCACGTTGAGAGGATCCTGCGCCAGTTTGGTTTGAGTGATACGGGGTTTTCTCAGCCAGCGCTGCCCTATCAAGGTTTGAATACCCAAGGTGCGAGTGATGGGGCAATTGTTGATTTTGGAACCTTTATTGCGGTGAATGGATTTCCGAAGCCGCTGCTCGGAGAATCAGGTAACGTGCTTTTACAACCCGAAGAAGTGCAGGTCGATCCGAGTCTCCAAGTCCCTCTGAATGTGTGGTCTGAGACGGAGCTTCGAAGCCGCGTGGAATGCTGGGCAGATGCTATCCGAGACCATCGGCTGACGCCTGCAGAGCTTCAAGAGTACGCGGCTGAAATCCAAGGTGATCTAAATCAGCGGTGGGGCTTAGGCCAAAACTAAACCGCTGAGAATTCGGTCAGGTGACAGTGTAAATTCATCTAATCTGTGCTAGGTCTGCTGTTTTCGGGTGAGTCAGTCAAACCGGAGATACGCACAAGATGATGGATCAGAAGTGGTTGCAGCTGTTGCAGAAAATGGTGGATATCAATTCCGGAACGGGAAATTTAGCCGGCTCTGAAAAGATTCGCCAGCTTCTCGTTCCGGAGTTTGAGTCTCTCGGTTTTCAAACCCGGGTTGAAACCGTACAAGAAAATCATAGAGTTTTGATTTGTGATTTCCCGGGTGAGAAGCCCCAATTGGCTTTGGTCGGGCACATCGACACGGTATTTCCCTCTCACTCTCCCTTTCAGAAAATGAGGATTGAAGGAGATCGGGTGATTGGACCCGGGGTGATCGATATGAAGGGTGGAATTGTACTTCTCCTTCACCTTCTGCACACTCTCAAAGGCTCCATCGACCTCGGAAAAATCCGCATTCTTTTGAATGATGACGAAGAGATTGGATCCAGGTATTCAAAAAACCTATTCAAGGAGCTTGCGGCCGGGGTTCCATTTGGCTTAGTTTTTGAGCCAGGCCTTCCGGATCGATCCTTAGTGAGTTCGGAGTCTGGCGTGCTCCGAATGGAACTTAAAGTTAAGGGTGTGCCGGCCCATGCCGGACTCGAGCATGAAAAGGGTGTCAACGCCGGCCTAGAATTGGCTCATAAATTGGTGAAGCTCAGTGCTCTGACCGACTACTCCAAGGGCTTAACCTTGAGTGTTGGGACGTTGCAGGGCGGCACGGCAGTCAATGTAGTCTGTGAGAATGCCTCTGCGGAGTTGGATATTCGTTACGTTCAGAATGAAGATTTGGAATACATTCAAAAAGAATTGGAAAAGGTGCGGCGCGAAATGACAGTCAGAAGTGCGGAGGGTGGCGTTCCTCCCACGGCTGAGCTCGAGACTTTGGCCCACCTTCCTAGCTTCCCGCAAACTTCTGCACAGGGTCTCTTTCCGTTTTTGCACGATGCTTTGGATGAGACGGGGCAAGATATTCGATGCCAACACGTAGGATACGGGAGCGACGCAAACCACCTTGCCCAGACGGGGATGAGTCTTTTGGTTGGGCTAGGCCTATATGGGGGTGGAATGCACACTCATGATGAATTCATGAGCGTTGCGTCCTATGAGCAAAGGCTCAAGTTGGGGCAAGCGTTGATCAAAAGAATACTTAAAGCGGCTAGCTGATAGCGATTTTTAAAAAAGAGGGACTTGTGGCTCGAAAAAATTACGATTTTATTATTGTCGGGGGTGGTTCTGCAGGTTGTGTTCTCGCCAACCGGTTGAGTGCTCACTCGAAAAACCGTGTTTTGGTGCTAGAGGCGGGGAGACCGGATTACATCTGGGATATCTTTATCCATATGCCTGCAGCGCTCATGTACCCGATTGGGAGTCGGTTTTACGACTGGGGCTATTCTTCCGAGCCTGAGCCTTTTATGGGGGGGCGTCAAGTTTATCACGCCCGCGGGAAAGTCCTGGGAGGTTGTAGCTCCATCAATGGGATGATTTACATCCGGGGAAATCCTATGGACTTTGAGAAATGGGCGCGGGATCCCGGGATGCAAGAATGGGATTACGAGCACTGCCTCCCTTATTTCATTCGCTCCGAAACGAGAACTCGGGGGGCCGACCAGTTCCATGGTTTTTCAGGTCCGCTGAACTTAGAGACAGGACCTTGCGAAACGCCGCTGTTTAAGGCCTTTTTTGGTGCCGCTCAACAAGCCGGTTATCCCCTGACTGATGATGTGAATGGGTTTAAACAAGAGGGCTTTGGTACTTTTGATCGAAACATCAATCGAGGGCGGAGGCTCTCGGCTGCTCGAGCCTACTTGCATCCGGTGATGGGCAATCGTAAAAATCTGGAAGTGAAATGCCGAGCTTTGACCTCGAGAATCCTATTTGAAAGGAATCGAGCCGTCGGTGTGGAATACCTTCAGTATGGTCGCACCCACCGAGTTTATGGCAACGAGATCATCTGTAGCAGCGGAGCGATCAATTCTCCCCAACTTTTGCAACTTTCTGGTTTGGGGGCCGCGGCAGAACTAGAGACTTTGGGCATTCAGGTGGTTCATGATCTCCCGGGGGTAGGGGAGAATTTGCAAGACCATTTAGAAGTTTATGTTCAACATGCCTGTAAAAAGCCTGTGAGCATGTATCCGGCGTTAAAGAATCGGAATAAGCCGTGGATTGGCTTTCAGTGGCTTTTCATGCGCAAGGGGCCGGCAGCAACCAATCATTTTGAAGCCGGGGGATTTATCCGAAGCAACGAAAAGGTGGCCTACCCGAATCTGCAGTTTCATTTTCTCCCGCTGGCTGTTCGGTATGACGGGACTTCGCCTTCGGGCGGGCATGGATATCAAGTCCACGTGGGTCCGATGACCTCCGATGCGCGTGGGTACGTAAAGGTTCGGTCCACGGATCCTAGAGTTTATCCACGTCTTTTATTTAACTACCTCTCGACTGAACAAGATCGAAGAGAGTGGGTAGAGGCGATTCGCTGTGCGAGAAAAATTCTGAGTCAGCCGGCGTTTGATGATTATAATGGAGGAGAGCTTTCTCCTGGACCGAGTGTGAACACGGACGAGGAAATATTGGCCTGGGTGGCTCGAGATGCCGAAACGGCCCTTCATCCATCAGGGACTTGTAAGATGGGACTTGATCCCTTGGCGGTCGTGGATCCTGGGAGCATGAAGGTTCATGGGGTGGAGGGGCTCCGAGTGGTGGATGCCTCTGTTTTTCCTTATGTGACCAATGGGAATATTTACGCCCCGACGATGATGGTCGCTGAAAAAGCGTCGGACCTGATTTTGGGAAATACGCCTCTTTGCGCGGTGCGTGCGGAAACCTACCGGCATCATCGGGAACAGGGAGGCCCCGCCCTTCAGGCCGGGATTGATCCCCTGCCAGCAGGTTCTCCTTTATGAGTCAGGGCAGCTTTGACTGGATTCATCTCCTTGCACGCTGGGTCCATATTACGACAGGAATTACCTGGATCGGGACCAGCATCTTTTTCATGTGGTTGGATCGATCGCTGCAAAAGAAACCCGGGGCTGAAGGTCCAGGCGAACTTTGGATGGTCCACGGGGGTGGGTTTTACCAGGTTCAGAAAATGAAAATGGGCTCGGTTCCTGTTCCGGAGACCCTGCATTGGTTTAAGTGGGAGTCCTATTGGACGTGGATGAGCGGTGTCTTTCTGATGATCCTCATTTTTTATCTGGGAGGGGGGATTTTCCTTCTGGATAGCACTGTGTCGTCGATTTCTTATGGGCAGGCGGTTGGGCTTGGGATCTTCTCAGTGTTGGGATCTTGGTTTTATTATGACTTTCTCTGGGAAAGGAAGATCACTCGCGACACCCCTTGGGTCGGTCACGTTTTGACCTTGGTCTGGGCAGGAGCGATGACCTTCATCCTTTGTAAAACCCTGAGCGGACGTGCAGCTTATATGCATGTAGGTGCCATGCTGGGGACTTGGATGACGGGCAACGTTTTTATGCGGATTATTCCGCGTCAGGCAAAGATGGTTGAGGCCGCGAAAGCAGGGAAGCCTGTCAATCCGGATTGGTCCAAGAACGCCAAGAGCCGCTCCACTCACAATACTTATTTTACGCTCCCCGTAATCTTTATCATGCTCTCAAACCATTTCCCGGGGACGTATGGCCATCCGTGGAACTGGTTGATCCTGCTTCTCATTGGAACTGCTGGGGCGAGCATTCGGGAATTCTTTGTGAGTCGGGCATCTCGGCCAGGGAGAGCTCATGTTTTTGCTTCTGCTGGGGTAGCGCTCCTTTTCCTCGTCTTTTTCTTGGCTGAGTTTCCTGCACCCACGGTTCAGGCTCAGTCTACTCCTCGGCAGGTAAAATTCTCAGAATCAGACAGCGTCAGGCCCGGTACTGTTCACGGACGCGTTTCTTGGGAGGGGGCTGTGCCGGAACCTAAGCGACTCGAGCTACCGCCGGGCTGCGGGGATTCTCATGGGAATCCAGTCTATGCAAATGACATCCTGATTCATGACGGAATGTTGCAAAATGTCCTGATCAGAATCACCCGAGGCTTGGAAGGGAAAAAGTTTAGCGATGTTCCCAGTGCCTCTGTCGTGATTGATCAACGGGGCTGTGTCTACCACCCTAGGGTTGCTGCGGCGCGAGTCGGCCAAGAGGTGGTCTTCGTGAACAGCGATCCGGTCTTTCATAATGTAAAGACGGTGAGCAGGAATAATCCGGAGTTTAACGAGGCCATGCCCATTAAAGATCAAAGAATTTCAAAACGTTTTGATCACCCGGAGATCTTGCTTCAGGCCAAATGCAGTGTTCATCCCTGGATGGGGGTCTATATTGCGATTTTAGATCATCCTTACTATGCTATAAGTGATGAAAATGGGGGATTTCAGATTCAAGGACTTCCGGATGGTACCTATACACTAGAAGCCTGGCATGAGGCTTTTGGAACTCAGACTCAGGTCTTTACGATGAACCATCAAGAGCCGCAAACCATTCACTTCACGTTTAGGAAGGAAAAATGATCAGCACTCATATTTTAGATACGAGCCAGGGTTGCCCTGCCGGCGGAGTTCAGGTCCTGTTGGAAGTGCTTCAAGGTGAAAAATGGGTCAAGGTCTCTGAAAAAAAGACAAACACAGAGGGGCGCATATCCTTTGATGTTCCTCGGGATCCAGGAACATTTCGGATGAGCTTTGAAATAGATTCCTATTTTCATAGTAAGAATCAGGAGTCCTTCTTCCTGACAACGCCAGTGGTTTTTAAGGTGGCTGATACCACGCGGAATTATCACGTCCCTCTCTTAGTAAGCCCTTACGGTTACACTACCTACCGCGGAAGTTAGGACTTTCATGGACTCAATGCTGAGTGATGTTCCGAAGACATTCGAAATTGAAGCCTATCATGATTTTATTTCGCCTCTCTTCTTTAGAACGCTCTGCGAAGAAGCCTTACCCTACCCGGGGGTAGAGGAGCTCACCCAGATCGGGACATCGGGGGGGCTTGAGTCACCGGACTCGATGCAGTTCTTGGCTTCGCTGGCTGAGGCGACTCACGAAGATCTCAAGCTGATCCTAGATCGGCGCAAAAAGGACCGAGAGTTTATCGATTCAAGGACAGCAGCTTGCTATGCCTACAACCAGGCTCACGGTCTGAGTATTGATTCTCCTGATTATCAAACTGTGATCGGCCATGAGGACAGCGATGGACGGACTGTTGTGGGCCCACTGTCTGACCGTTTTGCTCGAGCGGGGGGAGCAGCGGTCTCGCCTCTTCCAGCTTATTTGCAGGGGCCCCATGTCACGTTGTTTGGGCCACCCGATACCGAGAAGATGGCCGTCAATGCAATGAACTCTTATCATCGTAAGCTAAAAGGTGAGCCTCCGATTGTGGAGGAGCTCCTGAAAACTCAGCAGTCCTCGCCTATGTGGGGAGCGGATGATGAAGATTCAAAGACACCCCTACGAGCGGATCTGATTGCTGCCGGACAAAATCTATCTCGGTGCTTGGGTCGGACGTTCCCTAAATTAGCTCAAGACCACTTAGCTCAGCCGATCAAGAGGATTCCGGGGTTGGCTTTACCCTGTATTTTTCTTTTTATTCGACAGAACCCCGTACCTCTCCATCTCTATGATTTTGCGCTTCATCTTTATTGTCATTGGAATAGGCCGGAAGCCCTGGTTTTCTATGTCCCCAAGCTCGAGAACGAAGAGGAAGCTCGTTATCTCAAAAAGATGATCGAGACGGCCGAGAGAAAGATCCAAAATCTTCACCCATCCTATCAGCTCGGGACTGTTCGTCTCATGATCGTCTTGGAAAATCCCAGGGCTATCTTGAGGACACATGAAATCTTCGATGAGCTTTATCCCTACATAGCAGGGGCCTCTCTGGGATGGCACGACTATCTGGCATCGACGGCGCGGCTTTTTAAGGAAGATGGAAACTACCGAATCCCTGTCAAAGCCGATCCGAATATTGTGATTCGGAACATCAAGGGATCCCATCAGCTCCTAGCTACCGTTGTGGGATCTAGAGGGGGCCTTAAAGTGGGAGGGATGTATGGAGTCCTTCCTGTGGATACGGACCTCTGGAGTGATTCGTTTCAGATTACCCTCAAAGGCTATTTTAAGGATGTGATCAGTCAGCTCAAGCGCGACCTGTCGGGCTTTTGGGTGGCTCATCCAGATTTTGTTCGAATCGGGTTAGCTCTAGTCGAGGCCTGGCGATTTTATCAGCTAGGGAATAGTTCCCCTTTAGAAAGCTTGATTTTCGGATTATTTCGGCCAGAGATTCAGGAAGAACTTTTTCAATTCTTGAAGGGCGAGGATTCTCTCGGTCTAGATCCGGATGATCCTGGCTATATTCGTTCCCTTCTGGCAGCAGATTCACCGACCTCTCCTTATATTCCAAATCATCACCCGGATGAAATTCGCTACAACGTCTCTCAGTCTCTTCGGTACCTCACAGATTGGCTTTCGGGGAATGGATGTGTGGCACTGCCCACTCAGCTGGGAGGTGTTTCTGTTCGTGTGATGGATGATCTAGCTACCGCCGAAAGGTCTCGTTGGGAGGTCTGGCATGAGATCTACCATCAGAGATTTCCCATTGAAGAGTTTTTGAGGATCGCTCACGAGGAAAGACGAAAGAGCTTAGATCAGGGCTCAGGGCTGAAGAGTGGGGTAGTTGATCCTGAGATGCAAAAGTGGAGTCCAGTTGCCTTTGAGCTTCTGATCCGCTTGATGACCGACCCGGATCCGGTGGAATTCGTGACGGAGCTTCTCCTGCCCTTTACTGTGCCTTCGATCCGAAATTCGGAGGACCCCTGGGCGACGGTAGAAAAGATCGATCCGATTAAATACGGGATTTCTCCTAGAATTCGGCGATTCAATTCCTATTTTGAGGCCTGCGGGTCCCAGGAATTTGCCGGCCAAATGTCTCGAAACCTAGCCTGTGATCTCGATACCGTGCAGAAGACGATCTTGAACTTTGATCTGAAGGCAATCAACGAAGCGGCATCCTTTCACGGAAACATCGGAGAAAGTAAGAACACCTTAGATTCTCTGGCTTCGGGAGAGCAAGCACTGGTTCTCCAAGGTGATGAAGAAGTTCGGCGTCAGCTGAGGGAGCTGGGTGAGGTTTACCGAAATCATTTTGGAATGAAGTTCCTCGCTTCTGCGAAAGGAAAGACGGGACCTGAGCTTTTAGAGATCTTGACGGCTAGAATCAATCTGGGCCTGAAGGCCGGGGTGAGTCTTGAGATCGACCATGCGAAGGAAGCGTTGGCTGAGATCACTCTGAAAAGATTGAGGAACAACCCAATAGATACTTTGATTTCTCAGCTGGATCAGCTCCGCTTGAGGCATGGCGTTGTCGGAGCCCAAATTGCAGTGCAGTCTCCTGACCTTCAAGTCATCTGCCTGGGAGAACGGGTGAAGTCAGAGGCGCCAGTCACTCCAAGAACTTTCTTTGAGTTGGCATCGTTAAGCAAGACGATTGCTAGCGCGTTTGCCATTGAGTATTTTTCAAAGCATCAGATTTCTTTGGAGACTTCAGTCAGCGCTCTCTTGAGCGAGTTGAGGTCGACATTTTCTCTGGAGCCGTGGGATCCGGCCCATTTAGAATGGGCGGAACAGGTCACCCTTCGAAATTTAATGGATCATTCTGCTTTGAATTTGCACTACGTGAAGGGATATCCTGCAGGAACGCAAATTCCACCGCTGCGGGAGCTTTTGTCTGAAGTGAAAATCCTTCATCCCCCTTCGTCTAAATTTCAATACTCTGGGGGAGGATTTATCCTTTTGGAGTACCTGATTGACCTTCATTCGCAGGGAGAATATTCGGAACTTGCACGAGAATTGATCTCCCGCTGCTGCGATGGCTTTGCGCTCAGTTTTGAAGGGAGCGATCGCCCTAGTATTGAATATGCCTCTGGTTATCGGGACGGTGGGATCCAACTGGAGGGTGGGCGTTTCCTCTTTCCGGGCTTTGCAGCTGGAGCGGTTGGCACGTCTCAGGCAATGGCAGCTTTTTTAAGAAATTTGACAAGGGCCTATCATCGCATGGAGGGGAGCGGGGGCATCAGCCACGATACCGCAGTTCTAATGCTCCAAGGTTTTGATCGAGGCAGCCGAGAATTTATGGGCTGCGAAATGGGTCTGGGAGTCTTTGTAGCCGAAGCTGGCGATAATCGTTTTGCTATTCATCAAGGAGCAAACGATGGCTTTCGTTCAATTTATATCC
>Ga0206829_10387_pt1 | contig 11841 bp, 11 predicted proteins | sample Alteio_BWOrgCont_75_FD_152862 | JGI IMG/M metagenome (GOLD analysis project Ga0206829, IMG submission 152862) | Enriched cells from forest soil in Barre Woods Harvard Forest LTER site, Petersham, Massachusetts, United States -... | ecosystem: Environmental > Terrestrial > Soil > Temperate forest >... | reverse complement strand
GCATAATCTGCTGGTTTTCCTGTTTTCTCAAGATAGGTTTCAAGACACGCTTCAGCCTCTTCGTATTTGCCTAATGAATAAGAAAAAAGTCCTTTATCTCTCAGACTATTCCAATCATTCGATTTTAAAAGAAGCATCCATTCGGCTTCCCAAAGAGCGCGGTCCGTCAAACCCTGGGAAGCGTGAATAGCTTTCAAATTATTCAATGTGCGGTGCAAAATACCCCTGATGCCCGCGGATTGAAGATGAAAAACCGCTTCCAATTTTTGTTCACTGCCTAAATTTTTATTGAGTCGTTCTTGAATATCTTCCGGGGTTAGGATTTTCCCGCCGTGAAAGATATCAATGTAAGTGTTTTGTGACAGATCTTGGGAAGACTCGTGCCACTCCACCAGAAAATGCCCCGGAAAATTGATACCATGCAAAGGACAGCCTGCCGCCCAACCCAACGCCAGATAAATCGTGGAAAGGCTAATAGGTATTCCTTCTTTACGGTCGAGCACGTCCGAAATATAGCTGTTGCGCGGATCAAAATAGTCTTTCTCATTGCCATGAAACCCTAGCTCCTCAAAGAAAAACTGATTCAGTTCTTTTATTTTTTCAACTTTGGAAGAAACGGCGGAAAGACGTTTCACGACTTCCCTCGCCATAACATCAACCTGATATTTATATTTTGCCGCGTCTAGCTTCGGATATTGCTGCCGGGCAATCAAAAGAACCCCATCCAGCAGGTCCCAGTTAATATCCAAACGGCCGATATAGTTTTTAAAATCCAGATTGGTTTGGTCGAAAGATTCCAAAGAAAACACTTAGGCGATTTCTAGTTTTTTGGGATAAACCGTTAAATTGCGATGGCCTTTATCGGTTACCACCAAAAGATCTTCGATGCGGACCGCTCCCACGCCTGGGTAATAAAGTCCCGGCTCCACTGTGACAACTTCTCCCTTTTTAAGAATATGATCGGACGAATTCACCCGAGGTGCCTCATGTACATCCAGCCCCAACCCATGTCCCGTACCGTGAAAAAAACCGACAGCCACCCCATTGCGGCGTTCGGTTTTATAACCATGACTTTCCATATCCTGTTGAATTGCCTGATGCACCGAGCGGCCATTGGTACCGGGCGCCACCATAGCGATACCCTTTTCCTGAGCCCTTTTTACCGCTTCATACTGGGCTTTGAGCGCCGGTGAAGCCTTCCCTTTCACAAAAGTGCGGGTAATATCAGCGTAATAGAAGGTATCTCCCGAACGGGGGAAGACGTCCACAATCAGAGATTGATGAGCCCAAACCGTGCCTGTCCCTTCGTTATGGGGGTCCGTGCCCAGATCACCGCTGGCCACAATGGTGTGACTGCCAATGCAGTTGTTTTCCATCATCGAAACGTTAATCACCTTTTTCAACAATTCAGAAGTGACGACTTGGCCTTGATAGACAATTTTCTTGCCGACGATTTTTGATTTTTTCAAAAGATTTTCGGCTTTGTGAATGGCCGCCTCGGTATGACGAAGCGAATCCGTAATCATCTTCACCTCTTGGGCGGATTTATAAACTCTTTCTTGAAAAAAAGGGTCCGGTTTACTTTCAATCTTGATTCCTCTTTGGCGCAAGGCATCGGCCAATCCCAAATTGAAGTTGTAAGGTACTTGGACTTTATAAACTCCCTTACTCTTTAAAAAGAAGGCCATCACGTCTGCCACGCCAGGTTTCTCAATGCCGGACTTTTGGGTTTTGACCTGAATATCCGAATAGGAAACTATCTCATCTACTTCTGCCTGTTTTTGTGAACGGCCTAGTTCCAAATCACTCATCAAGATAATTTTTTTGCCTTTAATTTGAAAAAAGGGGAAAGGGTCCGGCACCACGAATTTCACGGCGTAATAAAGATTGGAATCGTACTCGCTGGCCGCGTACATCATCAGGTCCGGCGAGTTTTTTTTAGTTTCGTTAGCCATGTTCATTCCCCATTCATCCGTTAAAAGTAGTAACGCGACCCTAACTCTCCATAAACATCAAATTGAGTCCCGGCGGAGTAAAACCAAAGCGTCGGCGCAACTTGAACAAAGATGTCAACCGGCACATTAGGTTTGTCAAACATATAAGAAATACCCACCACGCCTCTAGCTCCCGCGGCCACCGTGCTTTGCAGGGACAAATCGCCCCCAAATCCAATATAAAGAGGCAGCAAACCGCTTTTAGGATGAATGATTCCATAATCGTGATAAAGATAATCCAATTGAAGAAGGGTTGTTCCATTGCCTAATTTTAACGCCGGTTGAAAAGCATTTTCTTTATCGACCCAAATTTTTCCGGAAGCTCCCCAGGCACCAGGATCACCCAATTCCAAACCCAAACCAAAATTGCCTCCGCCCAAGATGGGTGAAGAATCTCCAGCTTTAACAAAAGACGGCATTGCCATCGACAAAGCCGCAATCAGCATAAATTTTAAAATTTCTTTAGACATTCTCATCACAACCTCCCAAAATAAAAAGTTATCGACTAATCCGACAAAGACAAACCCAAACAATGACGGCGCAATATTTCCAACGCTGCCTGACTGGCTTTTAACTGCACTACTTCCCTATCCCCCGTAAATTGAAACTTAAAAGTATGATTAGTTTGATCGTCCGAAAGGCCAATGTAAACCAACCCTACTGGTTTTTCCTCCGTACCGCCAGTCGGCCCGGCAATTCCGGTGGTTGAAATCGCAACCGATGCGGCACTTTGGGTTCTGGCGTTGACTGCCAGAGCTTCCGCCACTTCGGGACTCACCGCGCCCTTATTTTTAATCACTTTGGGATCCACTTTGAGCATATCGGTTTTGGCCTCATTGCTGTAAACCACATAACCTCTTAAGAAGTAAGTGGAAGAACCCGAAACCTGGGTAATCCTGCGGCTAATCAGTCCACCTGTGCAGGATTCAGCTGTCGCCAAGGTCATATGGCGGGTTGTTAACATTTGACCCACAATGTTCTCTAACTCGTCCTTATCCAAACCATAAATGTTGTTGGGCAACCGGGTCAACAAAACCTTTCCCAAACCATCAATCAATTTATCCGCTTCTTCCTCATTCAAAGCCTTAGCGGTCAGCCGAATATCCACTCCTTCAGGATGGGCTAAAACTCCAATAGTTGGGTTTTTAGAACTTTCAAAAATATCGGCGATCGTTTCATTTAGTCTCGATTCCGACATGCCGGTAGTGCGATAAACCCTGGACTTAATGATGCTGGAAACCGTTTCCAATGCTTTTAAAAAAGGCTTTACGGTCTGTTCAAACATGGCCTTCATTTCGGATGGCACACCCGGAAGGGTCACCAAATAAGTTTTTTCGATTTTTAAAACAAATCCCGGGGCAGTACCGATAGGGTTTGGAATCATGGTGGCACCCTGGGGAATGAAAGCCTGATTCAAATTGGATTGCGGAAAGGGTTTGCCGGTTCTAAAAAACTTGGCTTCCATAGCCTTGGCGATATTCTCGTAATAAACCAACGTCTTTTGTCCGACTTTAGCGGCCACTTTACGAGTCAAATCATCAACCGTTGGCCCTAAACCACCTGTCGTGATAACTATCTGGCTTCTTTCGCAAGCGCCTTTAATCGCCGCTTCCATACGTTTTTCGTTGTCGCCCACTTGTTGAAAACCATAAACATCTACACCAAGCAAGGCCAATTGCTGAGCCAACCATGCCGAGTTGGTGTCTACATTTTGACCTAATAAAAGTTCCGTCCCAATCGCCACAATCTCGGCGTTCATTGTTTTCCCTTTATTTCAAAACGTTGTTAACAACATAAACGCCGATTTGAATCCAAACATTCGCATAAACTCCTGCCAAAAGATCGTCCGTCATAATACCCCAGCCTGCCGGAAGCTTTTCCAAACGATGGACGGGATAGGGTTTCCAAATATCAAAAAGACGGAAAAGGACAACCGCCATCACCGCGTAATACCATTGACCCGGTATGTTAAACATAGCCACCCCTACACCCAACACCTCATCAATGACTGCGCTAGAAGGATCCTTTTCCCCGATTTGTTTTTCATACTGGCCCGAGGTATAGACGCCCACAAAATAAACAACAACCAAAATGAGACCGAATTTCCAAAGAGGTATTCCAATCAGAAGCCAAAAGAAGGGCGCCGCCGCCAAAGACGCCCAAGTACCCGGTGCCATGGGCAATTTGCCTATACCAAAAAAAGTGGCAATAAAAAAATTAATTCCAATTCCTATGTTTTTAACACCTACTAATTTTTCTTTAGGTATTTCAGTGTGACAATACGGACATTTAGTAGCTTCGGGATGAATTTTCTTCTGACATGCTATACATTTTTTACCAGGAACAATAAAGGCCAGAATTAATCCAAAAGGACCAAGTAAAAAACCTGCCATAAGCCATAAGAGACCAGAATCCCCACGCTGAGAACCTACATAAGCTGAAACTAATCCAAACATAAACCAAATGATCACATATTCCATTTATGCCTCGTCTCTATCCTGTAATCACATTTCGATTGCGTATGAAATAATCCACGCCCGACCAGACCGACATACAAGTCGCGTAAAACATCAGCCAATAGGGTCCATAAACAATAAACCCGTCCAGCCATACTCCCCAAGTTCCCAGGTTATTAATCATTCCATCCCAATTAACCTGATAAGCCGCGGCGGTCGCTCTGGCGCAAAGAATGGCCAAAATTACGGAAATCGCCACAATTTGAGAAATCGTCTTGTGCTTCCCACCTCGGCTCGCGGCGATAATCACTCCACGGCTTTCGGCTATCTGACGTAATCCCGTGATGAGAAACTCGCGAGCCGCAATAATGATCACCATCCAGGTTGGAACTAAATTAAGTTGGATAAAAGAAACAAATACCGAAAGGATAAGAATCTTGTCCGCCAAAGGATCCATCAAAGCACCAAAACTAGTTTTGAGGTTATATTTGCGGGCTAAATAGCCATCTAAATAGTCGCTGATCGCGCCCCAGGCAAACAAAAGTCCTGCCGTCCATTTGGCCCAAAGTTCAGGTCTAAAAATGCAAATAAGATACAGTGGCGTGACAACAATTCGGGAAAGCGTAACGATGTTGGCGCTATTCCAGCGGGACGCCTTTTGAGTTTTCGGTCCCATTTTTACAACCCTTGTGAAACAGCTTTACCAACCAGATCCTGTTGAAACCCGTGGGTAATTTCAACTTTCACCCATTGTCCCACTTGGGGATTTTGGAGACCTTCGATTAACACCACACCGTCCACTTCGGGCGCTTGATATTGGGTCCGACCCTGCACTTCACCGTTTTCAACCATCTCAACCACCGCGGTTAAGGTTTCTCCCACCCAGCGTTGGTGTGATTTTTCAGCGACAGCTTCCTGCACCCGATAAGCCTCGGCCAAACGGGCTTGTTTTACTTTTTCCGGAACTTGGTCCGCCATCAACCCCGCCGGCGTGTTTTCTTCCTGCGAATAGGCGAAGAACCCCACATAATCCATCTGGGACGTTTTTAGGAAATCTAAAAGTTCGTTAAAGTCTTCATCAGTCTCACCGGGAAAACCCACAATGAAGGTGGAGCGGATCGAAGCGTTTGGAATCTTGTTTCTAATGCGAGAAATCAATTTATCCAGCAAGGCCCTGTCACCGATCCGCTGCATGGATTTTAAAATACGGTTGCTGGCATGCTGCAAAGGCACATCGAAATAAGGTGTAATCCGGGGATACTTTGCCATTACATCGAGCATTTCATCCGTCACCCGGCTCGGGTACAGGTAATGCAAGCGGACCCACTCAATACCCTCTACCTGCGCCAACCGATCTAATAACTGCGCGATCTGCGGACGGCCATAACGGTCTGACCCGTACCATGTGCTGTCCTGCGCTACCAGACAAAGTTCCCTTACCCCTTGCGAAGCCAGGTTTTTAGCTTCTTGTTCAATATCTTCGATTGAACGGCTTCGATAATGTCCGCGAATTTTGGGGATAATACAAAAAGTACAGGGCAGATCACAACCCTCGGAAATTTTTACATAAGCAAAATGGCCAGGAGTGGATAAAAGCCGGGGTGACGAGGCGTCATAAACATAAGTGGCTTCGTTTAAAGAATTCGGAAGCATAGGCTCAAGATTAGTTTCGTGAGCATGATTCCCCGTTTGCCAAGGCAGCTTTGATGATGGCTGCCCCTTAATTTGCTGGGCCACATTTTCAACGTCGTTCAGACCAAAAAGAATGTCAATTTCAGGCAATTCTTTTCTCAGTTCATCGCCATAGCGATGGGCCAAACACCCTCCCACCACCAGAGACTTCAAGTTGCCGCTCTTGCGAAGTTTAGCCACGCCCAAAATGGTATCAATGGATTCTTTTTTGGAGGCTTCAATAAAACCACAGGTATTTACAATAACCACTTCCGCTTCGGCCGGGTCTTTGACCAACATGTAGTTGTCTTTAGCCAGTTTTCCCAACATTACCTCGGAATCGACGGTATTTTTTGGGCATCCCAAACTGATGACAGCGACAGTTTTAGCTGATTTTTCTGTGGTTTTAGGGCTCATAAGTGGGGGTACTCTAACATAACCATCCCTTGGTTGAAACCAGGGCAAATAAAAGCTTTTTAGGGATCGGTATAGCCGAAAGTCGCTTTTCAGCCAAACGGCGTTTTAGGAAGCTGGTCCGGCGGCATTTTTCGGATGTCTTCAACGGGGTCAAAGGTGGTCGTCACCTTAATCGCTTTGCACTCTTCACAACGCCAAACCTGGGTTCTTTCACCTTCCTGATCTTTCCAGGAAGTCGTTAAAAGCATACGGGCATCGTGATCCGCGTGTTTACAAATCTCAAAAAGAGCCATAGTTGTTAATCCTTCGTCGCCCGATGAATGCTCAGGGAGATGACTTCAATAAGCCGCATCAGGTCTTTGCGAGTGATCGCCAGTGGCGGCATCAGCACAATCACATTACCCAGGGGACGGATCAGCACTCCAAGCTTTTTGGCCTCAGCGCAAACCTTGTAACCCATCTTTTCGCCATACCCATAAGAAATATCATGCGTCTTATCTTTAACCAATTCAATGCCCCCCATCATGCCCCGCAAGCGAACATCGGCCACGTGCGCATGGGCGACAAGAGGTTCCAAAAATTCTTGTAGCAACTGACTGCTCTTTTCGATATTGGCCAAAAACTCTTTTTTCCCAATCAATTCTAAATTGGCAAAAGCCGCCGCGCAGGCCAACTGATTGCCCGTAAAGGTATGACCATGATAAAAAGTTCGGGTTGATTCAAAAGTCCCCAAAAAAGCTTTATAAACCTTTTCGGTAGTTAGAGTTGCGGCCAGTGGTAAATACCCCCCCGTTAGGTTTTTCGCCAAGCAAAGAATATCGGGCCTTACGCCTTCTTGCTCACAGGCAAACATAGTCCCGGTACGGCCAAAGCCCGTGGCCACCTCATCCAAAATTAAAAGAACGTCATACTTGTCACACAACCGGCGAACGGCTTTTAAATAACCCCAGGGATGGGCCAACATACCTCCTGCCCCTTCTATGAGGGGTTCCATGTGAACCGCCGCCAACCGGGAACCATACTTTTCAAAAACCGCTTCCGCTTCTTTCACACAATCTTTGAGCCATTGAGTATTGGATACTTTTCGGCTGGGATAGTCATGCGGGCTTTTAACTTTGAGCGTTTTAAATAACATCCGGCCAAAAATTTGGTGAAAGAGGTCGACTCCTCCCAGACTGACAGACCCAATGGTGTCGCCGTGATAGCCTTCTCGGACAGTCAAAAATAAATTCTTCTTGGGTTTAGCCGGCTTCACCTGCTGCCAATATTGAAAAGCCATCTTAGCCGCGATTTCATTCGCTTCCGAACCCGAGTCCGAATAAAACACCCTCGTAAGTCCCTTGGGCGCCAGTTTTATCAGTTTTTCCGCCAGCAAAATGGCAGGTTCGTTGGAAGAACCCAGCATGGTTGAATGAGCTATTTTTTTGAGCTGTTTTTGAATGGCCCTGTCAATTTCGGGAACCTGGTGTCCGTGAACGTTGCACCAGAGAGAAGAAACTCCATCCAGGTATTTTTTGCCTTTAGCGTCGTAAAGAAATGTGCCTTCGCCCCTCGTAATGATCGTAATATCTTTATCCGCCACCCATTCTTGCTGTTGGGTAAATGGATGCCAGAGATACTTTTTATCTTTATTTGAAAGTTTTTGGTAATTCACTTTTCGCGCTTAATCGATTTAATTGTTGTAATAACTCTTTTTATCTTCCTTCTTTTCAGTAGAGCGAATCCAATCGATCAACTTTTCCTGCCATGGTTTTGCCTTTTCTACTACAGGCGTAGTTCTACTTAAATCTTCCGGTTTTGTAGGGTCGTCTAAAATAACCAGCGAATCCATAATCTGTTTAAAGTTTCCCATATTGGCTTTCATGTGGATTTCCAGGTCGCTGACCGCGATAAAAGCTCCCACTTGGCCCCGGTGGGCTACCCGGAAGAGATAAATAAACTTTTGGCCGTTGATGGTTCTTTCGTAAACCGCGTCCTCCCCAACCCAGTCATTTTTACCTTTAACCGCCTTAAAAGGCTCTTTTACCCGGCACTCCACAAAATCCAGCATGACCATATCTCTAAACTTTGTCTCATCAAAAGTCGGCCCCGGATCGACATAACCTGAAACCGCCACCAAACCGGTCTTATCCGGCGGAGAAATATTGAAAACATGTCCGTCTAACGAATGACCCCAAGTGGGCGGATAGTCGATGGTGAAAAGTTTGTCCAGACTGTGATAAGTAATCCAATCAATGTTTTCTTTTTTACCGCAAGAACTAAGGCAAAGAAAAACACCAAGAATAAAAGCAACTCCGACAATATTTCGTTTTCCGATGAACATCAATATCTCCTGGATTAAAAATAGAAACTTAAAGATAGATTTGCGTCGAACCCGGTATAATCCAGCACCGCGTAACGGTAACTGGCGCTTCCTATATTTGAGGTGGAAGTGACATTGATCGTTCCCGCCGTGGTAGAGGACGAGTTATCAATCACAATGGCATAGGGCCCCGGGCTTGGTGTGGTTGAGTTATTGACTGAAGACGCCGTCATCTGATTAAAGGCGACAATCCGCCCATGAGCCGAAAGATCAATCCCGAAAGTGTTTGCGATCATGAAAGTTTGTCCAAAGCCAAACGCCCACCCAAAAGCGCTATCCGAAAAAGTACCACTCTCATTTGGTGTAGGAAGCGTAGGATCTACCCCCACAAAACCAACGGTCGCTTGATAATAACCACCGCCCACGGTGAAATAACTTCTGGCGCCCTTACCGCCAGGAAGATAAGCGTAATAATTTAACGAAATATTCATGAGACTAGGCTGAAATGAGGCGCTCCGAGGCGCAAGAATTGTCTGGCCGCTACTGTTGTCCACAAGAGTTTGGGTTTCGTTATTACTGTAATTAATACCTTGTGTCCAAACATTCCCATAACTAATGGAAAAACCGTTTCCTTGATCCAAATCCATCCCTAATTCAGCCTCCGCGTAAAAACCATTACTGCCTGTACTACTGGTAACCGCCGTTGTGGAATTGGGATTGGATTCCAATAATGTTTGCTGAGCATTCACGCCGTTGTTAAAGTCACTTAATAGTGAAAAGTCGTAACCTGAGGAAAAACGAATCCATATACTTTTGTCCATTACAAATTTCACTTCAGGTTTTGCAGTAATGGTAGAGGCCTGTGAATTGGCGGGAGAAGAATAGTCAATTTCAGGTGATGACTTAACCTGGGAAAACATTGTTGTATCTGCGCCAGTTCCCGCGGCGTCTTGAGGTTTAAACGTTTTAACAAAATCAACCAACTTAGGATTGTTCGGGTTTAATGCTAAAGATTTTTGATAGGCGGTCATCGCGTCAGCTTGACGGCCTAGGAAGTAGTAACAATCCCCCAAGCCTTGATATCCACCGGCGTTATTGGGATCCAGCACCAACCCCGCCTCATAGCTATAGGCGGCCCCTTGATAGTCTTTCGAGCTATAGAGTTGCGCACCCGACGCTAAATATTGTGCTGCGGTTTTAGGAGCGGCCAAAGCCGATCCAGTAGTTAATAAAATTAAAAGTAGAAGAACACCGAAAAACTTCATGCAACTGTCCCCTTTAACCCGACTCAATTCAAAGACTTACGTTCTTCTTCTGGCAGCTTATAAATAGAGTAAGGACCGTGTTTTTGATCCCTTATTTCAAAATGATCGCATCCCTTATTGACACACATATACAAAAAATCAACTTCGTTTTTAATCTTCGCGTGGGAATAGTTCAAAATCGCCAAATCGCCTGTTTTGCAATAACTACACTTATGCTGTTTTGTTATTTGATATTTCGTAATGCCTTCTTTCTAAACGATGGGCAACCTCAGCTTTGCCACATCCTTTGCCAACAAGTCTAAATCTTTTTGATAACGGTGGTTATATTTTAAAGGTCCATAAACCGGCACTTTTAAAAGCTTCTTAAGGGCCTTCTCATTGGTTTGTTCCGCAATACCCTTGCCCGTATAGCCATTCACTAAAACACCCAAGACCTTAATTTTGCGCTTTTGAAGAGCCTCCACCGTCAACAAGGTGTGGTTAATGGTTCCCAAACCTGCTCGAATCACAACTAATACAGGCAATTTCCATTTAATCATCCAGTCTGTCACAAAAAAATCTTGGGTGATCGGTACCTGAATACCGCCCACTCCCTCGACAACCAAAAAATCGCAAGATGCCTTGGCTTTTCGATAAGCCTTTTCGATCTTGGCCAAATCAATCTTTCCTTCTGTCCAAGACGCTACCCATGGTGCCAAAGGTTGCCGGTAATGAACAGGAACAATTTCGTGATAAGCCGAATGGGGTAACCGAGCTGCCGTTTGGAGCAGCTTGCCGTCTTCACTAACCATTCCACCAGAGGCAACTGGTTTAAAGACACCTACTGAAATACCACGGTTTAAAAGAAATCTGGCAATTCCCGCGGAAACAAGAGTCTTCCCGACTCCCGTATCCGTACCCGTTATGAATAAGCCGTTTGTGTTCAAAAAAAACCTCTAGAGTTTTTTAAAAGCATCCAAAAGCTTTGCGATATCCTCATCCGTGTGGGCCGCCGAAACTGAAAGACGCAAACGGGCCGTCCCCTTAGGCACAGTGGGGGGACGAATCGCAACAATTAAAACACCCTCTTCTAAAAGCCTTTTTGACATCCTCAGAGCTTCTTCATTCTCGCCTACCATGACCGGCAAAATGGGACCGGCACCCCGGGGTATGTCATAACCCAAGCCTTTTAGCCCATTTCGAATCTTCTTGGAATTATCCCAAAGTTTATCCACCCGGCTGGTTTCTTGTTCCATCACTTCTAAAGCCCCTAGCGAAGCTCCGCAAACCGCCGGCGGCAATCCTGTAGTATAAATAAAAGTACGGGCTTTATTTAAAAGATACTCGATGAACAATTGCGAGCCGCACACAAACCCGCCCATGCTTCCCAAGGCTTTACTGTAAGTTCCCACCACTACCACAGGAAAATGTTTTAGCGGAAAGTGATGAATTATACCTTGGCCCGTCGGGCCCAAAACACCCGTACCGTGGGCGTCATCCACCATGACCAGCGCGTCATATTCGTGGGCAAGTTCCATAAGCTTCAAAAGGGGCACTAAATCGCCATCCATACTGAATAATCCATCCGTCACCACCAAACGTCTGCGGTACTCGGTTGTCTTTTCCAACTGTTTTTTAAGATCTTCAAGACTGAGGTGTTCATAAACCATAAACTTGGCTTTAGTCATCCGACAAGCGTCAATCAAACTGGCATGGTTAAGACGATCACAAAGAATAACGTCTTTTTCATCGACTAA
>Ga0206829_10386_pt1 | contig 11855 bp, 9 predicted proteins | sample Alteio_BWOrgCont_75_FD_152862 | JGI IMG/M metagenome (GOLD analysis project Ga0206829, IMG submission 152862) | Enriched cells from forest soil in Barre Woods Harvard Forest LTER site, Petersham, Massachusetts, United States -... | ecosystem: Environmental > Terrestrial > Soil > Temperate forest >... | reverse complement strand
AGTTATTATTCCTGGAAAGCACAGACCGTACCCGTGATGTGCAGATGTATATAAACAGTCCGGGTGGTAGTGTGTATGCCGGTTTAGGCATTTACGATACTATGCAGATCATCAACCCTGATGTATCCACAATATGCACGGGCATTGCAGCATCTATGTCGGCAGTATTGATGTGTGCAGGTACTAAAGGAAAACGCACCGCTTTAAAACATAGCCGTGTTATGATACACCAACCATTAGGTGGCGCAGAAGGCCAGGCGAGTGATATTGAAATAACAGCTCGTGAGATCGGGAAACTGAAGAAAGAGCTTTATGAAATAATTGCCTTTCACTCTAACCAAAAATTCAATAAGGTTGAAAAAGACAGCGACCGTGATTACTGGATGACCGCACAGGAAGCTAAAGACTATGGCATGGTAGATGAGGTGCTGGAACGTAACCCTAGAAAAAACCCTCCTGCTACAGATAACGGCACTAAATAATTTAGTAAATACACTTTTAAAAGACCGGTTTGCCCGGTCTTTTTTTATACCCTATTCCTACCTGTTATTTATTGCCTGGTATTCTGCATCCAGTATAGCATTTTCATTTTCGTTCCATATCCATACTGTAATTGTAGCAGTTATGGACATAGCTATGATTATTGCAATAAGTATATTAAAAGCTCTATTTGATATTTGCTTCATTTCATGCTTTTTTAGAAGCACAAATATCTGCTCGCTCTCTTGCTTGTCAAAATAATAAGCGTAACCAAAATGTAACTATTGAAAAGTGGTTTTCTTCAGGTGTGCAGGCGAGTAAATATTTACCCGTGTAATACAAATAAACATACGTATTTTATTGATATACTAGATTTTAAAAAGCTTTTTTTTGTTACGTTTTGGTTACGCTTATTATTTGGATATGGGATTTGTCCGGAAGTATGTTTGTATTCTAACTAATGTTCAGCAAAATTCATTTTATGAAAAAAATATCTGGTTATTTTATTTGTCTTATTGTTTCCCAAACATTAAATGCACAAGAGCCACAAAAATCTCAAAATGCGGACTTTAGTAAAAACCCTGTGTGGATACAAATGATAGATGATACGAATGCTAATTTTTTTGAAGTAAAGAATGCATTTACCCTATACTGGAAACAACATGAAATGCCCAGTGAAGATGAATTTGAAGGGAAAAGAGGCGGAAACAAGGCAGAAGTGTCGCCTGAGGAAGCTGCAGAAGTGCAGCAAAAAATAGATATGCCGTTGGCTGTGCGGAAGTATAGAATATGGTGCATGCAAATGTCTCCCTATGTTCAGGACGATGGACGCATACTTACACCGAGCGAACGTATAGCAGCCTGGCAGCAACAGCAGGACATGCTGAAACAACAGGCTAATAATAATCCATTTCTTAAAAAATAAACCAAATAAATCATGAGGTCATATTTACATATCTTCATTGTATTTTTCTGTTCCATATATCATCTCCAAGCTCAAACTGCTGTTGGTAGCTGGACTATGCTTGGGCCTGTTGCCCAACCCATGAGGACTGCGAACCAAAACGGAAATGGCGTAGGCCGTTTGAGCCAGATAAAATTTCATCCCACCGATTCGATGAAGATGTATGTAGTAGCTTGTGCAGGGGGTATTTTTATAAGCAGCGATAAAGGGCGGACCTGGGCAAATACACCCGGTACAGATGTGTTGCCAACTACAGGCTGCAGCTCGGTTTGCATCGATTATACAAATGATAGTATCATTTACCTCGGCACAGGGGATGGTAATGCTTATAGTGGTGGTATGGGTGTATGGAAAAGTACTAATGCGGGCACAACCTTTGCCCAGTCCAATTCGGGCATGGGTAATATTTATGTAACCGAGATATTAATGTCGCCCACAGATCATAATACTCTGTTGGCCTCAACAAAGAACGGTGTATACAAAACAACCAATGCAGGATCAACATGGACCAAGACACAGAATGATAGCATCAGGTTTGAGGATATGAAAATAAAGCCCGGCAGTAATTCTACTGTATATGCTACTACTGGTAGGACTTTTTATTTGAGCACTGATTTCGGTTCTACATGGACATCGCTTACATACCCTGTTATCCCAAGTTCAAACCTTAGCGGCCGCCTGATTGTAACACCTGCAGATAGCCAGGTTATTTACTTTGGGGCCTCTGCTGATTATGGGTATGTGCTGAAATCAACTAACGGAGGCACAAGTTTCATCAGTATGTGGACAACTACCAGCAAATGCATCCGTTGTTATGACTCTACACTAGCATCCGGTTCGCAGGGAGATTATAATTTTACAATAGCAGTCAATCCGCTAAACCCTGATGAAATAATATGGGCGGGACAAAATATATGGCGTTCCCTGAACAGTGGTGTTTCCTGGAATGAAGTGCAAGATGAGGGAGCTACAAACCTGATGTGGGACATGCACCATTTGGTATTTGATCCTTACTATCCTAACGAGGTTTTTCTTGCCTGCGATGGAGGGGTATGGTCAACTGTAGATACGTTGAAATCAATATGGAGGGCCAGAAATACAGGAATAGGGGCCATGCAAACATATGGCGCAGCCCAACATCCGCTAAACAGGAATGTTTATTCTACCGGCAACCAGGATGTTGGTGAACAACTTTATACACCAGATAGCAGATGGACCTATATAGGTGGTGGAGACATGCTCGGAGCGCACTATTTTGATTATAGGACGGGGAATAATTTGTGGACCCCTTATACCGGCCAATGGTGGGCCGCAAATGATAGTGTAGATAACTCTACTTATTCTATGAATTCCCCTTATGCAGCTAGTTATCCTAGCAATGTATTAATGGCATTCTGGCCCAACCTTCCTAATACAGCCATATATGCTTGGGATTCTGTTTACCGCAGCACCAATATAAGTGCAACAACCGTTCCCTGGACGCTGATCTTAGCAAATACTCATCAAATACAAGACATTGGTTTTTGTGCTGCAGACAGTAATACATTGTATGTTTTAACGAACAATGATACCTTATACCGAAGTGATAACGCATTAGCAGCCACGCCTACCTTCACAAAACTTGCCGGGCCTGCGGCAACCAATGGGGCCGGAAAACTTACAAGCAGCAAAAGCAATAGTAATTTTGTGTATGTGGCAGCAGGCCATCGCCTTTACTGGTCGAAAGATAAAGGGGTAAGCTGGACGAATATATCTTATAACCTGCCTACTACAACTAATATCGTCGGGCTTGTTCATGATGACTACTCAACAACTGAAAGATTATTCGTTGCCTCAGGCACGGGTGTGTATTATAAAGACAGCACTACAACTACCTGGACACTGATCCCCGGTTCTCCAACTGTCGCAAGCTTGAATGTACTTACATTGTATAATGACGGCACATCGGCTAGTGTATTGCGTATAGCTACTTACGGAAGAAGCGTTTGGGAATGCCCCATTAATAACAACCTAAAGCCCATTGCCAGCTTGAGCGCCAATAAACAATATATATGCCCCGGCGACACTGTTAATTATAGCCTTACTTGTTATGGGCAGCCAACATCTGTTGCCTGGAGTTTCCCCGGTGGAAGCCCATCCTCATCCACTTCATTAAACCCGGTAGTGGTATATGGTGCAGCAGGTGTGTATAATGCGCAAGTAATTGTAACGAACACTGGTGGAGCAGATACAGTTTTGATGAGCTCTTATATTACAGCTAGCACAGGCAGCACCACTACTTTAAGCCAAGGTTTTGAAGGGGCCTTTCCTCCGCCCGGATGGCTGCTAGAATCCACTGCAGGTGAATTTGGCTGGTATAGAACAGACAGCGCAAGCGGTTACGAGGCTTCTGCGCATTCTACTGTTTTTGACAATTATAATTATGATGCCGATGGTACTCATAATAAACTGATCACACAACCGATGGACCTTTACGGAAAAACAAAGGCAAGTATCACATTTGACGTTTCCTACCAATATACTTATGGCTACCAGGATAGTCTTATGGTGCAGGCATCGGGAGATTGCGGTGAAAATTGGGTGCCTGTATACGTAAAGGGCGCCCCTTTGCTGGCAACTGCAACACAAGGACCAGCTTTATATTACGGAGCCCCGGAATTTATACCTTCTTCAGCAACACAATGGCGCACAGATACTATAAACATGGACCAGTTTGTAAACAGCACTGTTTTGCTTTCTTTCGAGGATATAGGCCATGGTGGCAGCACACTATATCTTGACAATATCAATTTAAGCACAAGCACCAATAGCAATACAGCGGTAACAAATATTAATAATGAAACACCAGATTTTTCATTATACCCTAACCCAGCAACGGGTATGCTGAACATTAAAGCAAGCAAGCTGATAGGAAAACGAATGGAGATCAGTTGCTATAATGTATTGGGAAGCCTGGTAGTGCAACAAATTGAGGACATTACAAATGGTATATTACAAACCACTATCAATCTTTCAACATTGCCGGTCGGTTTTTACCAGGTAAAACTACAAGCAGATGGTGGTGCAGTTTATACAAGAAAAGTTGTACTTGAATAATGAATAATAGTTTATTCCGGAAAATAAAACTTGTATGTTGGATTATAGCCTCGCCCTTCCATGGGACGGGGCTCTTTTTGAGCAAACGTATAAATGCTTTAAAGAAGAAGAAAATGAATGGTCTGCTAAGAATGCTTAGATTTTCTCTACCAATTTATCAAGATTTTCGTCTTCAGGCAAATTAAGTTTTTTACGTAACCGGTGCCTGCTCATACGTATAGCATCCGTACTTATGCCTAATATGCCTGCCATCTCTTTGTTATTAAAATTTAACTTGCTTAATGCTATAAATCGCACTTCTGCCGGACTTAGATCAGGCAATTTTTCTCTTAATCGTAAGAAAAAGCCATTGTGCACCTTCTCAAATACAGTACGAAAATCTTCCCATTGCTCTTCAGTAAGGATGGTAGACTGCTGAAGCTTTTGCAAATTTGCCTGGGTATCGGGTAATTCCACACTGCAAGGCAATGCCTGCAAACGTTCTATTTCAGCAGAAAATTTTTCTATCAGTTCATTTTTCTCTTGTATGTTTCGTGTAAAATTTGTGAGTTGTAATCTTGCATTGTTCAATTCTTTATCAGCCTGCATTTTTTCAGTCTGCATTTTTCCCTGGATTATTCTATACTTTAAGCGCTGCCTGTTGATAAATAAAAGTGCAATTGCAGCAAGAGAAAATATGCCACCTAAAAGACTATTTCGGGTAAGGCTCTGCATCTTTTTTTCATCATCTAATTTTTGGGCCTCCAGCTCAAATTTTTCACGTTCTTGTTTTTGCACTACTCTTGATAACCTAAGCATATTTTTTTGATTGACTATGCTATCAGTTACTATTGTTGTTGAGTCCATAAATTTATATGCCATTTCCAGGTCGCCATTCGCAGCGTATGCCTTCGCCAGTCTTGGATAGATATCCTGTAACAGATCATAGTCCCAATATCTTTTTTTATCTATAATTATCTGGTAGGATTGCAGTAAAAGCTGAAGAGCTCTTTTCTTATCATTCTGGATCAAATAAATATCTCCCAATATTGCCAGCGATTTCGCTGCATTAGACTTCACATTTCCTTCGATACATGTTCGTATATCTTTTTCTAAAAGTGGGATCGCCTCTTTATATTGCTCTTGCAAATAGTATGTAATGCCTATATTCCCACTCGTTATGCCCATCCATATCACGGAGTTTTTAATCTCAGCATCTTTATAAGCTGCCTTAAAATAATATATGGCAGAATCGTAAATACCTATATTACGGTAACATAGCCCAATCGCGTTCTGCACGTTAAACAATTGTATTTCTTTATAAAAAGGAACGGTGTTCCCGGCTTCCTGCAAAAATTGTAATGCCCCTTTATACTCCCTGAAACGCATATAATTGATACCGAGGCTATATAAATAAAATGACTTAGCCGGGAAGTCAACCGCATTTACCTTAGAGTATATTTTATAAGCGTTGAAAGCATTCTCAAAACCTGCCTCTGATTTGTTATAATCTATCCAGTAATGATCTGCCATTAAGGCCATAGCCTCGGCTTTAATAAATTGCATTTTATTGTCACTGAGTTCTTGAATGAATTTTGGCAATTCTTTTTCAAGCCAGGGATTATACTTCCCTTTTCTTTCAGAATACCTGAATAACATCAGGTTTACAGAATATCTTAACTGTTGGTCTCCATTATCACCTGCCCATTTTGCCAGCTTTTTTATTTCGGCAGCTACCCTAACAGAATCGTAATTACTAATTACGGTAAAAATAGAATCCAATATGTAAAATTGCTGCGCATAAGTCCTATGCAATAAATAAACTGGCTGGGCATGAAGTTTTCCACTGCCTATAAAGATGATGAGGATAAATATTCTTATTGCATCCTTTACTTTCAAAACAAATTTTTACATAAAAATAAAAAAAGAAGGCTACTTTTTTGTTCAGTAATGCCTATAATGAAAGAAGGCGCCCTTTCGGAGCGCCTTCTTTTTAAAAGTGTTTGTTTTATTATCTAATAACTGATAAATGTGTTGTTGTAATACCGCTTTCTGTCTGGATCGTAACATTGTACATTCCGGCAGCAAAATTAGCAGTAGATATAGTGATGTTATTGATACCACTGTTCATTTCCTGTGATGGAACTGAATAAACCAAGCGGCCTAATGCATCATATACATTAACAGCAATGTTTGTGGTTTGAGAAAGATCAAAATTCAGATAAGCCACGTCTTTTGCAGGGTTGGGATATAAATTAGCCCTGTTGATATAAGGAGGAAGATTAACAACACTGGTAGGATCGCTGATGGGGTTAGGATTGACGAATGTAGTATCTGTACTGATACTGTTCAGTACAGTGCCATAAGAACCTAAATGGCTGGAATTATCATCAATAAGCAGAACAACGACATGCAAATGGGCGCTTATCCAATCGCTCGCTATGTTAACATTGCTGAAATTATAAGTATAAGGTGTTCCGGCAACCAATGAGGCAGGCAGGCTGGCAGCCACACCATTGGGTGAAGAACCCATGTCTGGCACTGTATAACGGGCCACGAAATCATAGTACATGGAAGCTGCGGGTACAGGATATGTAGAATCGGTGAAGTTAAAACCCATGCCTATCATGGTGCCCAATTGAGACAAATAAGCCACATCAGGGTTTGCAGAACTGGTGCTATAATAATCATGCTGAGCATAACCACCAGTAGTACCATGTACCTGGTCTTCTGAAACCAGTAGTTCTACACGGTAATCACCTGATAGATTGATAGCAGGAGTAACCGTAACACTGCTTTGTATGGAACCGCTGCCAATAGTTGCACTCAAGCTTAAATTTGCAAAGGCAAATTCACCGGAATAATTTGTATAATAATAAAATATGTTAGATGGATCATCTACGTAAGTACGGTCCACATAAATACCGGGATAAGATCCGCCAGTCTGGGCGCTGATCCATGTATCATAATCCTCTGTAAGCGTATTCTCAATTGCCATAGCATCGTAGGTATTATAGTCGTGAACAGATACTAAGCTGGTAGTAGTGGGGTGCTCTTTCCACATAGAGTCCATATATATGATGCCCCTAACACAAAATCCGCACCATGTGCCGGTAGGCTCTTCAAAAAGTAATCTTTTAGGAGGGAAAGTTGCAGGCACACCAATTTCCGACTGAAGTGAATCGTTAGAAAGGTTTACATCAGTCGCGCTTGTCAAAGTAGCCCATACCATAACGGGCGCTGTACCTGAAGCAGGTGTCGGCATGTTGATGCCTGTAAATGTAGCAGTAGATAAAGGACCTATATTTACTGATTGCGGAGCTGAGGTAACGGGGGCATTGCTACCTACCTGGTAGCTAATAGTATAAGATGTAATATTATTATAACCCATATTTTCTACAGTGCCGGACAATGCAACATTACCTGCTGCGGTAAGATAATTTGCAGGTGAACCCCAACCCGGAGTAATAGAATTTAATGCAATGTCATTAGTAGCTAAAACTTCAGTCTGAACAAAGTCTATACCACAAAAGCCTCCATCAGTAGTATGATCGCGGAAAGCTATTGTGATGGTTTGACCATTATAAGCGCCAAGCTGTGCAGCATGTGGTGCAAACTGGCCCGACTGAGAAACCTGTCCTGAATAGATGGCCGTAGTGCTGAAAGAAGCAACCGTATTGCCTGCTGTGGTTGATACATATACGTCTATCACGTCAGGAGTACCTCCGCCTTTATCAATCTCTACATCCTGCCAGTTTATCACCATGTCAGGGCTGGTTACCGTGAATGGCTTTGTGATCAACCAACGATCTGCAGTGCCTGATGTTGTGTTATTAAAATAAGAAGTAGTTGCCATGCAGGAATCACCTGATTGGTCAATGGGCCATGTCATCCAGGCATTGCTGGTAAGGTCTGTAACAATTATAGGATTCCAATAGGATGAATTTGGAGTATTGGCATCCACTTTTATCATGGACCATCCGGTAGGCAAACCGCTATTAAAGTTGGTTAATGCCAACTGTGCTCTTGCATCATTATGAAATGATGCAAAACCACCAGCAATAAGTAATGCGAGTAATATTTTTTTCATTTTTTTTGTTTTAAATAAATATTTAGAATAGAAATTTTATAATGCAAGGGGCAAGTTAAGGAAATAATATTAAATTAATAGCTGCAGTAGAAAAAATAATATGTTTAAATAAAAATTAAAAAAAGAGTCAACTGACGGCTAAATAAAGCAATATTTAAATTGTATTGATTTTGCATATTATGCTATTGAATAAAAATACTGTATTCTCGTTCACATTTTTATATGGCAATAATTAATATTTTATGCTCACGCTATGATATTTGCAGTTTACTTTCGTGCTATTCCCAAATACAAGAAAGTAAAATACCTTTATCCCACAGATCAAAATAACAATTATGAAAAACATAATGCTTCTACTAGGCTTTCTTTTCTTTTCAGTGACACCAGCATTTTCTCAACAAAGCATGCCTGCAAAAGGAAACAGCAAAGGCATGGAATGCTGCGCTATGAAAAAAGGCAAAATGGTGTGCATAAAGAACGGCAAGGAAATACCTATGAAAGAGCAAATGACCATGAACGGCATGACCGTGATGCCCGATGGCAGTTGCAAAATGAAAAACGGGAAGATCGTAAAACTGAAAGAAGGCCAGTGCTGTGACAACAAAGGAAAAATCCATTCTGATTGTAAGGACTAAAAGGCAGTGGACTCCCTAACGCATATTGTCCTGGGCGCCTGTATAGGTGAATTGGTGGCAGGTAAAAAGCTGGGCAAAAAAGCCATGCTTTTAGGCGCCATTGCACAGAGCATACCCGATATTGATGTTGTTGCTTCATTTTGGCTCAATACATCTTCCGATCTGTTGGCGCACAGGGGTTTTACTCATTCCATCTTATTTGCCTTGTTGGTCAGCCCCATGCTGGCACTCCTTTCACGAAGATGGTTTCGAAAAAATGATATTCCATTCAGCACCTGGCTATTTTTCTGGGGTATTCAGATATTCATCCATATTTTTATTGATTCTTTCAATGCATATGGCACAGGTTGGTTAGAGCCTTTCAGCCACCACCGGTTTTCATTCAATGCTATTTTTGTTGCAGATCCTTTGTATACTATCTGGCTTGCTATTGCATGTATTGCTTTATTGGTATTGAAGAAAACAAGTAATAAAAGAAGAGCATGGGCAAAGTTTGGATTAGTTATAAGCACTTTGTATTTTATCTCCTGCGTCCTAAACAAAATACTTATTGACAATACTGTAAGTTCCGTTTTGAAAGACAAGCACCTTGCTTTCAGTCGTTATTTCACAACACCTACGCCATTGAATAATTTATTGTGGTTTATAGTTGCGGAAAATGATTCGGGGTATTATATAGGCTACCGTTCTGTGTTTGATAAAAATAATTTAATACCCCTCCGCTACGTATACAGGAATGATTTTTTGCTCGAACCTTTGAAAGACAATGAAGACTTGAAACATTTAAAACGTTTCTCGCAAGGCTATTATACCGCAGAGAACTGGCATGATACGCTTGTTTTTAACGACCTTCGCTTTGGAGATATGGGTGGATGGAAATACCCGGATGCAAAATTTGTTTTTCATTTTTACTTACAGCCGCCACTGAAAAACAAAATGGTAGTGCAGCGTGGCAGGTTTGCCGGCTGGGATAAAGATGTGGTGCTTTCGCTGTTAAAAAGGATCAAAGGCAATTAACTTTTGTATTTATCTTGTTTAAAATAAAAAGTAAACAGGAAGAATATCATGTGCACTATTTTATAGGCTATTTTTTGCCAGGTTTTTTGCAGGTAATTATAATTTTTAGAGTAATTCAATTCGGTGATTTGTTCACAGTTCTTTTCAATAATTTCTTCCAGCCGCCCGTTTACAATTTTTGCGAAATCATTGTTTTTTACGTCCAGGTTCAACTCTATACTGGCAAAGGCGCTGATGTTATTTACATTGTAAGATCAGCCTGTGACCCATTTGTTATCATACACGGCTATCTTGCCATGCAATACATTATCCTGGTATTCATATATCTCGATACTATTCCTGAATAGCCAGCGATACATATAACGCTCAGCATGTTTGGCAATATCAATATCCGAATGGCCCGCCAGTATTAATTTTATCTTTACCCCACGCCTGGACGCTGCAGCCATTTTTCTCAGCAGTCGCCGTGCCGGCCAGAAATAACCCGACATAATAATGATATGCGACTGCGCCCTTTTGAACATTTCAAGGTAGCTTTTTGTAATTTCCGTACGCCTTTTCACCCAATCATTTCTTCTTACCCTCACCTGGCATTCTTCTTCATGGCTAAAATCTGCCCAGGCACTTTTTACAGGAATGTATTTGGGGCGTGTCCTTGATCTGTTCCACAACGCTATGCAATTGTTATTTAGTACTTCTGCTGTTTCCCCCTCCACATAAATCCCCCAATCCAGCCAGGCAGGAATATTGTTTATATCATTATACCTGTCGCTGATATTTATGCCGGCCACCATAGCCTTGAAACTATCTACTACCAGCACTTTCGCATGCATGCGCCTGCCTATATAAAAATATCTTGTCCTGAAAACCTGCTCGAAATATGCGAAATTGACCCCTGCATCTCTTAAGCGGAATATGAAACTATCGGAGAGCCTTTGGGAAGCATAACCGTCCACCAGCAAGTATATCTTCACATTTCTTTTGGCTGCTTTTATAAGGGCATCAGCTATGCGGTTGCCTGTTTCATTTTCATCAAAAATATAAACTTGTAAATGAATGGAATAAAGAGAAGAATCAATCATCTCTTCCATCTTACTAAAGTATCCGGCCCCTCCACGTATAAGTTGTACACTGTTATGTGTAGCATAAGCATTATACCTCGACCCTTTACTTTGTGGCATAGTGGCAATAAAATACTAACACATAGGATATACTATACCCTTGTTTTCAAAACATTATTTTTGATTCCCTTTCACTTCATTGCTGAATTGCTCCTGGTAATAAGGTTAAGGCAATAAACCAAATTTCGACAAGGCAGAATCAGCCGGTATGTTATTTTTTCCAGCATACTCTACTGCCTCATCTACCTTTGCCCAGGGCCTTTTCGCAGAATCTACGCTATTCATGTTGTGAATTACAGATATTTATATAAGTTTTGCAGGTACGAAACTTCAAATATAATACACAACTCCTTGGAATTAAATAAGTTTTCTCTATCTGGGCTTTTTCCTGAAAGTGACCATTAAGTAAAAAAATACCAATACTGTTATGATTGAGGACAGTATAAAAACAGGGGCGGCGCCATATTTATACC
>Ga0206829_10324_pt3 | contig 11970 bp, 8 predicted proteins | sample Alteio_BWOrgCont_75_FD_152862 | JGI IMG/M metagenome (GOLD analysis project Ga0206829, IMG submission 152862) | Enriched cells from forest soil in Barre Woods Harvard Forest LTER site, Petersham, Massachusetts, United States -... | ecosystem: Environmental > Terrestrial > Soil > Temperate forest >... | reverse complement strand
GGCCTATCCGCGATGGATCATGGTGCGCCTTGCCGCTTGCACTCTGGGCATTCTGGGATATCTCGCGCACGATGCGGCGGCCAGCGCTCCCGAAGACATCTCCTACAAAAAGAATGTGCAAATTAAAAACCCCGATGACAGCATAAGAAAGTTTGATACCAGCACTTACTATTCACTTTAGAACAGGCTTCATCATTCGTCCTATCTGATCTGTTACGGTTACATACGCATTTTGATCAATTTCGAATATGGATTCGTAATAACCTATGTTAGCGTGGCAGTATGGCCGTCAATACCCGATTCGCTACCGGCGTCCACGCCTTGCTTCTGCTCGCTGCCGAACCGGATGTACTGCAGACCTCAGAGGATGTGGCACGTAAGCTAAACACGAACCCCGTCGTGATTCGGCGCGTTTTTTCGCTGCTGCAACAGGCGGAACTCGTAGAAAGCCAGAAGGGTCCAAGCGGCGGCTCGCGTCTTGCGCGTTCAGCCAAAGAAATTTCTCTTGCGGAAATTTACCGCGCCCTCAATCCGGGCGATGTGTTCCACGCGGCTTCCATCCACACCAGCCAGAGCGGGAAGCTGAACCAGGCACTGCAGCAGGTCTTCAGGGATGCGCAAAGGGCCCTGGAGAAAGAGCTGGCGCAGACAAGCTTGAGCCAGCTCCTGAAAAAAACAGCCAAGAAAGACAAGCACTGACCCTCTCACATTTGCGCAATGCTCAGAGTGTTGCCGTCGGGGTCTTTGAACCAGGCAATTTTCGCGCCTCCCGGTGCGGTCCAGATGCCGTCCTCATCCTGCGGCACGTGAGAGTACCGCTCTGCCTTCACTCCGACACTCGCGAGCGCGCGAGTCGTTGCAGCTGCATCGGTGACCTGCCATCCGAGCACGGTGTAAGGCTGCGGATGGACCTCGCCGACCAGCGTTACACGCAGCATCGTGCCACCCACATCAAAGACGAGGGCGAAGCCATCTTCGTAAAGCATCGTTAGTCCCAAAGTATCGCGATAAAAGGCACGCGCCTTGTCCGCGTCACTCACTCCGACAAATGACATGATCTTTTCGTTGTTGAGCATTGAGTACCTCAAAATCCTTCCCGGCTGAGTGTAGACCAGAATTGTGAATCCGGCGTAGGCTGGATAAATTCCGTTCAGATCCTCATGGCTCTGCTCACTTTTCTCTACGCCTGCGTTGTGTTCCTGAGTGCCTTTCTGCTTTTTCTGGTGCAGCCCATGGTGGCCAGGCAGCTACTGCCCGTGCTCGGCGGCTCGGCGGCAGTATGGACGACGTGCCTCGTCTTCTTTCAAACAGCATTACTGCTCGGCTATCTCTACGCGGATTTCGCAGCAGCACGGCTGCGGCCAAGAACGCAGGCTTTGACGCATGTCACGCTGCTGGCGGCTGCCCTCGTGACGCTTGGACTGCACATTCGCGCCAGTCAGTGGGGCGTGGTGTGGCACCCGATGCTGACGATCTTCGGGCTCCTCAGTCTGATCGTTGGATTGCCCTACTTCGCGCTATCTGCTACGACCCCGCTTCTGCAATCGTGGTACACCGGCAGTTTTCGCACGGCCTGGTCGTACAGAATGTTTTCACTTTCGAATGCAGGCGCGTTGCTGGCGCTGCTCGTGTATCCCACGCTCATTGAGCCTCACGTCACATTGAGGACACAGACGCGTGGATTCTCGACCGGCTTCTTTGTCTTTGCTGTCTTGTGCGGCGGCATTGCGTGGAGCGTGCGCCAGACACTGCCTGAGCGCAAAACGATAGAAGCCGAAAATGCGAGCCAGCCGATATCATCGCAGCAACGAGCTTTGTGGCTTCTGCTGCCGGGATGCGCGTCGCTTTTGCTGTGCGCCTTTACCAGCCACCTGAGCCAGAATGTCGCCGCTATTCCCCTGCTCTGGATTCTGCCGCTCTCGGCGTATCTCCTCAGCTTCATCATCGCGTTTCATTCGCCGCAGGCCTATCCGCGATGGATCATGGTGCGCCTTGCCGCTTGCACTCTGGGCATTCTGGGATATCTCGCGCACGACGTGCATCAGGCGCTGCCAGTACAGCTTTCCGTTCCGCTCTACTGCGGGTGCCTGTTTGTGCTCTGCTTCTTTTTTCATGGCGAGGTCTATAGGCTGCGCCCGGTTGCCGGATCGGCCACCGGCTTCTATCTTCAGCTTTCACTGGGATCGGCACTCGGATCGCTTTTCGTTGGCGTGATCGCGCCGAATATCTTTCGCGCCAATTATGAAATGGCCATGGGCCTGGTGCTCGCAGCCGTTCTGGCTCTTGTCGTGATGTGGAATTTTGGCATCGTGGCGCGGCTGTTCTGGAGTGCGCTGGCGCTGGCTCTCGTCTGGGTCGGCGTCGTGCAGGCGCGCGCCTGGCAACAGGACGCCCTGGTGCAGCTGCGCAGCTTCTACGGCACGCTGCGCGTGACGGAAACACACTGGCCGCCTCTGGCTGGAACAACGCGCACGCTCTATCACGGCACGATTCAGCATGGCGTCCAGTTCTTTGGCAACGGAATGCGCATGCAACCGGCGTCCTACTATGCGCCGTCTTCGGGCGTGGGGCTGGCGCTCCGTTTTTGCTGCGAAGGACGAACAAAACGCGTCGGCGTTGTCGGACTCGGCGCCGGAACGATCGCCGCCTACGGTCAGCCGGGCGATGTCTTTCGCTTTTATGAGATCGATCCGCTGGTGGAACGCATTGCGCGCAGCCTCTTCACCTACCTGCGCGAAACGCCTGCACATGCCGATGTGGTGCTGGGTGACGCGCGCTTTTCGATCAACCGCGATCGTAGCGATCCCTATGATGTTCTGGTGCTCGACGCATTTTCGGGCGACGCCGTGCCCGTGCATCTACTCACGCAACAGGCAGTCGCGCTCTATCGCAAGCACCTTGCGCCGGACGGCATCCTGGCCTTCCACATTTCCAGCCAGTATCTCGATCTTGAGCCGGTGCTGGCACGCGAGGCACAGCAGGCTGGAATGCATGCGGTCACCGTGCACTCAGCCGGTGATGAAAGCCACGGAATCTTTGTCTCGGATTGGGTCCTGCTGACGAATAATGAGAAGTTTCTTGCGCGGCCTGAGATGACTGGTGTAGCCCACGCCTCGCTGATGCGCAGCGATGTCAGCCTGTGGACAGATGATTACTCCAGTGTCCTGCGGATTCTAAAGTGGCAGCCTCGAACTCACTGAGGTTAAGCGCTGATTCGCTCAGCTTCCGTCGTGGGTTCAGGAATAGGCAGGCCTTCTTCACGCATGAGCGCGATATGGCCGTGTAAGGCCTCAGCCATGTTGCGCTCGGTTTCCTCTTTGGTCTTCCCGGTTGTAATGCATCCGGGAAGATCAGGAACATACGCGCTATAACCTGTGCTTGTTTTTTCAAAAATGACCGTATATTTCATTTCAGTCCTGCCTGCTTTTTGATGCTGTTCAGTGTTCCTGGAGCAACATCATCGCCGGATGACCAGGAATCGTGACGATCCCCACTTTGCTTTCATGTTTGAAATGCCTGTGACTGCCGGTTGTTCGTACATGATACCAACCATCTTCCTGAATCATCTTAATTACGTCCCGGACTTTCATTTTTCCTGGAAGAGCCTTTACTTCATCTGCGGATTTGACTCAGGAACCACGATCTTGACCGGCGCAGCTGGCGGCTGCGGCATCTCTTTCGGAGTGGGCTCGGGCACCGTTTTCACCACTGGCTCGCCGAATCCATGCTGGTCGTCGCTGACGCCGGTGATGCGGCCGGCTTCGTTATAGGTGATATCCCATAGTCTGTAATCGGTCGGTGAAGTAGGATCCACGAAGCGGACCTCATGCTCGTGGGCGCTCACGGAAATCCGGAGTGTCGGGGGCGGTGCCTTGATCATGTGGATATCGAGGCTCGGCTGATTGGGCACCTGCGGGCGGGCGCCGGTCATTTCGGCGTAACAAACGGAGAGCAAAAGCCATTTCCCGTCTGGTCCGCTGTTTGTTTTGGCCATATCGGCTGGAACGATCTGGTTAAAAAGCTGGAAGTTTCGCGGGTCGCTCGGCGCGGGCTTGAATCGCGTGGCGCCGTGGCTCAGTACCGGCACAACCCAGATGCGTCCGCCGTTGCGCGGCACCAGAACAGTGAAGATCGAATCCGCGCCTGCGGCGTCTTTGCTCCAATAGCGCAGCAGGATGTCATCCGGCATCATAGAGCAGACGGCCTGCTCATGGGCCCATCCGGGCGTGCTCATGTCATAGCCGTAGAATTCTGCTTCGGCTTGCACATCGCGGCGGCGCTTTTTCAGCAGTTCAGCATCCGCCGGCTCAAGCTGCTCCGGGGAGCGGTGTTCCAGCACGAAATACTGCAGCTTCTCGATCGGGGAGAAGACGGTTTCCGTCTGCTCCAGATCTCTGGTCGCTGGTTCGGTGGCTGGCTGAGTGGGTGGAGGTGCGTTCTGCGCAAAAAGGAACGGAGCCAAAAAGAGCACAAGAGCTGCAGGGTAAACCAGGCTCGGGAATCTCGCCATCTCGTTTTTACTCTATCATTTCATCGCGATGAGACAGAAAAGGCAGCCCTTACGGCTGCCTCTTCAGCTTAGAGATAGATTACTAGTTCGATTTGCCGCTCGGGTGATGGACCGGACGCTTCGCTGCCGGCTTCTTTGCCGCGGCAGGCGCTTCGCCATCCTTGAGAATGATCATCGGCGGGTTCTGCGTGTACGAGTCGAAGGTGCCAACAAATTTCACCTGGGTACCGGTCGTCGGCACTTCCTTGAGCGGGGTCTTCATGTTGATCGTGAAATCCGCCTTCTGGGATGCCTTGGCGTCGTCTGAGACAGCGAGCTGTACTGTGTCGGCAGTTGCCGAAACGACTGTTCCGGGAACCTCCGCCGTCACGTCCTTCAGCACATCCCACACCTTGCCGGCATCTTCCGGGGTTCCGTTGGCCAGAATAAATTCCTTATCGGCCAGCGCCAGCGTCTTGAGGTCGGGCGTGCTGGTCACAGCCTGGTGCGCCAGATCCTGTGGCGAAGGCGGTGGAGGAGCGGCAACCGGCTTGTAGGAATCCGGCGGGAAAAGGTTGGCAGCCGTCAGGGCCTTGATCTGATCGAAGCCGTCCATGCCGCCATGGTACTTCTTGTACCAATACTCAGCAGCCTTTTCGATCTGGTCTTTGTACCCTGCGGGGGCAAACTGCGCCGCGCGGGTCAGAAACCAGACGCCATTCACCAGATCCTTGGGATCCTGAGAGACGTAGGCATTGCCGAGGTTGTAGGTTGCCAGCAATCCAGGACCTGCCTGCGTCTGCGCGGGATCCGTGTATGCCTTCAACTCGGCGGTATACCCATCTATTGCAGACTTGTAGTCCTTCTTGCCGGCTGCGTCTGCGGCAATGGCATCTTCGAAGATCGGCGTGGTTGCGGCTTTCAGCTTTTGATAATCGGCATCGGAGAGCCCTTCCGGCTTGGGAGCGGCAAGCGCTGTCTTGGCCTTGGCTGCGGCATCATCCAGCTTCGACTGGTCGCTGGTCTGCTTCTTTTCCATGTAAACAACGATGGTGAGCGCCCGCAGGTTGTTCGGGTTTACCTGCAGCAGGCGATTGGCCGCATCCACTTCCTTGTCGGCCTGGCCAGCCTGTTCGTAGGCGGCCATCAACTGTTGCAGCATGTCTTCCTTCACTGCGCTGTTCGGATACTGCTGGAGAAACTGCTCGATCGCAGAGGCCTTGGCTGCCGGAGACGACTGCCCCACTGCGTTCGTGTAGGCGTTGTACTCAGCCGGGTCTTTGATGGTGATCTGGCTGGATTGCGCACCCTGACTCTGACCATCTTCCAGCGCCAGTGCAGCAGGCAGACAATATGCGGAACCGGCGGCAACGGCCAACACGGAAGCAACGACGACTTTCTTCATTCAACGCTCCTAGGAAATGCTCCTGAAAAATTGCTCAATGCGGATTTTAGAGGGTGCTCACTCGCATTGAAACACGCCAGCCTATATTTGCGGAAGATATTCGGCAGTCCGATGCGATTTGCTGAATTATAAAAACCCACAGCTATCAGTGACAAGTAATCGCTTTTTGCAATTCCGTCAATGCGAAAAGTGAGATGCATCCAACAGGCAAATCGTTGACCTCGAATTTAGCTTCCTGCCCGATACTGACACTTAGACACCAGTCCCGCGCGGCAAGTGCCACAATCTCAAAAAGAGGTTTTCTCATCATGGAACTCACAGGTCAACTGGCAGTAGTTACAGGGGCCGGACGCGGCATCGGCGAGGCAATCGGCAAGCGGCTGGCGGCGATCGGAGCGACGGTCGTGCTTGCGGCGCGTGACGTCGCCCAGCTCGAACGCGTCCAGCGCGAGATTACAGCCAGCGGCGGTGCTTCGGAAATCGCACTGCTCGACCTGCTCAGCGAACAATCCGTCGCCAACCTTGCTCAAACCATCGAGAGCCGCCACCAGCGCTGCGACATCCTGGTCAACAACGCGGCCGTTGGCTTTGGTGGCAAGCCGCTGCACGAAACGGCTCCCGCCGAATGGGATCAGCTCATGGCCACCAACCTGCGCGGCCCTTACCTGATGATCCGCGCCCTGGCTCCCATGATGATCGCAGCGAAGTCCGGCCACATCATCAACATCTCATCACTCGCCGGTCATGTTTCGCTGCCCAGCGGAGCCGCCTATTCGGCCTCGAAGTGGGGCCTCAACGGGCTGACCTACTCCGTCGCTGAAGAACTGCGCCCGCACGGCGTCCGCGTCTCGGTGATTGCGCCCGGCTCGACCAACACGCACTTCGAAGGCAGCGGCGACAAGAAAGACCCGAACAAGAAGATCCAGCCCGACGATGTGGCCCGCGTCGTAGCCATGCTGGTGACGCAGGCCCCGCAATCCTTCGTCAGCGAAGTGCTGCTCAGGCCCACGCAGAAACCCTGAGCCGGTCCGCTACTCCGCGCGCAGAGCCTCGACAGGATTCACCGACGCCGCGCGCCGCGCCGGCAGATAGCTGGCCAGCAGAGCGCATGCCGCCAGCACCACCGCTACGGCGACCAGCGTCGGCACATCCCATGCATGCACGCCAAACAGGAGCTTCCGCATCAACGTTGTCACGGCAAGCGAAACCGCCAGACCTGCAGCGATCCCGATCACTGTAAGCCATCCGGCCTCCTTGAGAATCATCCCGTACACCGAGCCGCGCTGCGCGCCCAGGGCCATGCGCACGCCGATCTCGCGCGTCCTCTGGCTCACCGAATACGCAATGACGCCATAAAGCCCGACCACCCCCAGCAGCAGCGCGAGCCCGGCAAAGCCGCCGACAAGCCAAGCCGCCGTCCGGTGCAGATAAGTGACAGGGGAATCGTGAATGCGTTCGCGCATCGTCGATGCGCCGAAGGTTGCGATATTCGGATCGGTCTGGCGAATGATGGAAGTCATCGCGGACAGGATCGACTCCTCATCCTGCGACGTGCGAGCGACTATGGAGAAGAAGTTATCCGGGCCCTGGTTGTAAGGAACATACATGGCACCGCGTGGCGCCGCGTCCAGCTGCCCTTCCTGCAGATCCTTCACAACGCCGACGATATGCAGGTATTCCTTAGGTTTGTTGATGTCGAAGGCGATCATCTTCCCGACAGCATCTTCGCCGGGGAAATACTGTTTCGCCATCGTCTCGTTAATAACCACAACTTGTGGTTTGGAATTATCCTCATCCTCTGCAAAATAGCGCCCGCGCAACAACTGCGCCTGGATCGTTGAGAAATAGTAGGAGCTCACCTTGCGGATGGCGACGTCATTATGCTCGCCATGATAGGGCCGCCCCACTATGCGGAACCCGGCAGTACCGTCGCCGTCGCCGATTGGCAGAGTAGTTGAAATGGCAGCCGATTTCACGCCCGGCAAAGCGGAAATCTGACCGATAAGCTGCCGCTCCAATGTGATTTTTTGCTCGTCTTTGTTGTAATTTTCTGACGTTGCGCCCACCGTCAGCATTGCCAGATGATCGGGCTGCAGTCCAATGTCCACATGGAGCAGGCGGTAGAAGCTTTTGCCCAGCAGTCCCGCGCCTACCAGCAGCACCATCGCCGTGCTCAACTCAATCACAACCAGATTCGAGCCGAAACGCCGCCACATCGTGCCTGCGTAGCCCCGGCCGCCATCCGTCAGCCCTTCCCGCATCTCCGAGTGCGACAACCGCAGCGCCGGCGTGAGCGAGAAAAGAATCCCCGCCGCCAGCGAAATAGCGCAGCCGAAGAGCAGCACGCGTGCGTTAAGGCCGAGCCCATGCAGATACGGCATGCTCGCCATCATGTCCTTGGGAATCCAGTATGCGAAAAGCTGCATGCCGCCATACGCCGCAGCCAGGCCCAGAATGCTTCCCGTAGCCACCAGCACCAGCCCCTCGGTCACGAATTGCCGAATCAGCCGTCCCATCGATGCGCCCAGAGCACCGCGCACGGCAATTTCCCGTCTGCGGCTCTCGGAGCGCACCAGCAGAAGGCTGGCAACATTAACCGTCGCGATCAAAAGCAGCAGCCCTGCGCCGCTCAAAAGCACCAGCAGGATCGGCCTGATGTCTCCGACAATCACCTCGCTCATCGGCAGCATGAATGCCTTCTGCTCGCGATTCGAGTCCGGATATTGTCTTTCGAGTTGATCGGCGATGCCCTTGATGTTCGCAAATGCGCTTTGGAAGGAAACTCCATCCTTGAGCCGGGCAATTCCGTAGAATCCATGACAGCCGCGGCAATCGCTGATGTTGTCCTGCAGAGTCGTCCAGAAGTCAACAGGCTCGGCGGGAGCGTAATGAAAATCACGCGGCAGCACGCCGATGATCGTGTTGGGATGATTATCAAGAATCACGGTCTGTCCCAGCACATCTTTCCTTCCACCGTAATGCCGCTGCCAGGCCGAGTAGCTCAATAGAACGGCGCGCGGCGCATTTTTCTGATCTTCCCCTGGGCGAAAATCGCGTCCCAGCACCGGCACAACCCCAAGCGTGCGGAAGAAGCCGTCGCTGACGCGCGCCCCGTCAGCCTTGTGCGTGCCCGCTGCGTCACTCAGCATAAAGCCGTAGGGCGCGTACACATCCAGCGACTGGAAAACCGTATTCTCCCTTTTCCAGTCCACGTAGTCCGGATAAGAAAGATGAAAACGCGGACCCAGCGGAATGCTCTCAAACAGCACGACCAGACGGTTGGGATTTTTATAAGGCAGAGGCTTGATGAGTGCCGCATCGACGAATCCAAAGATGGCGACGCTCGCGCCGATGCCGAAAGTCAGGATAAGAATCGCGGTGACCGCAAATCCCGGATTCTTGCGCAGCTGCCGGAGCGCAAAGCGAAAATCCTGCAGCATGCCTTCAAACCAGAATCCAACCGTCTCGCGGCTCTCGTCCTTCAGTCGCGCCCCATTTCCAAAGTGCCGGTTCGCCACGTGCTGCGCATCTTCTGAAGCCATGCCGTCGGCGCGAAGTTCCTTTGCCGTTTCCTCACGATGAAAAGCCATCTCTTCCTCCAGCTCACGGTTGAACTTCTCTCCGCGTATAAAAATCGTTAGTTTTCGAAAAAGCCGCAGCATTCTGGTCTCACCCTGTTCTCGTTGTTCAAACTCAACTTGTTACTCGGCCCGTAGCGCTTCTACTGGATTGACTGAGGCAGCGCGCTTTGCCGGGATATAACTCGCCAACAGTGCAAAACCTCCCAGCACGACAGCGACTCCGGCCAGCGTCGGCGCATCCCATGCCTCAACGCCAAACAGCAAATTCCGCATCATAGTCGTCGCGCCAAGCGAAACAAGCAGTCCGGTGGCAATCCCGATCGCAGTGAGCCTGCCTGCCTCCCCCAGCACAAGCCGATACACAGAGCCACGCTGCGCGCCTAGCGCCATACGCACGCCGATCTCGCGCGTCCTCTGGCTGACCGAGTAGGCAATGACTCCGTAAAGCCCCACCACGCTGAGTACCAGAGCCATGGCTGCGAATCCGCCCACCAGCCATGCCGCAAACCGGTGCAGCAGCGCCGCCTGCGTGCCGCTGATTTTCTCGGTCATGGTCGCTTCGTCGGATGTTCCCAGGCTCGGGTCGATCTGATGGAGAGTCGTCACCAGCAGAGGCAGCAGCGATGCGGCGTCTTGCGAAGTGCGCACGGCAAGACTGAAATCGTGGTCGCGCGTCTGGTTGAGGGGGAAATACTCCGTCGGCGAGATGTCGCCATCAAGCGGGCCTTCGCGAACGTCGTCGACCACGCCGACGATCTCCCACACCGACGGAAGGCCGCCCTCGTCATCGGCGATCCTCTGACCAATCGGATCCTGGCCGGCGAAATACTTCTGTGCCAGCGCCTGATTGATCACGGCCACTCCGGGCCTGGAGGGGTCATCGGTTTCGGTGAAGACCCGTCCGCGCAGCAGTTTCGCGTTGAGTGCGGCTAGATACGAGGGGCCTATGTGGCGCTCGTCCACTTCGTTGTGTTCGCCATGGTACGGCCTTCCCACAATACGGATGCCATCCGAATTGCAGTCGCATTCCGCAGGGAGCAGGCTGGTCATACCGGCCGACTCGACGCCCGGCAGGCTTGAGACGCGGCGCACGATCTCCCGGTAAAGCCCAATCGTCTGCTCGGCACTCTTGTAGACGGTGCCGGGAGCCATGATTCGCATGGTTGCGACGTGGTTTGGATCGAAACCCAAGGGCACGTGCAGCAGGCGATAGAAGCTCTTCCCCAGCAATCCCGCGCCCGCCAGCAACACCACCGCGATGGCTAGTTCAACGACGACAAGGTTTGCTCCCACCCTCCGCCAGAGCTGGCTGGCGGCGGCGCGATCTCCGTCGGCGAGTCCATCGCGCACCTTTTGCGATGAGAGCCGCAACGCTGGCATAGTGGCCAGCAGCAGCGCGGCCAGCAGTGCTGTTGCAGCGGCGAGTGCGACCATGTGCGCGTTCATGCCAACGCCTTCCAGAAACGGCATATTCGATGCCATATCTTTCGGCACCAGGCGGCCAAGGAGCTTCATGATCTCCGCGGCAAGAACGACGCCGCCTAAGCTGCCAAGCAGCGCAAGCAAGAGCCCCTCGGTCACAAATTGCCGCACCAGCCGCGTCCGCGTTGCGCCCAGCGCGCCACGTACGGCGATCTCGCGCCTGCGGCTCTCCGAGCGCACCAGCACAAGGCTGGCTACATTAACGCAGGCAATCAACAACAGCAGGCCCGCCCCGCCCAGCAGTGTCAGCAGAATGGGCCGCACTTTGCCGATGACGATCTCAGAAAAAGGAACGACATTGGCGCTGAGGTCGCGACCGGTGATGCCGTATTGACGCTGGAGCTGCTTTGCGATGGCCGTCATTTCGGCTTGCGCGGACTGCGGGCTGACGCCGTCGCGGAGGCGTCCGATTCCCAGAAAGGCATAGAAAGTCCGCGAATGCTCGTGAGGGGACAACACATTGATGGGCACCCAGAACTCCGCGTTGCCACTCAGCGCAAAGGAAAACGATCTTGGCAGGACACCGATGACCGTGTAGGCATAATTGTCGAGGTCAACCGTTTGCCCCACCGCATCGGGCCGCGCGCCAAAGCGATGGAGCCATGCTCCATAGCTCAGAACCACTATGTTTGGGCCACCTGGGCGGTCCTCCCCGGAATTAAAGTCGCGGCCCAGCATGGGATGTACGCCAAGGGTTCGAAAAAAGCCGCCACTTACCCGCACTCCCTGAACCGGTTCCGCGCCGGATTTGGTGCGCAGAAGATAGCCGCTTGGAGTGTAGATATCGAGCGTGCTGAAGGATTTGTTGCGTTGCTGCCAGTCAAGGAAGTCCGGATATGAGAGCGGCCAGAGCGGCGATTCAACGTTGCTTTCGTTCACGGACATCAGCCGGCCGGGATTCGCATACGGAAGCGGCTGCAGCAGAGCCGCGTCGACAAAGCCAAAGATAGCGAGACTCGCGCCGATCCCGAGGGTGAGGATAAGAATGGCCGTTACCGCAAAGCCAGGGTTCT
>Ga0206829_10384_pt1 | contig 12064 bp, 9 predicted proteins | sample Alteio_BWOrgCont_75_FD_152862 | JGI IMG/M metagenome (GOLD analysis project Ga0206829, IMG submission 152862) | Enriched cells from forest soil in Barre Woods Harvard Forest LTER site, Petersham, Massachusetts, United States -... | ecosystem: Environmental > Terrestrial > Soil > Temperate forest >... | reverse complement strand
TTTCAGACTTGCAGCAATCTCCTGGAAGTTATAAACCTCCCCATTGTAAATGATGACATAACGCCCATCATGAGAGTGCATGGGCTGATTGGCACGGTCTGACAAGTCAAGAATAGAGAGCCTTCGATGTCCGAAACCAATCACTTCATCAGAGAAAAAACCTTCAGCATTAGGACCACGATGGGCAATAATCCTGGTCATATTTGTTAATTCTTCTTTAGAGAAAACTTTTTTCGGGGAATAGAATCCAGCAATGCCGCACATAATATTATGAAATGAATAAGTTTAGAAATGAATGTTTAATAATAGCAAGAAACCTTCGGCTGAATATAATCATATAGTTACTTCTTATCGCCTGCATGAGATATTTATAACCCTGTCTGGTATTCTTGCTCAATACCAAATGCAGTGCGATATAACTATCACAATAGGACTCGACTTCTTTGAAATGCTCACTGAAAACCTTTTGAACAATTTCATCTTGAAATGCAAATTTAAGAGAAAGCTGTTTGCGTTTTAATAATTTACTCTCATCAAAAATTCATAACGCTCCTGGCATCATGTTCCATCATCACGGTCGAGATTCGATTATCAATTTTAATCCCATAATTAGAACAAATTCTAATCCATAATTCCCAATCTTCAGACCCCGACAAATCTCTTTCCTCGCTAAACCTGTACTTATCGGTTATTGATCTGTCAATGAATACACCGATACAGCTTAAAGGATTGCCCTTAATGAACATCAGGATGTCATCATTTTTTAATTTATTAATGCTGAATCTTGTCTTTCCCTTTTCATTCTTTAATTCATAACCAAGATGAAAGAATGACGGGAAATCATAATTGTTGATGCTCTCATAAGCGTGGGAGAGATGCCAGGGATAGTACATATCATCCGAATCAAGAAAGGTAACATACCTGCCGATTGCTCTGTCAATGCCGTAGTTTCGCGCTGCTCCGCGTTCTGAATTTTTAATTTTATAATAATGCAATTTGGTGTTTTGAATGTTGTGAATTACCTCTTCGGTATTATCAGTGCTTCCATCATCAACAATGATTAATTCAAAATTAGGATAGCTTTGATTCAAAACAGATTGAATTGTTTTCTCAATTAAATGAGCTCTGTTATAGGTAGGAATAATTACTGAAAAAAATGTCTTATCGTTCATAAAGTTCTTCAAGTGATGAGATCATTTTATTCAGTTGAAACCTGCTCCAGACAGCTTCCTTTCCATTATCTGAAAGAGTTTCGGCAAGAGTTTTATTCTTCAACAATTCAATAATAGAAATATAGATTGATTCCGAATCTTTGTATTCGACAACCATTGCATTATGCTTATCTTCAACAAATTCGCATGCTATTCCTGACAAAGTAAATACCGATGGAACTCCAGATGCCAATGCTTCAATATAAGTTTGTCCGAAAGCCTCTGATTGCTTATTGACTGGGGTATGAACGAATACATCAAACAATTTATACAAGGCGAATAAATCTTCTTCAAAAGCTATCTCGACAAAATTATCAGGAGGAATATTCTTCAATAATTTATGAATCTCAAAACGATATTCGCCATTAGCATTTGCAAGTATTAGCAAGGCATTAGGATATATATTAAGAACCTTTTCAAATGCAGGAATGATATATTGGACTCCCTTCCAGCCAATATATCGAGATATAACACCTATCACCGGATACCTTCCTCTGCTTTGGTATTTATCCCTCAAGTCTTCAATCCTTGCAATGCTGATATTCTCAAATTCTTCCATTTTAAATCCATGTGGAATAAGTTTGATTTTTGCAGGATTAACATTTTCCCTTTCTATTAATACATTGCGGACATTGTCACTGATAGCAATAATCTGTGTGGAGAAAAAATTTATCATGCGGTCATATTTAACCATTCCTGGATGTTCTTCAAGATGATAGACAGCATTGTGGCGCGTATAAATTCTCTTCTTAATTCTGGCAAAGAAAGCCGCTGGAAGCCCTGCCAGACAGGCATCAAAGAGGTGGGCGTGAATTACATCCGGACGATCCTTTATTAGTATAAAGAATATCTTAAAAAAAGACAAAGGGAGATTCTTTTTGCCATTAAATTTTATCCTGTTCACTTTAATGTTCAACCTTTTCAATTCATTTTCAAGTGATGAAGGACCAGGATTCAGAAGTATAAATGACAGACTAAACTTGTCCTTATTCAGCTCCTCTGCAATCCATTCAAAAGCGAATGCTTTATTGATATTTGAAACGATATAAGTAACTTTCATTTTTAGCTTCATTCACATAATCCTTACAGGCTGCAAAGATAGAAAGTAGAAATGAGTAAATTATCCAGTTCACGCTATTTTGATGCTTATTTTATGTGCTATTTACTTTGAGATAATCACAAACTCCGTCCTCCGGTTCTTTGCCCGTCCTTCATCGGTATCATTAGAAGCAACAGGCTGACTTGCACCAAAGCCTTGATGAGATAAACGATCTCCACCGATACCTTTCTCCTGAATGTATTGTCGAACGGTGAAGGCTCTATCGGTTGACAAGGCTTGGTTTTGCGAATCTCCTCCTCTGTTGTCGGTATGTCCTCTGATTTCTATTTTAAGTTCTGGATTTTCTTTCAGATATTCCACGAATTCATCTATGACTAATTTGGAATTCTCTGTAAGGTCAGCAGAATTGGTTTCATAATAGATGTCGTTTAATTGAAACTTCGTTCCGACTTCAACTTTCTTGATGCTTAAATCAACTTTTGCAGGGTGATCAAATGTGGTATCAATCTTAGAAATGAAAGTAGATGTAAAACCATAATCCTTTTTCTTAACAAGCAAAACGTAGTCATTGTCTCGCCTTACTACACCAGCATATTTCCCAGTAACGGTATCCACTTTTACTTCGGTTACTTCTTTTGTTTGCAAATTCTTTAATTCAATTTTCGCATTAACAACACCATCTGTTCCTTCATCTTTCAAATCTCCTTTTAAGAATAGAACTTTATCAGGTTGCGCTCCTTCATAGAGCGGAAAAGAATAAATATCGTAACCTCCTTTTCCTTTTAATTTATTAGAGGCAAAGTATCCTGTCTTGCCGTCAGTGCTGACGATGAAGCCTATATCATCATCCGCCGAATTAATCGGATAACCTATATTAACTGCCTTGCCCCAATTCCCTTTTTCATCCATCTTACTGTAGAAAATATCGAAGCCTCCCATGCCCTGCCAACCATCGGAAGAGAAGTATAAAGTCTTTCCATCAGGATGAATGAAAGGTGATTTCTCATTCCCACTTGTGTTGATATTCGGACCCAGCGGAACAGGTCTGCTCCACTTTCCATTATCCCCTTTCACGGTTTTATAAATGTCAAGACCGGAGGCTTCATTCCTTGCGCTGGAGAAGTATAAAGTCTTGCCATCAGGAGATAAGGAAGGCTGCGAATCCCACTGCAAACTGTCATTCACCACAGGTCCCATGTTCTTTATTTCAGACCATTTGCCATCTTCAAAATCAGAATAATACAAGTCGCAGTTGATGATGCTTTGAGTTACACCACCGACCTTATGTTTCTCGGGTTTGCAGATGGTAAGAATCATGTGTTTGTTGTCTATCGAAATCGTTGCGGCACCTTGGTTGTCATAAGTATTGAAAGGACGCGGCATTGGTTCGCCTCTGTCAAATTCACCATTCACTTTCTTGCTCACTGTGAACTCTTCGACATTAGTTGGAATCAAATCTCCGAGCTTCTGTTTCATATACTTCCTGATGAAATAAAGATAGTCATTATCAGGTGAAATAAATGGCAGATATTCATCATCATTAGTACATACATTGGGCAGAGGGTGAGGGTCAAATGGTACGGGATTGTTTTTGGCATTAGCAAAGAAACTTGCTGAATTGACAATGCTTTCGGCATCGGTGAATAATTTATCAAGAGCAGTATCAGGAGTATTTAATTTCTTCTCAAACTTCAAGAAACCTTTGAGATATTTTGTCGCCTCATCGAATTTACCATTATCATTATAATACTTGCCAAGATAGTACCAGGAACGCGCATCCAGGTCAGGACATTCCTCGACGACTTTGGTATAATAATCCTTCATATCCTTCCATTTATGTTTTTCAAAAGCCACATCACCAAGAAATAAATAGGCTTGAATATAATCAGGGTCCTCCGCCAAAGCCTTATCCACCGTGGCTTTTACTGTAACCAGACTTGCGCCTGTGCGAGCTTCATGCTTTGCCATATCAAGAAACTTAACGGCGTTTTTATTAGCTGATTTTGCACATTTATCATTGCCTTCCTGTGCCCAAACTCCCACTGCCATCAGCATTCCAAGAGATGCCACTACTATATTATATAAACATTTTCTCATACCATTTCATTCAATATTATCAAAGCCATTATTCCAATAACAGCTCTGCAAATTTGCGATAATTTTGGTAATAAAAGGTTAAGGGAGTATAATTTTTTGTAAGGATGAATTGGATATTCAACCCCTTGTTTATAATCATCATCGTTTTATTGTTGCGCCTGAAAAGTCGCAATCATAAAACGATGAAAGAATTATTCATCCTATTTATGTTTTTTCAACTTCTATCCATCTATTCTTAAAAGCTGTGAATCCATTTTCAAAATACCTCCGAGCAAACAGAAAAAACGTCCAATCCTTGGATGATAATATCCCATCCTTTGATGGTAAAATCCAATCCTTTGACGTTTGAATCCCATCCTTGGATGATAATATCCCATCCTTTGACGATAAATTCCAATCAAGGGACGATAATACGCAATCCTTTGACGATAAAACCCAATCCTTTGACGATAAAATCCAATCCTTTGACGATAAAAAATCGTTTGCAATTTATTAATTTTAATAAAATGCACTATAAATCAATACTATTATGAATTTTCCATCTTTAAATTACTAAAAAAAAGGGAGAAATACATGGTGTTTTTGGACAAAATTCTTCCAAATAAAACGGGTCAAGATATCTACTTTTGTATTTTTTTGTAATTTTGCCTCTTAATCTTAAAGTCAAAAAAAATGAAATCATACTGCCTTCTCCTCCTCACGATTAACTATTTCCTATTAACGATTCCCTGCTTCCCCCAGGATGCCGAACAAATCTACAAAAAAGTAAATGATGCCGTGGTAACGGTCTATGCCTACGACAGTTATAATAAGATTCTTTCGCAAGGCAGCGGTGTGGTGCTGAATGACAAAGGCTGGGTAGTCACCAATTACCATGTCTATAATGGCTGTGATAAAATGATAGTAAGGCATAATGGAAAAGTTGTGGAATACTCTAATATAATAGGAGTAGATGCTGACAAAGACATCCTGATATTAAAGATAGCCGACCATACCTTTCCATCCATCGCAATAGGCAACAGCGACCTCTTGAATGTCGGGCAAAAGATATATGCCATAGGCAGCCCGATGGGATTTGAAAACACCATAACAGACGGCATAGTGAGCGGCTTGAGAATTTTATTGTAGATTTGCACACTTAAAAATAGATATTGTTCTTATAAATTACAAATAATGATTGAAACTATAACGATTGAACGATTTAAAAACATTAAAAAAATTATATTGCCTCTTGAAAGTATTAATGTTTTGGTAGGCTCTAACAATTCAGGCAAGAGTTCAATCTTACAAAGTATTCAATTTGCTGTTTCAATTGCTCAGACTACTTCTCTTGATGAATTTTATTATACCAAATGGAAGGCAAATAAACTTTCAACATCATTAACTACCAATCAAATAATTTATACACCAATTCGAGATATTTATTCATTGGGAATTGGCGGCTCTTTAAGTCAAGATAAGGCAAAAGCAATTGCTGTAAGATTTACAGAAAAGGAAACTAATGAAACTGCTAACTTCCTTTTGAGAAAAGGAAGAAATAAAAATCTTCTAACTGAAATCGAAGGACAAATTTTAGGAAATCAAATACGAAACCTTGAAAACCCATTCACAATTTATGTTCCTGGTTTAGCAGGAATTCCAGCTATTGAAGAGTTAAAAAGCGAGGGAATTATCCGCAGGGCGGCAGCAAAAGGAGATGCAAATAATGTATTCAGAAATATCCTTTGGCTTCTTAAACAAGATGAAATAAAATGGAATACATTCATAACGGACTTTAATGATGTATTCCCAGGACTTTCGTTGAATATTTCTTTTGACGTAACAAAAGATGAACATATTAATGCATACATTACTGATAAAAATAAGAATTTACCTGTTGATGCATTTGGAACTGGGGTCTTGCAAACGATTCAGATATTATCTTATGTTCATTTATATAATCCCAAAATATTAATCCTTGATGAACCAGATAGTCATTTACATCCAAGCAATCAAAGAATAATTGCTGAAAAATTAAATGACATAACATCACGATTAAATTTCCAAATTATTTTAAGTACTCATTCAAGGCATCTTTTGGATGCTTTCAAAGATTATGCATCTATTAATTGGATTTCAAATGGACAAATAAAGGATAAAGAATATGATTTTATAAGTGTTTTATTAGAGATTGGTGCACTTGATAAAGGTGACATTTTAAATAATGGAAAAACAAAATGTGTCATTCTAACTGAGGATTCAAAGACAAATCCATTACATACAATTCTAAATGCTAATGGTTTTAATATGACTGAGACTGATATTTGGCCTTATGAAGGATGTTCAAAATTGGAAACAGCAATAGTCTTAGCTGCATTTATAAAAAAGAATGCACCATCAACTGTAATAGTTATTCATCGTGATAGAGATTACCTCACAGCCGAAGAAGTTAAGGAAGTAAAAGAAAAGGCTAACAAAGCAGGGATTGAAATGTTTTTTACAAAAGGGACAGACATAGAATCTCATTTTTTAAATCCTAAACATATTATAAAAGTTTATGATCAAATTTCTTTACCAGACATTAATACAATTATTGACGAAGCAACTTTAGAAATCAAAGATAAATCAATTTCAAATTTCGTAAACTCAATAACTAAAGCATCACTTAAAATTCAATATGAAGGTGGCGAGGCAGTTAATTCCGGTGCAATAGCCGTAAAATGTTTGAGCGATTATGAAGGTGATAAGGAGCGATACAGACATGGAAAAAAAGTATATGCCTCACTTAAAAACAAATTACAAACTGTTTATGGGCAAAAGGATTTATTAATCCCCACTGAAGATTTAAAAATAATTGAACTTACCGAAATTAAAGACACTATTTGGGTCACAAATAAATTAAATTTATAATTAACCCATGAGTTAAGTCTTTATAATCCCTCCCGACGTGCAAGATATGGCGGTCGCTACGCGGGATTTGCAATCCCGTGCCTTCTCACTTAGGATTTTTAATCCTATCATAAAAGAAGAAAAGCGGTCAAGATTTCCCCTACCGCGTCCCCCTTCCCGATTATTACATATCTTTGCAACCAAATTAATTAATGAATGAGATGAGAAAAGAACAAATAAAAACTGATGGCAAAAGCGTGAAGGTTTTATTAAATGTTATTATAAAGAAGGAAGGTGATTATTACGTTGCATACTGCCCTGCTTTAGAGGTTTCTTCTTATGGAAAGACTCGTTCGGAGGCGCATAAAATGTTTAATGAAGCCCTTGAAATATTTATCGAGGATACTCATGCCAAAGGTTCTTTTGAAAAAGTTCTTTTGCAGTTAGGTTGGAAATTACAACAAGTACCTGTGGTAAAATATACACCTCCAAAGTTGACAGCAAAAGGTATCATGGAAGAGATTGCAATTCCTCTATAGATGCAACAAATTCCTACTCGGAAATTTATTAAATTTCTTAAAAACCACGGGTGTGTATATATCAGAACCAAAGGAAGCCATGATATTTATGATACAAACCCTGCGCTGCCAAGACCGGTTTTATTCAAGGAAATGAAAAAAATGTCCCTCTGACACATTTAAAATCCAATCTTAAAACATTGGGAATTTCCTTTGAAGATTTTATTACGGAATTGGACGAATTATAATGATATTCTAATCCCTTCATAAAAGAAGAAAAGCAGTCAAAGATTTCCCCTACCGCGTCCCCCTTCCCGTTATAATTTAACAAAACCCCACAGAAGAGTTGAGAGTTGAGAATGGAGAGTTGAGAATGATGCTGAAGGAATCCTGGCATCGGCATAGGGCAGCTTACAGGATTCATTCCTATTATTATGTATGTTTGCAAAGTTGGGATTGCTGAAATAATTAGAAAATTAAATGGGTGGGATTCGATATGTATATCCGAATAAAAGGAGATTTGTTGGAAAAATTCTTGATAATTATTTAGCTAAAGGTTTCTATAGAATGCATCATAGCCTTCATAACTTAAACTATATAATTATTGGGTTGAAAGGCATGCCCGTTTTTTGGTTGCGATTAAGAGTTGCTGATTTAGATGAAAGTGGTACTGCAAAATCAATTAGAAAAGATTGCAAAACTTTTATGGTAACTTATAAGCCTGCCGTTATAAATAAGGAGATAAACGCTTTATTTCGAGTATATAGGAAGATGATTGATTTTGAAACCAGTCTAAGCTGTACTTCCTACCTTCATAGTGATCAATTTGAGCTTCCGTTTAATTCAATGATGATTGAAATAAGGGATGTTGACCGCTTGATTGCTGTGGGTTATTTTGATAAGGGTACGAATGCTATTGCAGCTATCCTGCATTTCTATCATCCTGATTATAAAAAGTATAGTTTGGGAAAATATCTGATATTAAAAGAGATTGATTATGCTGCCGAGAACAAAATTTCTCTCTATTATTCAGGGTACATAGCTATTAACTTTCCTAAATTCGATTATAAATTATTCCCTGATATTAATGCCATAGAAGTTTTCCTGCCAATAGAAAAGGAATGGAAACCTTATAAACAATATGACAAAGTATATCTGGAAAAATATTTCACAGAACATGTTGGGAAACTGTTTTAGGCTACATTTAAGATGTAACACCTTTTACATAATTCATGGTTTAGGATTTTATTCTTTAACAGGTAAGAAGTTCTATTTTTTGATTTGTTTTTACAAAAATCCTGATGTAACTTTGCATCATGTTTAACAAATAATATATTTAATTATGAAAAAGAAAATCGTACATTTTGTCTTCGCTTGCCTCTTGTTGCAAGCCGTCTTCTCAAGTAGTGTTTTCAGTAACACTACTGTAACCATCTCCTATTCTTATGACTCGACTTTTACGCATTGCCCAGTACCCATTTTGGGCTTGCCGACTGTCGCCGGACTAACTATAGGTTATCCCAATACCGATTCTGTAAATATTCATGTTTACTTCGGAGATGGGAATGATAGTTCTTATTGGACTACCTTTTATTACACTACCGGCGATACCGGTTATTTTTCAGGGTATTTTCAACACATTTACGCCTCTGCTGGTCAATTTTCAGTGAAGTATGTTGTTACCGGAACTGATGGAAATGCTGATTCATCAGTTAATGTTGATGAATTCGTATTCGGCGACACCTGCGGAAACATTAGTGGTCGGGTCTATCTTGACAACAATTCCAATTGTATTTATGATTCAGGCGATTCCGTTTTATGGGGCTATCCGGTAGCGTTGTATTCCGGTCCTAATATTGTCGAGTGGAGTTATACCGATTCCTTGGGAATGTATTATTTCTCTGTACCAACCGGTTTTGCTTACACTGTTGTAATTGACACTTTCGATTATAGCTTTGTCGTAACTTGCCCGTCATCCGGTCAATACAGCATTCCTACAGCGCCTTCGACAGGGAATGATTTTGCTATGAATTGCCCTACCGGATTTGATTTAATTGCTGATGTCTATGGGCATCGTTTCCATCCCGGGCTTGATGGTTGGGCTTATGTATGGGTGGGCAATGCTGGTTGTATTCAAACCAGCGGTCAAGCCAAATTAATCATTGATACTTCAAAGATTACCTTTCTATCGTCTGTGCCTTCACCCACCAGCGTCAGTGGCGATACTATCATTTGGGATTTCACAACTCTTCAAAACACTTATTACTATTGGTGGTGGTATTATAGCTGGTGGTATAACGGATTTTATGCAAGTATTTCTTATCTTACGAATACTAATGCTGTGCTTGGAGATACCGTTTGCCTGACCTTGATTGTTGACCCGATGATTGGAGATAATAATCCTGCAAACAATATCGCCACCGCTTGTTATCCTATCAATCTCTCATGGGATCCTAATTACAAAACCGTTAATCCTCAAGGCATCGGTCCTCAAGGATATATTGCCCCTAATCAACCACTCACATACAATGTCCATTTCCAAAATACAGGGACAGATACCGCCCATTATGTTGCGATTTATGATACCTTAAGTGCTAACCTTGATGTGAGGACATTACAGGTTCTTAATTCAGATCATCCCATGACTACGGAAATTATCGGAACTAATGTTGTCAAATTTAGCTTTACCAATATTTTGCTTCCTGATAGCGCAACAAATCCTGCTGCCAGCCAGGGCGAGGTAACTTATACCATCAAGCCTAAAGCCGGGCTTGCCAATGGAACTGTGATTAATAATACAGCAGGAATTGTCTTTGAATATAATAAACCGGTGATGACGAATACCACCATCAATACCATTGATGCTTCATTAGGAATTCCTGTTGTCAGCAGCAATAGTAATGCTTCTCATGTTACTGTCTTCCCAAACCCTGCGGTTAATGAATTAAACATTGTTTTCAATAATCAAAAAACCAACGATGTTCAATTAGTAGATGTACTTGGTAATATAATCTCTAAATACAACCAGGTCAAGGGAAATCTGATTGTTAATACTACCAGGATTCCCTCAGGTATCTATACTTTGGTGGTTAATTCCAATGATTCCATCCAAAGAGAAAAGGTCATTATTATTCATTAGGAATAGAACTCTCTGTTTTTGTTATTTTAGAAAGGTCAGGCGTAATGCCTGACCTTTTGTTTTATAAAATGATTGAAAAGACAAAGTGGTCATTGAGAAATTATTTTGTTTGAAAGCGGTATTCTTTAATCCTTATTATTGATTACTTTTGCGCCCTCTTAAATAATGAATGTTTGTCGCAAATGCCCGGGTGGCGAAATTGGTATACGCTGCGGTCTCAGAAGCCGTTGGAGTCAAATCCGTAGGAGTTCGAGTCTCCTCTCGGGCACTTAATAAAAATCAAATTATAGATTTATAAATACATCAACATAGATAAGATAATTTCAAATCAATCAGTAATGAACCAAACTTTAAAGGTGTTAGTATTAATATGCATGCTTATTTTCGGCGTAGGACTATCATCTTCTTTTGCACAAAATAATACAGGTACCAATTCAAAAAAGACAAAAGGTGACCAAACAGAAAGGAAAATAAAAAGCAAGCCGAAACATCTTACTGATTTTGACCAAAGTGGTTTTAATCTTGGTGTAGATGCCGCTATTAACGGGACATTCATCATACATCAACAAACTTATGGGCTATCAAGATTGATGCAATATTCGCCAAGCATTAAATTTGCAGCGGGAATTTTGGCAGGTTATAATTTCAATGAATCAGAAGGTGTTGTTATTGGCTTTGGATACTGTGGAGGAGGTCAGAATTATCATGATTTTTTAGATGCTGTTACCTATACGAAAAGTGTTTCGATGACCTATCTTCAAGTACCGATAATGTTTAAGTATATTTTCTCGGATGAAACTACTCAACCTTATGCTATGGGCGGAATTCAAGTGGGTTCCCTTCAAAGTTCCTCTGTAGTTATTAATGATTCAACAAGATATGCGAATACCCTGCCACATAAGCAAGGAAGTGCTTCTTCTACTAATTTTTTTCAATCGAATGATTTGGGCTTCAGGCTTGAATTAGGTGATGACTTTCTGATTGCAGACAATGTCTTCCTTAATGCCGGTATTCAAGCCTACTATGGTTTGCCGGATATTAACAATCCTGATTTAAGGCATTCATTCACCTTCCATGCTAACACCTATCCTTATAAAAAATCATCCAACTTTATCACAGGAATTGTGATTGGGATTCATTATATGTTTAATTAAAGATACTGCTTTCGATG
>Ga0206829_10283_pt3 | contig 12154 bp, 9 predicted proteins | sample Alteio_BWOrgCont_75_FD_152862 | JGI IMG/M metagenome (GOLD analysis project Ga0206829, IMG submission 152862) | Enriched cells from forest soil in Barre Woods Harvard Forest LTER site, Petersham, Massachusetts, United States -... | ecosystem: Environmental > Terrestrial > Soil > Temperate forest >... | reverse complement strand
AGAGTTCTGCTCCGCAATCTGTCGAGCCATGAACCTAGCCCTTCTCGAAGTCTCTTTCACTACAGTCACTCGGCTCGACTCTAAAATCGGATAGACTGTCACGACGAGGTTTCCCAAAATAAAGGCTGCAAGCATCCCAAGAGAAATCAATCGCCATTCGGACTTGAGATTCATCCCGTAGAAGGCGGGCATGACCAGATTCTCAAAATACCAGAAAGCCCTCTCTTTAAGATCCCTGGGAGCTTGATTGGCCGTCTGGGCCGAGACTTGAGTTCCCATGCCTACTGGCCCAACCTGGCCTCCTGTCGTTTGAAACTGAACCGCTCCGCCCAAACCACCTAACGCTGGCGCTAGCGCGCTTTGTCTCTGGACTGGCTCTACCAATTCAAAAACGAATTCTCCGACACTGACTCGATCCCCTACCTTTAGCTTCTTGAGTTTGGTCAGAAGGCCATTCACAAAGGTTCCGTTGGAACTGCTAAGATCCTTGATAGAGATCTCAGCACCACTTACTTCGATCGCGCAATGTTGCTTAGAAACCTTGGAAGACTGTAGAACGACCGAATTTCCGGTCTGACGTCCAATGGTCAACACGCCCTGTTGAAGAGCATAGCTTGTTCCACGGTTAGGCCCGGAGATCACGACTAGCTTAAACATAGTTCGTCTCCCGGTTGAATATCGCACCGAGCAAGAGTCCCTGAAGGCAATTCAAGTGTCGCAGATGCCTTTCTGTCTCGAACAGGCAGAAGCTTCCACGGCTGCAAGTTGGAGTGAAAAGAGGTGACTCTCATCCGGTCGGATTTGCCCTGACTCATCTCTCGGCGTACGAAAATCACGTCAATTGGAATACTCATCATCCACATATGAATGTCGTTGCAGGGCTCAAGTAAAAGCCCCTGTCCAACCTCTAAACGCTGAGTTCCGATCAGGCCCCTCAGGCGAGTCAAGAATGTTCTGGCGATAACGCAGTCTGTTGCTAGCCAAGTCTGATTTTTAAGGGATTGAATTTTTAGAGTAGGTTTCATGGCGATCCTCCGTAGATTAAGCCTAATACGAAAGGACCGAAAATCATCAGCATCACTGCAGGTAAAATGAAAAGCACCAAGGGGAGTAGAACTTTTTGGGCTGCCGCCACACCCGCCTTTTCAGCTCGCAGCATTCTCTCGCTCCGAATTTGTTCCGATTGCTGCCGGAGAATTTTGCCAATCGATGCCCCCATTTGATCCGCCGAGATCAAGATCGCAACGAACGAATTCACTTCGGTCATGGCAATTCGAGCCGCCATTTCTCGAAGAGCTTCCTGACGCGAAGAGCCTACTTTCATCTCCTTAAGCAATTGCCCGAACTCTTCCACTAACGGGCTGGCGTTTGCCTTTTCCACTACCTTTCCGATAGCTCCTACGAAATCCAACCCAGCCTCAGTCGAGAGCGCCAACAGATCGACAATGAAAGGCATAGCGCGAAGAATTTGGAGCTGCCGTCTCTCCACGCGCCCATTGATCCAGAAATTTGGGTAGAACCATCCGACAATGCCCGAACCTACTATGTAATACCAAGCGAGATCGATGAAGTCCCCTGCCTTGAGCAAGCCTCCGACCAGAGGAAAGAAAAGGATCAAAAGTAGTTTAAACGAAATAAACTCGTCAGCAGTCAGTTCATCTTTTAAGCCGGCGGCAATGAGCTTTCTCTTGAATTCTTTTCTCCGAGGGTCCCAGAATGGTTTCCCCCGAAGCATCGGCACGATGTACTGGGTGAAGATCGGCCGCAAGAGACTGACCAGTGGGTTACTGGACTTCCGATCTCGAAGTTCCTCGAGGTTCTCTTGCGCAGTGCGGCTTTCTTGTTCCTCCATCAGCATTCTGGCAACAATAAATGCCGCCAAGCCAATCAGGACATACGCCGTATTAATAACAAATTGACCTTTTTCGATTGCGTCCATAGGGTTCAAAGGACTCATCGGTTTTTGGTAGGATTTTCCTGAAGTTCAAAAGGATTTAAGTTATATTCAAACTCGTCCGCGAAAGGATGATCTCAACATACGATGGCAGCCATAACAGACGCAAAAACAGCATTAGGCGAGCTTTTTATCATGGGTTTCAATGGCTTGGAGCTTGCCAAAGAAACCTCTGACTTTCTGATCGACGCTCGTATCGGGGGAGTCATTCTCTTTGCCCACAACTTCAACTCCCCTGCGCAAGTGGCTGAATTAACTAACCAAGTTCAGGATACCCGCCGAGACTTGCCCCTTTGGGTCAGTGTCGATCACGAGGGAGGTAAGGTCCAGCGGTTTAAAAAAGGTTTTACTCGCGTTCCAGAGGCTTACCTCATCGGAGCCATGAATTCTCCAAAGTTGGCCTTTGAAATCTCCGAAGTCATTGCCAAAGAACTCAAAGCAGTGGGAATCAATCTGAATTTTTGCCCAGTGGCCGACATCGCAACCAACCCAAAAAACCCGGTAATTGGGAATCGGTCGTTTGGCCCAACTGAAGCCCTAGTGTCCAAGATGGTTTCTGCAATGGTCCGAGGCCACCTCACTCAGGGCGTGCAGCCCTGCGTCAAACATTTCCCAGGGCATGGGGATACCAGCACGGACTCACACTTTGCCCTGCCTCGAATCGACAATCCCCTGGAAATACTTCAGCAACGAGAATTTCTCCCTTTTACCAAGGCATTCAAATCGAAATGTTCGATGGTGATGACAGCCCACATCCTTAACCCTAAGCTAGACACCCAGGTTCCAGCTACGCTGTCGAAATTTGTTCTTCAAGACGTACTTCGCAAGCAACTGAGGTATGAAAGAATTATTATCAGTGATGATATGGAAATGAAGGCGATCACGGACCACTTTGGTGCCGGAGATGCGCCCAGAATGGCTCTCGAGGCGGGATGTGATTTGTTAACCTACCGGTCCGAAGCAGCTGGAAGAGCAGCTTATGAATCCCTGACTCGAGACCTTGAGTCTGGACGATTATCCCCAGAAACCGTTTTGACTGCCTACGCCAGGGTTCGTGCCATCAAGGAAGAATGCTTGCCCAATTATCAGCCTGCTGCAGTTTCGGATGTGGGTCTAAAGATTGGGATTTCAGAACACCTGGCTATCGTTAACAAGATCCAAACCGTCTAGAAGTTCGTAAACTCCTGATAAAGGCCGAAAGAATTTCTCAAGGCATCTGAGATTTCTCCTAGGGTTGCCCCTGCTTTTACTCCTTGTAGGATCAAGGCCTGAATATTTTGATTCGATTTCGTTCCTTCTTCAATAGCCCTGAGGGCATCGCGAGTACCCCCAGCTGAGCGCTTGGATTTGTAATTTCTTAGCCGTTCGACCGCAGCTTGTTCTAGCTCAGGTGGAATCTTGAGGATGTCAATCGGTACAGAGGCCGAACCATTCTCGTCCTTAAAGCAGTTCACCCCCACTACTTTGATATCGCCAGAATCGATTTTCTTTTGATCTCGATAAGCCGAATTGGCTATTTCGTTTTGAATAAATCCCTGCTCAATACACTGAATGGTGCCCCCCCGGCGATCAATTTCCTCCAAATATTGGAAGGTCTTTTCCTCTAACTCACGGGTAAGAGACTCTACGAACCAACTTCCCGCCAGTGGGTCTACCGTTTGAGTAACATTGCTTTCGTACGCGATGATCTGCTGAGTTCTCAGAGCCAAACGGGCTGAAGCCTCCGTCGGGAGCGCAAGAGCTTCATCTAGAGAATTGGTATGAAGGGATTGAGTTCCACCCAACACTGCCGCCAAGGCCTGAAGAGTCACTCGGGCGACATTGTTTTGGGGCTGTTGAGCAGTCAGTGTGGATCCCGCAGTCTGCGCATGAAAGCGAAGCATAGCGCTACGAGGATCCTTTGCGCCAAATCGCTCCCTCATCAGCCTAGCCCAAATCCGGCGAGCCGCTCTAAACTTGGCGATCTCTTCAAAGAAATCACTGTGAACATTAAAAAAGAAAGAGAGCTGTCCCGCAAACTGGTCAATAGATAGTCCCCGTTTGACGGCAGCCTCAGCGTAGGCAATCGCATTGGCAAAAGTAAAAGCCAGCTCCTGAATAGCGGTCGAGCCCGCTTCTCGAATATGATACCCGGAAATGCTGATGGGATTCCACTTAGGCGTATTTTCAGCACACCAGGCAAACATGTCAGTGGTAATTCTTAGCGTTCCTTCTGCAGGATAAATATAGTTCCCACGTGCCACATATTCTTTGAGAACGTCATTTTGAACGGTACCTCTCAGCTCCTTAACGGAGGCCCCTTTTTCCTCCGCAACGGCAACGTAAAGAGCCAACAAGATACTTGCGGTGGCATTGATGGTCATCGAGGTTGAAACCTTGGACTGATCAATCCCTCGAAACAAAAGGCGCATGTCATCCAAAGTGGCAATAGAGACTCCCACCTTGCCGACCTCACCCTTGGAGCGAGGATGATCCGGGTCAAATCCAAGTTGAGTAGGAAGATCAAACGCAACAGAAAGCCCAGTGGTCCCTTGAGAAAGCAAATAATGATAACGCTGATTAGACTCTTCCGCCGTTCCAAACCCTGCGTACTGCCGCATAGTCCAGAAGCGCCCACGGTACATATCCTTCTGAACCCCTCGAGTGAAGGGAAACTGACCCGGTTCACCCAGAGATTCCCGAGTAGCAGAGCTATCCTCAGGACCATAAGTTTCCTTAGCAGGGACACCAGACCGCGTTTCAAAATTTTTCTTATCCAGAGACATCAAAAACTCCTTCGGCAATACCCTGCGCCCCTAGTTTTGAATGAGAATTAAGTCAGCCCCAGTCTCAACCGTCTGACCCACCGCGACCTTAATCTGGCCCACTTTCCCCGATTGAATCGCCCGAATTTCATTTTCCATTTTCATCGCTTCCATTACTAAAATGGGCTGATCTTTCACAATGTCCTGGCCGGACTCAACCATAACTCTGAGAATTTTTCCTGGCATCTGGGCCCGTACCCGCAGAGCCTTATTCTGAGAGCCCTCTCGGGTACCTTGGGCTTTCACATCTCCAACGATAGGGAGGACCGAGTTCCACTCATGGGAGGTCCCTCGCTGGGTCAAATGATAGAGCATGCGCCCTTCGTCATCGGGCTCACCCTGCAAGTCGAACCCAAAACTCCCGTTCGGGAGAAGTAGGCAAATACCCTGGGCATCTTTTCTCCACGCGACTGAGATCGTCTTACCCGGTTCGACCTCAACCTCAGCGACACCTTCATTGGCGTGAGGAACTGTTTTCCACTGAAACTTGAACGGACCTACTTGAGATTTCAACCCACTCATCGGCGTAGCCCTTCTCGTCGTGTCACCGTTGTCCACGTTCGCTCTGGTACAGTTTCCGTTGGCGTAAAGTCCTGATTCTGTCGAAGTATTTGAGTCAAGGAGGCCGCCAAGGCTGCTTCAAGTGAAATTGGGTCTGCCGAAGGTCGCGTCAATTCAGGATGTTTTGGGATGAGGTCGGTGGTGGTGTTCCCTTGAATCACATCTTCGTTTCGCACTAATCGTTTCAAAAAGGAGAGGTTTGTCCTCAACGATCCTTGAACAGTTCCATCAGCCTTGAGCGGTGGCTGCACACAAGCCTCATCTAAAGCTGCCCTCAATCGAGCCACTGCCTCAATTCGTGTCGGAGCCCACACCGAAATTTTCGAAATCATCGGATCGTAATGAACACTGACTTCGCCCGGACCGGTGAATGCCGAGTCTGTCCTTACGAAAGCTCCCGACGGTAGATGAATCTTCCCTAACGCACCAGGAGCCGGTAGAAAAGTGATTGGGTCTTCCGCATAGAGCCGGACTTCAATTGCACTCCCTTGAACTTCGGGAATGGGGGGCAGAGTCCAATTGCCTTCGGCCAACAAAAGCTGCCAAGCCACGAGATCCACGCCGGTAACCCACTCAGTCACCGGATGCTCTACCTGCAAACGAGTGTTCATTTCAAGAAAGTAAAAATTCCCAAATGCATCCACGATAAATTCAAAGGTTCCAGCCCCTGCATAGTGGACATGTTGAGCGATTTTCACGGCGGCATCCTGCATCGCTTTTCGGGTTTTGGGATACTGGTTAAGAATGGGGGAAGGCGATTCCTCCCAGACTTTCTGATGTCGCCGTTGGATCGAGCATTCGCGCTCCCCTAAGTGGATCACGCCCCCTTTGCCATCTCCAAAAACTTGGATCTCCACGTGGTGAGGCTCGAGAATGAGCTTTTCCACGTACATGGAGCCATCGCCAAATGCGCCCAAAGCCTCGCGAGTTGCTCCTTCAAATGCTGAAGCTAAATCAGCTTCCGCATCCACCCGCCTCATCCCCTTTCCTCCGCCTCCAGCTGCAGCCTTGAGCAAGATGGGATAACCGATTTCACTCGCAAATCGCTTTGCTTCTGCCGCACTTTGAACCGCTCCCGGGCTCCCCGGAACACGAGGAACTTTCAAGCGGTCCACCGTAGATCGAGCCTGAATCTTGTCTCCCATTAAGCGCATGCTTTCCGCTGAAGGACCCACAAAAATGAGCCCCTCTTTTTGACAAGCTTCTACAAAATGAGGGCGCTCACTCAGAAAGCCATAACCAGGGTGAACAAAGCGAGCTCCAGAGGCTTTTGCTGCGGCCAGAACCCTCTCAACATTGAGGTAGCTTTCCTGCGGAGGGGCTGCTCCGACGAAATAGGACCTATCACAGTATCGAAGGTGCTCCGAAAATCGATCCGCTTCAGAATAAACTCCTACAGTCGGAAACCCCAGCGCTCTGCAAGTTTTTGCTATCCGAATCGCTATTTCGCCCCGATTTGCAATGAGTACAGGATGTTTCATAGTGGAATATTCCCGTGTTTTCTCGATGGGCCGCTTTCTCTTTTTCCAGCAAGGACTTTAAGGCTTCGAATCAAAGTTCGACGAGTCTCCTCAGGGAGGATGACTGCATCGATATATCCCAATTCCGCTGCCTTGTAGGGATTGGCAAAGGTATTTCTATAATGTTCGACAAGACGATTTCGCTCTTCGGCAACGTTCCCTGCCTTTTCGGCTTCCGCAATTTCTTTACGGTACAGAATATTGATTGCTCCCTCGGGGCCCATGACAGCAATTTCGGCAGTGGGATATGCAAAATTAAAATCAGATCGAATATGTTTAGAAGACATCACATCGTAGGCCCCACCATATGCCTTTCGCGTAATCACGGCAAGCTTAGGGACGGTTGCTTCTGCGTAAGCGTAAAGCAGTTTTGCTCCGTGTTTGATAATGCCTCCATATTCTTGCTGGGTGCCGGGCAAGAAACCTGGAACATCCACAAATGTCACCAGAGGAATGTTAAATGCGTCACAGTATCTTACAAAGCGCGCCCCCTTCAGGGAGGCTGCGATATCCAAACAACCTGCTAGGTAGTTGGGCTGGTTGCCAATCACTCCGACAGTCTGCCCTCCCAACCTAGCGAACCCGACTACCAAATTGAGCGCATAGTTCGCCTGCACCTCAAAGTACTCTCCATGATCGACTACGCTCTCAATCAGTCGCCTCATGTCATAGGGACGATTGGATGAATCAGGCAATAATTTTGGAATTTCCACGCAAAGCCGGTCAGGAGAATCTGAGTTAGCCTTAATTGGAGCAGGGTCCAAATTATTTTGAGGTAAAAAGGATACCAATTTTCTGACCTGTTCGAGGCAAGCAGCTTCCGATGGGCTCACGAAATGACAAACTCCACTCTTTTCCGAATGGGTGTCTGCGCCCCCCAGTGCTTCCTTGGTGACGTCCTCATGGGTTACGGTCTTAATTACGTCAGGCCCGGTGACGAACATGTAGGAGCTCTGTTCGACCATAAAAATAAAATCCGTAATGGCTGGACTATAGACAGCTCCTCCAGCACAGGGCCCCAGAACAACGCTGATCTGCGGAATCACACCGCTAGATTGAACATTTCGCCAAAAAATTTCGGCATACCCACCTAGGCTCTCTACCCCCTCTTGGATTCGAGCTCCGCCAGAATCGTTCAAACCAATGAGAGGTGAGCCTGTTTTCAAAGCAAGGTCCATGACCTTACAAATTTTGGAGGCATGGGCGCCAGAAAGACTTCCTCCAAAAACAGTGAAATCTTGAGAAAAGAAGTAGACCGTTCGCCCACCTATCGTCCCATAGCCAGTAATCACTCCATCTCCTGGCACTTTCTGAGATTCCATTCCAAAATCAATACATCTATGAACAACAAACTTGTCCAGCTCTACAAAACTTCCCGGGTCTAAAAGAGCATCTATACGTTCCCGAGCGGTCATTTTGCCTGCCGCATGCTGTTTTGCAACTCGCTCTGGCCCGCCACCAGCCTCTGCTTTGTTTTCCCGGTCTTTTAATGCTCGTAATTTTTCGGTATAGGACATTCCGGAAGAAAAGCACTTACTGAGTCGTTGGTCAAGTCTGACTTAGAAGGAGGTTCCAATACCCAAATTGAAAGTTGTGGTCTGCACTGCCGCAGCCCCAACAGTCAGATTCAAGGAAGAAACATCCAGATTCACATGGAAGGTCTGTAAGTAAGGCTCCAAAGGAAACGAATAACTTGCACCCCCTGCGATCTCAGCATTGCTCAGGCTCGCAGAGCTGACTCCCCCGACCATTGGAGCATACTTCAGATAGAATCCTACAGATCTTTGCTCAGAAATCACGTAATCAAAGGTGGGAAAGAGCAGAGGCCCGCCGACATTTTGAAACCCAATTCGGGCAGTAGAAATGGTGGTGAGATAATACCAGCCGGACATCAACCGAACCTTAAACCGGGACAATTTTGGAGTGAGAGTGTATCCAACGCGTCCATTGATCCCTAGGAACTGCAATTTTAAAGTGGATGGGGTCGAGGTTAAATTCATTAAAGTATAATAGCCAGAAAACCCAATGTCCCAAACGCTCGGCGTAATGAAATACTGCAATCCCAGTTTAGCTGTAATATTGCTTTCTGAAATTGGATGAACAAAGGTCTGGTTGTAGGAAAGAGAGGTGTACGAAAGACCTGGGGAAATTCTCCAGGGAGTACGTAAATTGTCTGCCGAAAGCATCCTTTGGTAAAGGTCCCACTGCGGAAACTTGATATCGAGGACAAAAGTATGAACACTACCCTTTTCGTCGACCGATTCAAATTGAGCTGTTCGAGCAGGTGAGTTCACGTCAAAACGGAGAATGAACTTCCCCTGAGGGTTTCGGGTTACTTTCACCGTATTGAGAATTAAGTTTACATCTTTTTTTTGAATTTTTCCCGCCAGCTCGATGAACGTTCTTTCTTTGTCATTGTTTATTTGAAACCGAATCACTGGCTTCAACGTCTCCCAAATAATTTGGGGCGCAGCCTTGTCGGCTTGAACGGAAACATCCACCCGAAAGTCTTCCTCAAGAGCGTAAAGTGGCAGGGGAACACATAGAACCGAAAGGGAAACAAATGCAACACGTAAAATTGACCGCAAATTTAAAAGCAAGCCTGCATTATACATTTATTAAATATAATACTTTCACGTTTCTACCGTGAATTCAACCCGAATTGGGTAGGCAATTTTTGCTTAGGTTTTTGATCCCCAAAGTCATTCCCTGGAGCACCCTAGGCAGCTTCGTTACTTCCTCTAGGAATTTTTCGCTTATCCAGATTATATTTTTCGACCTTCATGATCAGACCCGCGCGAGAAATACCCAGCTCTTTTGCTAGGCGGCTCTTGTTCCAGTTCGTTCGCCGCAAGCCTTCTCGAATCATGGTCTTCTCTAGTTCTTCTAGGGAGTCCTTCAGCTTACCCGCGACACGGACACCCTGGGCTTTTGCATGGGTGCCGCCATCCCGAATGCGCTCGGAAAGGAGCTCAACTTGAATTTTGACGTCATCCCCGGAAAGAACAATGAGGCGTTCTACTTCATTTTCAAGCTCACGGATATTGCCAGGCCATGGATAGTCAAATACCCTCTCCATCGTACGCTTTGAGAATGCCTTTAAAGCAAGATTTTTTTCTTTGCAGCCTCTGGATAGAAAATGATCCACTAAAATAGGAATATCTTCTTTTCGATCTCTCAAAGGTGGAACGACCAAATTGATTACGTTAATACGATAATAGAGATCTTCACGGAAGCTGCCATCTTCCACCATTTCCTTGAGGTCCTTATTGGTAGCAGCGACCACCCTAACATCCACCTTCTTTTGCTCGACGCCTCCTACCGGAGTCAGGGTCCCATTTTGCAAAACTCGGAGAAGCTTGACTTGCATGGCGAGGGGCATGTCTCCTATTTCATCTAGAAACAAGGTCCCCTTGTCGGCGGCCTCAAATAGGCCCTTTTTGTCCTTAATTGCGCCCGTGAAAGATCCTTTCACATGGCCGAAAAGCTCACTATCCAATAGGTTTTCGTTAAACGCGGAGCAGTTCACAGTGACGAATTGACTCCCCTTTCGTGGAGAGTTGAAGTGAATCGCTCTTGCGATCAACTCCTTTCCTGTTCCGTTTTCTCCCTGAATCAATACTGTCGATTCAGAGTTCTTGATCTTATCCAGTAAGCCATAGAGTTCCTGCATGGGCTTAGACTTGCCAATCATAGAGTCGTAGCTGTAGCGATTTCCGAGTTGATTATTGAGGGCACTGATTCTTTCTTCTCGTTTGGTAATTTCCATGTGGAAAGTAACGATTTCCTGCGCGACGAGGTCCACCAGCTCATAGAAATACTTTCGCTGAGCTTCGGTAAGGACTTTCACATTCGAGAGGGCTCCGAGAACAGGTCCAGAGTCCAACCCTAGAGTGACCAAATGAGCTTTGCACTTCTCTTTGGCTTCCATAGTAATTTCATGTTCGATGTAGGAGCAAGCTACCACACTCCCCAAAAATTCGTTCTCTGCGCTGATACGGGAGATCAGAATATTTTCGACACCGAGAGGTCCGGTTAAAACCATATGGGCCTTATCCCCGGTAAAGAGTTTTTCGTTTGCCTCTGCTATTGATTTAAGGAAAACAACCCGACCCTTTTCATTTCCCAATAAGGCCTGAGAAATGGGATTCTTAAGATGCATGACCTTTCGGGTCGCATCCAGATTCTTGATTTCACCTCGCTCGTCAACAAAGAAGATGTCCGTGTTGAACCACTGGGCCAAGATTTCTTCAAGTTTACGAATCACATGAATATGCTTTAGTTCATCCCAATTAATCATAAGACTCTCCCGAAATTGACTACCTGAGACTATTATCGTACAAAATTAGACAATTATTAATACCCAATTGACAATTATTTACGCAGACTGTCGTTTTTCTAGACAATTCAAGTGTTTATCTCTTAGACATTATTTTCTAAATTGTTAAGATTTAATTAGAAACTACCTCTTGGTGTCCGCTCAATTCTCCGGTATGAAAGACCCTGTGAACCAGTCTCATTTCTTTGATTATGCCTCCACGACTCCCTGTCGTGAGTCTGCCCTGAGCCTCGTCCAAAGGTTTGCTTCTGAGGACTTTGGGAATCCTGCATCTACTCATGCCTTTGGCCAGAAAGCGGCAAGGGCAATACGAGACGCCAGAAAATTTTTTACCCGGCATTTTTACCGGCAGCGGAACCGAGGCCAATAATCTTGCCATTTATGGCTCTGTTTTAGCGGCACTTGCCCAAAAGAAAGCGCCTTTGGTCGTTGCTAGCTCAACGACCGAACACCCTTCAGTCAAGAAGACGATTGAGTCCTTAAAGAGTTTTGATGTTGAACCTCATTTCATTCAAGTAAATCGAACCGGACAGCTGGATGTAGAATCCTTTGAGAATACCTTAAGCCGAAAGCCCACGCTTCTGAGCCTTCATCAGGTCAATAACGTCATTGGAACCCACCTACCTATCGAAACGTTGAGCGATCGAGCCAAGCAGCTCTCGCCCAATACTCTGATACACACAGATGCCGTGCAAGCTTTTGGAAAGCTGAAAACGCCCATGCCGTCTTCAGCCGTGGATCTGATCTCCATTTCAGGCCACAAAGTCGGAGGTCCCAAAGGAGTTGGAGCTCTCATCATCCTGGATAAGAAAATTCTTCAGGGAAGATTGAAACCCATGATTTGGGGCGGCGATCAAGAAAACGGCTACCGCTCGGGCACTCAAAATGCTGGCTTGATCGCAGGATTTCATAAGGCAGCCGAAGAAACTCTAGCCTCAGAGAGTGAAACCTTAAGCCACGTTGTCCGCCTTAGAAA
>Ga0206829_10376_pt1 | contig 12219 bp, 8 predicted proteins | sample Alteio_BWOrgCont_75_FD_152862 | JGI IMG/M metagenome (GOLD analysis project Ga0206829, IMG submission 152862) | Enriched cells from forest soil in Barre Woods Harvard Forest LTER site, Petersham, Massachusetts, United States -... | ecosystem: Environmental > Terrestrial > Soil > Temperate forest >... | reverse complement strand
GAATCCGAAGGCTGGTTGGGTCCCGGATAGGAAGTGGCATTGAAGGCATTGATGTGATTCGTGAGATGGTATCCATGACAAGGAACATTGTCAAGAACGAATGGATAAGTATTCATCGGAAAATATTCCACACTGCCCAAAACGATTGAATTCAGAGCACCCCACCAAGGAGACTGGGTGCTTTGCTGATGATTAAAATTAAGATTGGAATAGACAGGATCGGAATAAAGCTGGTATGGCGAATTGGAATATCCTTGCACAAAACTTTCCTTCCAGCTATTCTGATATTGCGCCATAAATGTAGAATCAATTTGTGGAATATAATGAACCCTGGAATTGGAACATACGCCGCCATAGGCAGGATTGTTGTTGGCACAAACATCGGCTGTCATGTAATTCGACAAAGCATTCACGGTATTAAAAGTGAGGCTTTCGGCAGAGAAATAAGGACAGATAGGAATGGTGCCATTCCCAAAGCTGCCAAGGAAATCCATACATCGCTGACGAAATCCGCCATCATTGTTAGTAACGAAATGATTCGGATCCCAAGGGTCAGTACATGGGGAAATATCATCAGAAGCGTTATCCACATCAACATTAAGAAAATGGTCTGGAGTATAGGAATTACAACCATGCAGATCATGAACATGCCCGGTGAAACAGGTTTGAGGATTTACACTTGTAGATCTGTTGTCAGCACCGGTAAGATCAATTGCAATGGCACCGATATTATGACTTGAATTTTCCAGCCAATCGGCAAAAGCTAGACCTTGAGTAAGCGTGCCACCTGTTGTATCAAAAACATATCTCCCGTTAATGGAATCAGCTCCGATATGGTAAGGAGGGTAGGCTTCGGAAATATTAAAACTGATGTTAGGAGTAATCAGGACTTCCGATTTCTGCATATTGCTGGTGTTAAGTCTTTGGGAATCGGCATAAGCTATCAAAGCCTTAAACTGCATGAAGCCGAACTCTGTGAAATTTCGACCATGAGAATCCACATAGTTGCTGCTATTCGCAAAGTACGGAACATTGCATGGATTGGAGATAGGGCAGTTGATGCAATATTCGTTTGCGCCGGCATTCCAGAATTCATAATCAATCCAGAACTGGTCAATCTTTCCGGTATGGGCAGGGTTGTTGTTGTATGCAACAATGGCATTAATATCTGCCTTTGAACCAAGGATGTCACCATTTAATACTTCGGGAGCTTCGTGCAAGCCGGCAAGGACTTTCGTCACGCCGTAATTATTTTTTGCATTGGTAATGAAATTGGAAAGCTGTGCAGGATAGACATTCCCATAAGCCATTCCCAAAGGACCCGCACCGCAGCCATTTGGCGAATGGTATGCGATACCATCAATGATTATTTTATTGATATGATTGTTTTGAAGATATTTCAGAAGATTATTGGTTTCGCAATTAGGGCAGGCAGCGGCATTGGCAGGTTGATTATCCCAATCAAAAATTGCCTGGAGGAATAAATTACTGGTAGTGGCAGCCATCCTTACAGCTCGGTCATAATAGACAGGACACAGATTGCTGGAAGGTCCGCTTGGATTAATGGTTATGGTCTGTGTAAAGACTGATGTGGAAGTGTTGCCGCATCCATCAGAGACCGTGAAGGTGTTTGTGTAAGTGCCGGTTTCAGGAGCGGTATTGCTTGGGGTATATGCACCTGCAGTTTTTACAGGAGTTAATATTTGAGAACAATTATCGGAAGCAGTAGGAACAAGTGCTTGAGCCGCCGCCAAATCCGCTGAATCACTACATGCAACTAATCGGTCTAAGGAACCTGCTTGTGAAACCCAAACGGGAGGGATGTTATCAATAACAGTTATCGTTTGGGTGAAAGCAGAAGTGGTGTAATTTCCACAGCCGTCAGTAACGGTGAAGGTATTGGTATAAGTCCCTGTCTGCGGACAATTGCCGCCATTGGAAACAAACGAACCGGAAGTTTTAACCGGAGTCATCGAGCTTGTGCAATTATCAGAAGCAGTCGGCACTAATGCTTGAGCCACAGCCAATCCATTGGCATCGTTGCATTCAACTGTTTGGTCTAATGCACCAGCAGCCGTTACCCACACAGGCGGAGTTTGATCAACGATTGTAATTGTTTGGGTGAATGGTGCGGAAATATTTCCATTACAGGTATTTGTTGAAGTCCAGGTATTGGTATAAGTTCCTCCCTGCGAACAATTGCTATTTGTCGGCACGAAGCTTCCGGATATTTTCACAGGAGTTGAAGTCCCTGCACAAGCATCGGTAGCAGTAGGAACTAATAATTGAGCAGATGCCAATGCAATAGTATTATCACAAGATATTGTTTGATCCAATGCACCGGCACTTGTCGTCCATGTCGGTGAAGTATTATCAATAATAGTTATAGTTTGAGAGAATGATGAACGTGCCGCATAGTGGCAAACATCGCTAACTGTCCACGTATTCGTATAGGTACCAGTCTGTGCACAAAGACCTCCTGCAGATATAAAACTTCCACTTGTCTTCACATAAGTCAGGGCTTGTGAGAAATCATCATTCACTGCCGGGACCAATGCCTGGGCGGTTGCCAATCCATTAGCATCACTGCAACCCACTGTAGTATTCAATCCACCGGGAGCAGTTGACCAGGTGGGTCGCGTGGTATCATTGACGGTAATAGGGCTTGAATATGCAGAACTACAAACCCCATTAGTAACAACAGTTCGGTAATAGGTAATCGCTGTAGTATTATAAGTTTGAGAGGTGGTAGTATTGGTGATATTGGTAATGGTATTGAAGCTTTGAGATGTTGAAGATTGCCATTTTTGAATAGCACCAACGTATCCGGCAAGAGTCAATGTTCCTGAAGTATTACATGGAGTTGCATTGGTAATTGTCCCTCCATTAGATGGCTGATTAACGGTAATGGTAAGGCTTCCTGATACAGGATCATTAGCGGGACACGGAGCAACATTCCCTTCTGCTCTTAAATAGTAAGTCGTGGTGGCAGTTGGGGATACAACAATGCTGGCATTTGTGGAACTCAATTGACCTCCAACAGGATTGGTAAAAGTAGAATTGGTGTACCATTGCCAATAGGCTGAAGTGCCGAGTGTGCCTGTTGTTTGTGTCAATGTAGAAGTTTGAGTTCCTGAATTACAGAGTGTTGTTGAAGTAGCATGTAAGGTAGCAGAAGTTACTACCGATGGGACATTGACTGCCACTGTTGCACTTCCTGTCATATCTGTGGATATTGAAGTGCAATGAGCATCATTCAGATTAGTAACAGTGTATGAAGTTGTTGTGGTCGGAGCCTCACTTACTGTCAGTGGATTTGTTGAGGTATTGATCGCTGTCCCTGAATTTATCTTATAGGTAAATGGAGCCGTTCCAGTGAATTGAATTGTGAGATTTGCAGCACCCCCTTTACAAATAGTATTTGATCCCGAAAGAACAGAAGTAGGACGAGGATAAACAGTAATTGTTGCGCTGCCTGCCGTAAATCCATAGTTCCTGAAATTAGAATTATTATCTGCTACGGAAATTAAAGTATAAGTAGTTGTCGAGGTAGGATTAGGTGAGACATTAAATGGAGTTCCACTAACTACACCAGTGGCAGTATTGATAGCACTTCCATTAGAATACACCACCGTAAAAGGTCCCGTTCCATAAGTCGAAGTCCATTTCAATTGTCCGGTTCCTCCATTACATAAGGTTCCTCCAGCCAAACTTCCCTGTGGTGTCAATCCATCCGAATTAACTGTGATGGCATTACTCACCCCCGTTTTGGTTCCGTTGGTAGCAGTGATGATTCTTCCATTTCCAATTGGACTTAAAGATGGAGTAAATGTCTTTACTCCAGCAGCAAAATTCCCGGAAGTTGCAGGATTGATGGCTCCTCCATTCACTGTCAAGGTTGCTGCTGAAACAAAAGTCGTAGCAGTGTGATTAAATTGGTCCTGGGCATAAATACTTAAACTAAAAGCAACAGCGGTCTTTTGAGGACTATGGATAAAAGAATTATTATTAGCATCGGGATTAATAACAAAGTGAGTGCAAGTCCCTGCAACTTGTGATAAAGAACCAAAATTAATGCTTGAAGAAATTCCATTGATAGAAGCCGTACCTCCCGTCCAGGTGATGTTTCCGGCATTCGGCAGGAGAGCGCCATTTGATGATTCTACTGCGATGCTGCTGATAATTAAAGTGTCTTTATTCGTTGTATCTGCACTGGTAGAAAATGTAATTGTAATAGTATTAGCAGTAACTACAATGCTGGTATTACCTGTAAAACTTCCATGACTGGTCTTGGAAACAGTCCCTACGCCGGGATTAAAAGTCCAGTTGGGAGGAGCAGAAAGTATCAAGGTTACTCCCGATTGATTAGCGGCAAAATCAGTGGCGGCACCTTCAGTGATATAAATCTTTCCAAGCAATGTGGTGTATGCCGGAGTGCTGGTGTTAGCAGCCTTATCCGCAGAAATATTAGCACCGCCAGTACCGGGAATAACAACAACTGATGCATTGGATTCTATCGGAAATCCGATAACTATAAGCAGTGTAAAAAAGAAGGTGGCAATTTCTTTAAAGTTCTTTTTTATCTGTGAAACCATTGTATAAATAAGCATGATCTTTTATTAATTCTTATCAACTCTGAGGGTACAAAAATAAGTAATTATTGGTACGACTCCCAAGAAATTTTGTAATTTAACCTTTTTGAAACTAAAAGACAATTGATGGTAGGCTTTTTCAGCTAAAAAAGAAAGCCGGGGCACGACCCCCAGCCTTCATAATGAAATATACAAAAAAAATTCACTTCGAGCGACAAAACCGGGAAGTGCTTATGAGTTCACTTCCCGGAAACTAACCAAATAATATACTACACTTCTATTTCCCTCCGAATAAATACGAAACACCTAAGGTAACATTCATGTAAGTCAAAGGCTGATTATACTCCTTTAAAAGCCTTCCTACATTTGCATTGCGATTAACATTATCTATCAAAAAATCAGGCTGACTTGAGGAATAGTTGCCTTGCAGATTGATTGAAAGATAGTCAAGAATCTTATAGCTTACACAAATGCCTGCCATGTAACCAAATGAGTTGGCTGTACAAGGTTCTTGTGTGAAAACACCGTCATCATTGCCTCCATCAAAAACATCAACGGCAATGCTGGGTGTGGTAGCAGTAGTAAATCCTCCTAATAATTTTGCAGTTACAGAAAACTTCTCTGTAAATGGATACCTGAAATAGATTCCATAAAGAAAATTCCACATCGTGTAACCTGCGCCTACTGAAGTGGTTACCTGATCCACATCGAATGAACTTCGATAACCCGCAGACAGTGTATCCAATCCATTAAAACCAAAGGTACTGTAGCTTACCATACCGCCTATTCCAAAATACTTTGAAAAGAAATAGGCTCCCTCTATCCCAAAGGTAGAGCCTGTTCCAGCAAAGCCCGATGAAAGATTTGCCGGGTCGGTAGGTATCCATCCGCCTATTTCATCAACGTTATAGGCAGTTTTAGCCCAGTTGCCGGATGGCATTGTTACACCACCAAAGACGCTCATAAAACTATTGTTTTGCGCCTGAATGCCTGTGAAAGCTACAAGCATTAAAATTACTATTATTACTTTTTTCATTTTTCTAATTATTTAATTTTGTTAATACTTGATTGATTAATAAATGGTCGTTTTGTAGAATACATCGAAGTCAAGACTTCCTGGTCCGCAGGTGCCATTTTTCACATTAGGCTGGTGCTGCTGCTGGATTTCCATGTCACCACTTGTCGGGCTTAATGTGTTCACTTCGTCCGTCAATCCAACTTGCAGCGGAGGATTGTTGTTGTCATAATCCAGACGCGTAACGTTCAGATTAGATGCCAGATTTCCACCCGTCATGAAGAAACATTCAAGGTGATAATTCCGTCTTGCCCAAATCTCTGTAGTAACATTAACGGTCTTTGAATTAATCGTGTTGATGTTGAAATGTGATGAATCCGCATAACTCCCGGTCGGAGTATTCGTTTCATCAAGAATGTAAATGTTACACAGATACTTTGAACCTTGATGATACCTCAAAATCGCCTGGCTGGTATCGGGATTCGTCTGGTTAGGGAAGATTCTCCAGACACCGCAAGTGGTGTCAAAAGGAGCGGCAGTATTGATACATTGAAATACTACCGTAGTCAGGAATTCATTCGGAACAGGATTAGGCGTAACAACAGATTCCGGTTTCTTACAGGATGTTATACTCAACATCCCAGCGGTCATTGAAATCATTGCAAAGACCATTAATTTAAAAATTACTCTTTTCATTTTTTTTACTTTAATTTAGATTACCTTAATTTAGATTACTTTAATTATTTTTATTTTACTTTATTCCGCTCGTGCGGAGTTGTTTGATTAAATATTCGCTTTCACAAGGCTTCTGTGCGAATGAATGACGGCGTAGCTCCCGTTTGTTTTGGTTGATAAATTTGAATTTTCCAAGACTTTGGCGAACATTTCCATGACCGGGGCAAACCTTCCCCCAACTGGGGCGAGTCTTCCCCCAGTCAGGGCGAACCTTGCCCCGACTGGGGGAAGACTTGCCCCAGTCAGGGCGAACCTTCCCCCAACCGGGGCGAGTCTTCCCCCAGTCAGGGCGAACCTTCCCCCGACTGGGGGAAGACTTGCCCCAGTCAGGGATTTGGTAGTTTTAAGCGTAAATCCTCCTTTTTCCAGTTTATTTATCATATTTACTATCTTTTAATTCTTCCCTTCATTGCTTTTAATAATTGTGAATGGTATTTGAAGCCTTAACAAAATACTTCTCCCAGGCTCCACAGCATAGTAGCGGAAGAAATCCAAATAATCCCGGTAAACAGTATTCATTAAATTGTTGCCTTGAATGCTGATGTTCAAATCTCTTTTTCCAAGTGGAATCGAACAACCGATACCAGCCGATAACAAAGAATACCCATCAGGCGGCGGAACGAAATCACTGTTCGGAGGGACACGTGTTTGCTTCAAAACTATGTTGCTTCCGACATTGATAAATGCATTCTTCAACTTTCCCATTTGCTTCCATTTATAAGACAAAGTATTTTGAAAACGTTGAGCCGGAATCAATACTAAGTAATCATGGTTGGTCAAGTCATTAGCGAATACAAGCGTCATCTTCGGTTCAAACAACAGGTGCTTTGAAATATGCCACTTCGCATCCAAGTCAATGCCCTTGAATAAAGCATTGGTTTGAATGTATTGGAATACCGGGAAGGTGCCGATAATAGTGGTATGGAAGTCCGGAGTCCCATCAGAATTTATGGATGGCTTGGCATAAATATAATTGTTGATGACATTGGCATAAGCCCCTAATTCAAGCTCCAGTTCATCACTTTCATAACGAATGGAAGCTGTCGAATTATAAGCCTTTTCGACATTCAGCAAACTATCCCCTTGTTCCCAGGTATTGGTCGCACCATGAATTCCATAAGCATACAATTCATAAATCGAAGGTGCACGCCATCCATTTCCTTCATTAAAATTCAAACTGAACTTTGGAGAGAAACGATAAATGGCACCAATCGAAAAGGTCGCATTGTTGTATTGTTGCGTGGTAGTATAATCTTGGGAAGTAGTGTAGTTAACCCTGTATTCCGTCTGCCACTTATAATCAAATCGCAAACCTCCTTCAACAGTCCATTTGTTGTTAGGATTCCACTTTTCAATCCAAAACAAACCATCTCCATAGTTCCTGAAATTAGGAATTACAGGCGCATAACTTGTGCCTGTATAAACATTGCCTTGAGTGATAAAACTGGAACCGATGCTACCTGTAATGTTATGCCAGGGATTATGTTCTAAAACTAATTCCGCAGTATGGGTGATTAAGTCAAAATTATTTTCAGGAACATTATCTGGATTAACACCCGGTCCCACATAAGGAGGGTCTAAACTATACTCTTGTCTGCTATCAGTTTGCCGTGCAAAGGTCGCTTCCAACTTACCGAAGCTGCCATACTTCAAATACCCCGATGCCTTGAATAAATCATGGTCAACCAACTGATAACCTCTGTTAATTGCATAGTAACCACCCGGTCTGTTTTCGTAGTAAGACAATGGAAAATTAATTGGTTCAGGTTGAGCAAATAATGCGATTAATTCCTTTGGGCTACTTGCATCAGAGTAAGTAAAAACGCCTAATTCAGTATAGAAATGACTGTAATAAACATTCACCCCATAATGCTCTTTATTGTAACCAAGGGCAGCAGAATAATTCTTTTCCAGCAATGCTGTATTGTCTAAAATATAATCCGGTGTTTGTAAATCACCAGCCCTTCTGTATGTCCCTTGAATGCGGTAACTCAAGCCATTATCAAAGCCACCCTGAAGTATGCCAGAAGCTGTTTCCATCCTGCTATTGTCCATTCCCACAAGGTTTATTTCACCATCCATACCCTTTCCTTTTGGCATGTCTTGAGGCTCGACCATCACCACCCCACCGATAGCATCAGAACCATATCGAATACTTGCAGCCCCTTTTAACACGGAAAGTTTGGTAGCAATGAAAGGGTCAATCTCTGGTGCATGTTCGCTACCCCATTGCTGACCTTCTTGCCTTACACCATTATTCAAAATAAGAACACGGTTGCTGTGAAGCCCGTGAATAACGGGTTTTGCAATAGTAGGACCGGTATGAATAACATCCACACCCGAAATATCTTTCAAGGCATCACCCAAATCTATACCCCTTGTTTTAAGAAGTTCCAAACCCGTTAATTCTGTTTTAGCAACAGTTTCAACTTCCTGCTTCTTTACAGCATTTCCAGTAACCTGCACCTCATGAAGATGAGTAGAAGAAGATTTCAGAAAGAAAAAAGATTTCTTGTTTCCAGATAAATTCAAGGTGGTATCCAAGGTAGCATACCCAATGAAAGAAATCTGCAATTCAACTTTTCCGGGACAAAGGTTTCCTATCACAAAATTCCCTGAAGAATCAGTAGATACAGCACTTTGATTGGTAACAATATGAAGAATTGCTCCGGGCAAAGATTGCCCATCATCTGCACAAATAACCTTACCGGAAAGCGTGAGATTGCACTTGGGATCATCTCCACTTCCTTTATTACTTGAAAACCTTAGTGCATAAATAAATACGCACGAAACCAAAACCAGGATACCTGTTGCCAGGAATATTTTTTTAGACATATACTTTTATTAATGAATACTATTAAGAATACAGAATAAATTCTGTTGATTCTTTCCCAACAAGAATTTGGAAAAGATAATAAATCCACTTAGGTAAAAAGAAAATTGTCTTTAATGAATAGCCCTGTTATAAAGCAATTTCATTAAAATGACAATCGTCTTTAATAATTCCCAACAAACTCAATCATTGAATAATTACATTAATGAACCATAAATAAAAAGTTCAGGAATGCAACAAAACAATAACCGCTTTTGGCGATTACAAGAACAAAAAAGTATATTGGGAATTATCCTATATAAAAGGAGGGAGGTCCCCTTTGAAAATTATCAAAGGTTACATGATAAAAATATTCCTCTGTATAGTTAGGATAATAAGTATTAGGAGTAAAGTCATCAGAAAAACTAAAGAAGTGAACGGAAGAAAATAAAACAGGTCCATTAAAATTAAAGACATCACAATGGATATGTTTCGTACCGACTTCCTTTCCGGCACCAGATTTAAAAGGCCTATCAACCGTATCAACGTGATGATGAAGTTCATGCAGCAATTCCTTAGGAACCGAATAAGCTGTCATCACTAACAGCATCAGAATCGCTACATACCTTTTTATCTTAATCATCAGGGCGCAAATATAAATAATTTTAGAAACAAAAAAAAGCCCGTGCAATTTCTCACACAGGCTTCTTGAGTTTTCATCTATTTCTATGCCGTCACAGTATAAAAATAAACTGCGCTTTCTGGTCCGAGATTACCATCTTTGTCCACCCAGCAAAAGATGTAATAAACTATTTGACCTATGTTTGCTGTGATGAAATTGGTATCTGTCAATTTCATCTTTGAAAATTGTTGATGAATGTTTAGGAAAGTGTGGCAATAGTAAATAAAAAAAAGCGGCATGTTCTATGCCGCATTTCGTATTAAATTTTCTGTATATCATAGATGATAACCTATACCTATCATATATTCATTAATATGAATAGTGCCAGTGTATGGAATAATAGTATAGTGCATTCCAAAAAGATTAAACCGAGCTTCAGCTATGAGGTTAAAATGTGAAAATGAATATAGGACAGTCAGACCTCCTAAGTAATAAGTACTCCAGTATTCAAAAGAATTTGCATTTTCCCAATGAGTATTATGCTCCGAACCGACTAATACATCTAAAATATCTTTTCCATATATGCTTACTCCAAAATTCCATCTATTTAATTTATAATAAATTGATGTGCCTGCAATAATAGTTTCAAACTTTTCTAGTGCTTGATAATAAATACCATTATTAATAGTAATACTATTGTATCCTATGTAAGGATAAAGTACGAAATTATTTGGTAAAGAAAATGAATAAGTTATTCCAAATTCATAGGCAGGATTTTTTATATCAAATCTATTGTTAGAACCACCTAACCATTGCGAAACTCCAATATATATTCTTGGCTCTATATGTTTATAAAAATTTATGTCATCATTTTGTGATAAAGAAAATAGAGGTGAAAGTAAAAATAACAAAACTAGTTTTTTAAATATTTCCATGAGCATTTATTTGTAAAAAAACCAGCAGGATATAAGCCCTGCTGGTTTTTTTTATCTTTATCTTATAATGCTTAATTTTGAATAATGCCGTTCTGAATTTGAACATGAAGAGATGAGATACAATCCTGTAGGAAGGTTTGAAATATCTATCTCAAAATTGATTCCAGATATAGTGTAGCTTATTATCATTATAAATGATACCCTACTCCAATCAAATACTCATTGATATGAATAGTTGCAGAACCATATGGTATTCCTGGTCCTAAAGTCTCATAAATTCCTGATGGATTAAATCTTGCTTCTGCTATAATATTAAAATGTGGAAATGAATATAAAACACTCAAACCACCTAAATAATAATCTCTCGAAAACATTGTTATATTATCCATTCTATCCCATCCGAATTGATGATATTTATCACCAAGACCTTGATAAACTTCAAAAATATTTTTCCCATAGAAACCTACTCCAAAGCTCCATTTATTCAATTTATAATAAAGTGATGCTCCTCCAATTAAAGATTGAAATCGTTCTAATGCAATAAATGAGGGATTATTTCCTGGTTCAGTATTATTTATAGTAACTATAGAATAACCAATATATGGATAAAGAACAAAGTTATTTGGTAAAGAAAATGAGTAGGTAATGCCGAATTCATAAGAAGGATTTATAATGTCAAACCTACTGGTATTGGGAGCATACCATTGTGATGCTCCAATAAACATCCTTGGTTCTATATGCTGATAAACTTTTAAATCATCGGCATTTTGTGAAAAAGAATACAGTGGTGCAAGAAGCATCAATAGAATTAATTTATTAAATATTTTCATAAGAATTTTTTTATAAAAGGCCGGCAGTATTACTATCCTGCCGGCCTTTAATTTGTTTATCTTACAATGCTTAATTTTGAATAATGCTGCTCCTTATCTGAACATGAAGAAATGAGATACAATCCTGTTGGAAGTTTTGAAATATCTATTTCAAAATTGATTCCATGAGTGGTATAACTTTCTATCAATTGTCCTTCTAAATCAAGAATAGAAACTACATAAGTTTCTTTTGGATTTCCAAGCATAAGAGTAACAATAGTAGATGCTGGATTAGGATAAACTGAGAATTCTTTTGTTACAATTTTTGAATTCTCTGTTCTTTCCCCACCACAATCAGCTTCATCACTCGACCATAAATATAATGAATCTGATAACATACTTTCCCCGCATCCATTTATTCCCTTAACTGTAACATATTCCCCCTGGTCGTATGCACCAATTACAACATCAGCCGTACTATCTGGTGTAGGGTTTTGAACAAAACCCCAGGCATCATAAGGAGAAACCCAATTATGTGCATACCATTGATAAGATGTAGCATAATCAGAACTTGTTGTTAAAATAATATCCTGTGCAGCACAATGCCCGTCAAGATAATCTGCACTTATAGTTGTTGGAGTTGTTGGAGCTGATACTGAACTTGTAAACGAATCAATAGCATAAGTACAAGTTGCACAC
>Ga0206829_10383_pt1 | contig 12238 bp, 17 predicted proteins | sample Alteio_BWOrgCont_75_FD_152862 | JGI IMG/M metagenome (GOLD analysis project Ga0206829, IMG submission 152862) | Enriched cells from forest soil in Barre Woods Harvard Forest LTER site, Petersham, Massachusetts, United States -... | ecosystem: Environmental > Terrestrial > Soil > Temperate forest >... | reverse complement strand
TCTCCATTTTCAAATCAAAGTAAACGCCTGTGGCCGGATTGGCGTTGGTGATTCTTTGAAAACCATTGCCCATTTTGGCCGAAATCCAGGATCGGCAAGCACCGACTCCCAAATCGGGTCCCGAATAACTGTATTGAATGGCGGGGTCTTCATAATCAAAGTCGCTCCATTGGGGCCAGCCGTGTTTAAAATCGGCCACCAGGGGATAAATAGCCTGGGGCGGTTTGTTAATGAGGATGGAACGAGACACATGCCATTCTGACGGAAGCAGGTAGCCGATGACGAAAACGAGGGCGGCGAGAAGGATGGGAGAAATAAGAACCAATTTCAGAAATTTATTCATGATTTACTCCTGTTTTGACTAATCAGTTTTTCACGGGGATTTTACCTGACGAGTTGGTTTATGAATAGTTGGTCAAATAAAAGAAATGGGCTGATTGGGGTTATTGCCGGCAGCAAAAGCAAAAAATGAGAGAGCCCTCTTCCCTCGGTGATAATTCACTTGTAGATTAAATTCAGGCCTTTATTTCGTCGCGAAAGGGTATCTATGAACAACCTTCTGACAGTGATTATTGTTGGGATTTTAGCGGGTTGGCTGGCGGGAACGATTCAAAAGGGCAAAGGTTTTGGTTTGGTGGGCAATTTGGTGGTGGGTGTTTTGGGTTCGGTATTTGGCTCCTGGCTGTTTTGGCAGTTGGGTTTTTCCGCTTACGGGTTTATCGGCAATGTGGTAGTGGCGGTCATCGGCGCTCTGGTCATTTTGTATGTGGTTGGACTATTAGCCCAAAGATAAGTTCACTGATTAAAATTTTAAAAGGCGGTTGACAAAAATATTTTTTGATTTAGTATTTAACCAAGAGGTTAAATACAATATGCCAACCGATCAGCTAAGCAGCACCTTTTCAGCCCTGGCGGACCCAACCCGGAGGGCTATGTTGGCCCGATTAAGTACAGGAGAAGCTTCGGTTCAGGAGTTAGCTAAACCCTTTGACATGAGTCTTCCGGCGATTACGAAGCATTTAAAGGTGTTGGAACGAAGCGGGGTTATCGCCCGAAGTCGCAACGCCCAGTGGCGTCCTTGCCATTTGAAGGCCGCCCCGTTGAAAGAAGCCTCGGCCTGGATGGAAGAGTATAGAAAGTTCTGGGAAGAGAGTTTTGACCGTTTAGATGACTATTTGAAGGAACTACAGAAAAAGGAGAAAAAGAATGACCGCCACAAAAAATAAATCCAACGAGATCAATATCATCCGGGTTTACGACGCATCCGTGAAAATGGTATGGGATGCTTGGACCGATTCAAAACAGGCGGCCCATTGGTGGGGTCCTCGAGGATTCACCATTACGACCCACAGTCAGGACACTCGCACTGGCGGACATTGGCATTACACCATGCATGGCCCGGACGGCATTGATTATGTGAATAAGACTAAGTATCTGGAGGTCGAAACCTATTCCAAGATGGTCTATGACCACGGCGGTAATGATGAGCAGAAACCAATGTTCCGCGTGACAGTTCTTTTTAAAGACCTCAAAGGCAAGACTCAGATGGACATGACGATGGCCCTGCCCACACCCGAAGCCGCGGAAGATACCAGGAAGTTCATCAAGAAAGCCGGCGGTAACTCAACCTGGGACCGTTTAGCGGAATATCTGGAAGAGGGCACCTCGAAGAAGGACATCTTCGTTATTAACCGTACTTTTGATACACCTCTGGCGACCATGTTCGAGGTTTGGACGGATCCCAAGCAGCTTTCTCAATGGGTGCCGCCGACAGGTTTTACCATGAAGTATATCCGGGCGGATATACGCGAGGGAGGAAGCAGTTTTTATTCCATGACGGATGGCCAACACGGCGAGATGTACGGCCGGGCCGAATACCTAAAGATTGAAAAACCGCATCGTATTGTTTATCTCCAGCAGTTCTGCGACAAGGAAGAGAAGGTCACAGGACACCCCATGGCACCCCATTGGCCCAAGACGATGAGAACGACGGTCTTGTTGTCCGAAGAGGGGCCGGATCAAACCCGAGTCAGTTTGACCTGGGAGATTGAGGGTGCGGCCAGCCCTGAAGAAAAAGAAACGTTCAACAAAGCCAAGCCGGGCATGGCGCAGGGTTGGGGAGGTTCTTTCGACAAGTTGGAAGCTTATTTGTAGAAACTAAAAAACGAAAAAGAGGTGCGGGATGAGCAAAGTTAAAGTCTCGGCGATCGCGGTTTCCATTGACGGTTTTGCCGCTGGTCCGGATCAGAGTTTGGAGAACCCCCTAGGGGTTCGTGGCCCGGAACTGATGAACTGGTATTTTCCGACGAAGAGCTTCAACAAAATGCAGGGAAAAGACGGCGGGGCGACTGGCTTGGACAACCAATTCGCCGAGAGATCTTTCGTAAATATAGGGGCCTGGATTCTGGGCCGGAACATGTTCGGCCCCATCCGGGGCCCCTGGCCGGACGAATCCTGGAAAGGATGGTGGGGAACCAATCCACCCTATCACGTTCCCGCATTCGTATTAACCCACCACGCCCGTCCACCTTTAAAGATGGAAGGCGGGACAACCTTTGTCTTCGTGACGGATGGGATCCAATCAGCCCTTCGGCAGGCGAAGGAGGCCGTGGGAGGGAAGGATGTGCGGATAGGCGGAGGCGTCTCGACCATCCGGCAGTATTTGCAGGCGGGTTTGATTGATGAGATGCACCTGGCCTTGATGCCCGTTCTGATGGGAAAGGGTGAAAATCTTTTTTCCGGCCTTGATTTACACGCTATGGGTTTTAAGTGTGTGGAGCGCGTTCCTGCTGAGCAGGCAACGCACGTTGTCCTGAAAAAATAATAGTTGGGATGTAGTGGCGGCGGATCAAAACTAAAAAGGAAGAGGTCTCGGAATGATTTCGAAAAATAAAGTAGGGGCAATGGTTTGGTCTGGGAGGATGATCACAGTTTTGGCGGTTCTGCCGTTTGTTACGAGCGCTGTGATGAAATTTATGGGAGGTCCTCAGGTAATCCAGGGATTCAGTCATTTAGGCTGGCCGGACACCATGTTGATCATCTTGGGTATTTTGGAAGCTGGATCTGTAGTGCTCTATCTCATCCCGCAAACTGCCGTATTGGGAGCGATTGTTCTGACCGGTTATCTGGGCGGGGCGATTAGCACCCACCTGCGGATTGGTGAAGCGGTCTATGTTCATGTGGTATTGGGCTTTTTTGATATGGGGCGGTCTTTATTTACGCGATTCCCGCCTGCGTGAATTGATTCCCCTTAGAAAAGGAGGCAAGTGATGGCTATTGAATTAGGAAACTTTGAGAATAAACAGCATTCCAAGGACCTGCGCTTTACCCGGGTTTTAAAAGCGCCGCGGCAGATGGTTTTTGATGTTTTTACTCAGCCAAAGCATTTGGTTCACTGGTGGGCGCCTAAACCATTCACCATGCCCCGGTGCGAATTGGACTTTCGACCGGGAGGAAAATGGAGTTATCTATTCCGGTCCCCCGAAGGAGTGGAACATGATTGTGAGGCGATTTATCGAGAAGTAAAACCACCCGCCAAATTTGTGATGGAAAGCTCTGTTCCGGATGACAAAGGCAAACCGTTTTTTACTATCCGTCAGACAATCCTATTAGAAGACAGAGGCGCTGAGACTGAGTTAGTCTTGGAAGTGAAAGTTTTATTGGTTAATCCGGGGGGCGAACCCTTCCTGGAAGGTGCCAAACAGGGATTCGGCATGACCCTAGCCAACCTTGAGGAATATTTGGGCCAAATTTGATGAAGCTATCGGTAACTTTGGTTGAAAATACGATGGAGGAGTAAATGGGCGATCACAAGAAAGACGCGGTAGATTTTTTACAGATGGTAGTGGCAGGAGACATCGAAAAAGCTTTTCAAAAGCACGTGGATATGAAAGGGAAGCATCACAACCCCTTTTGCGTGGGTGGAGTTGAGAGTTTGAAAAAAGGCATGATTGAAAATGACGCGCAGTTTCCCCACAAAAATTTTATGGTGAAGCACGTTTTGGGAGACGGAGACTTGGTTTCAGTTCATTCGCATCTGGTGTTAAAGCCGGGTGAGTTGGAACTGGCAACGACCCATTTGCTAAGATTCGAAAGCGGCAAGATCGCTGAGTTGTGGGACGTGGCCATGTCTGTACCAGCTGAATCTCCAAACCAGGATGGGATGTTTTAAAACCGGTTTGTTACACAAAAGTAAATGGTTTTGTGCCGGAAATTATAAATATGCCAATGATTGACGAGTTTAATCGTTAAAAGATTTTGCAACTATACCGGCATACGGGACGTCCAAATACTGGCCGCGGATTTGATGATTGCGGCCGGGTAGTAAACTTATAATAAATTATGGAGGCTTTCATGAATTTGAAAAAGATTGCTTTGGGCGCGGCGTTGTTAGGCTTGACGGTTATGCCGGCTTTTGCAGGTATTGATTTGACGGTTAATATCGGCGGAGACGATCAGGCGCATTTTGATTTTAACGGCGGCCCAGGTCACCATACTCCCATGATTTGGAAGGCTGCTAAGCAGTTACAAAACGTCAAGCACACGCTTTGGCAAGCTCGCAACGACTTTCATGGACATAAGGCTGATGCCATCGGAGCCATTAACGCTGCTTTGGATCAATTGCGGATATGTGAAGGCCAATAATTTTTAGTTTTAAAAGCCATCTCTCTCAGGGAGATGGCTTTTTTTATTTCAGGCGATGCCGATTCGAAAAGGTTATTGATTCATAATCCGGTAGGTTTCAATCCATGGCAGGCCGAAGAAACCATTCCGAACTTCCACCTGCACATTTATTCCTGTGCCGACCGCAAAGTAAATCGAGTAGGGAATCAATAATTCGCAATCTTTGCCATCCCCATCGGGGAAATGGATGAAATGAGCCATGGAGTTAAGGCCGTCCTGGATACTGGCGCCGAAAACAGAACTATCCCGACTGGAAACAACCACTACTTTGGTTGTCGGATCGGAGTCGTCGAGGAGTCCGTTGGCGATCTGAAAAGTAAGCCGAAGAAAACAGCCGAGTAAAAAACTGAGAATAAGAAAAAACGCAAGTACGATAGCCAGGTGTATTTTTTCTTTAAGAGCTTCTTTCATTAAGCTTTTTAAAAACCAATAACATAAACCCATTGAAAGAAGTCCGCAGATCAAGTCGATGACCCAAAGATCCCATAAGCGAATAAAACGAAAGTTTGCGGAACAATATAGATATTCGCCCACGAGAAGTATTAGAAAAAATCCGAATGAAATTAGGATGAGACCGAATTTTCTGACCGTCATAACGCCTGGCCTGCGGCAAAGCCTGATGACCAAGCCCATTGGAAATTAAACCCGCCTAATTGGCCAGTCACATCTAAAATCTCGCCGATAAAGAAAAGCCCCGGGACTTTGAGACATTCCATGGTTTTAGGGGAAAATTCCCGGGTGTCGACACCGCCCTTCATGACTTCAGCCATCCGGTAGCCGAATGTATCGGCTGGTACAAAACGATAGGCGTGAATGTCGTTGGCCAGCGCTAGTAAACACTCGTCTGATAATTCGGCCCAGGAACCACGGGCCTCGGCGTTCCAGGCGATGCGTTCGGCCAGACGACGGGGAATTCGTTCAGAAAACCAAACGCGGAATTCTCCCCTCCCCCCGGCGGTCTTGTCTTTTTTCAATTGCCGATAGGTTGATTCAACAGTTAACTCCGGGACCCAATTGATAACAATTTCTTGGCCTGGTTTCCAGACTAGTGAGGCATTAAGGATGACCGGCCCGCTGAGGCCTTTGTGGGTAATCATGATGTCTTCTTCCATATTCCAGTCGCCGCAGGAAATGCCCACCCTAAGGTGAATTCCGGCTAAATCCCTGAAACGGTCGATTTCACGAGCCGGAAAGTGGAGTCCTGCCAGGGCGGGAGAAGGCTCGATTATTTTTAGATCAAATTGTCTGGCAAGTTGAAAGCCCAAATCGGTTGCGCCTAATTGGGGCCAGGATAAGCCGCCTGTAGCAACAACCAGTCGGGGGGATTGATAGGTTTCGTTCCCAACAAGGACATTGAAAATTTCTCCCACACGGCTTACTTGTTGGACCTTTTGATCCAGCAAAAGCTTCGCGCCGCTGGTTTCGGCACGGGTCACCAAAAGATCGATAATTTCTTTAGCGCTTTTATCACAAAATAGCTGGCCATCTTTTTTTTTGTGATAGGAGATACGCCGTTCCTTGACCAGAGCGATGAAGTTTTTAGGTTTAAACAGGTTGAGGGCTTCATTGACGAAATTCGGATTGGAACTGTAATAATTGGAGGGTTTCGCGTAAATATTAGTGAAGTTGCAGCGGCCGCCGCCGGAAACAAGTATTTTGGGGCCGGGCCGATGACCCTGTTCGAGAACGAGGACATTTCGTACGCGGGTTGCGGCTTCGGCGGCGCACATAAGACCCGCTGCTCCGCCTCCAAGGATGATGGCATCGTAGGTGTTCATGGGCACAGGATAACAGTCAATCAAAGTGTCATGAAATCAAAAGGATAACTATCTATTCCCCGACATAACCCCTACGATAAACGGGAAGAAGCATTCAGATGATCCTGGAGGAATTATGACTAAGAAAAAGGGCCCTAAAAAAGCGAAGACGGAATTTACGGTGAAAAGAATTGAAAGAAAAAAAACAAGGCATTTAAAAGCCGCTGTTACTGGGGCATCGACAGGTAAATAAGGCGTAAAAGAAGAAAAAAGGGCTTTCCTGAGAGGGAAAGTCCTTTTTTTATGATGTTTAGTGTCGACTCCATCAAATCAAAATCAGTAAAATGTTTCGGTTTTCATTGTTTTGATGACTCGTATCCGGCGATTATTTTGAGAAAGGTATAAAAATGGAACTGAAGTCGATTTGGAAAAAACATTACGCTGTCGCACCTACCCAGCTTGAAAAAATGAAGCAGGTGAAAGGCGTGGCTTCCGTATTTAACGCGAATATCGACGCGGTTCTGAAAGTGAAACCTGAGATGATACGTCATTGGATAACCGAATTAAAAACGGATGAAAAACAACTGACTGCCCCCGGGGACAAAAAAATTGTCGAACCTGTGGATGTGTTGAGGGGATTGATTGATAGCTTCACCAAAGGTATCGCCCAGGAGTGGGTGGTTTTCAAAGCGGAAACATTTTTTTGGCTGAGAGACCATCTGGGACAAGACCGCAATCAGATAGGCGGACAAGGCGGCATTATCGCAAACGTTATGGCGGTTTGCGGGGTTCAAAATACCTATGTGCATTGTGCTTCACTTCCGGAAAGACAAGCCACTCTTTTTTTGGACAGGCCTAATTTGTTGAGCGTCGATCATCAGGGAAATCTGGTCCAGGCCTCGAAAATCCACCGGTCTGATGATCTTCCGTTAATTCACTGGATTCTTGAGTTTGACAAGGGAGCCCAGTTGACGCTCGACGGCGACATTTATACCTGTCCTAAGGCTAATCGTTTTATTGCCACCTATGACCCGCTTAATTTTAAGCTTCACATTGATGAGGGATTCAACGAAATAATGCGGAAAGCCTCAAATCCGTTGGAATATATTCTTCTCAGTGGCTATCAATTGCTCAGCGAGCCTATGCAGAGCGGCGGCTCAGGACTGGATCGCATTGATGAAAGCTGGAGCGATGTGGAAGCCTGGAAACAGGCTCATCCGGGATGTAAAGTTCACTTGGAATTCGCCTCAACCCAAAATTTGATTATTCGCAAGGCGTTGGTTGAAAAGCTCGCTCCCCTGGCCGACACTTTGGGCTGTAACGAACAAGAAGAGATTGAAATGCTGGCGGTTATGGGTGAAGAAGCTTTATCCAGTGAATGCGCTAAGTCGATGGATAGTGTGTCTCTTTTCAAGGGACTGCTTAAAATTTTCGAAAAATTAAAACCAGGTCGAATTCAGCTTCACATGTTCGGACTTTATCTTACCCTTGCGCGGAAAGATTGGAAACAAAGTGATGAAAGTATGCGCGATGGTATGGTTTTCGCGGCCACTCTCGCTGCGGCGAAGGCGGGAACTGGTAGTTTGGAAAAAGAAGACAATTTACTCTGGGCCCAAGGCCGGGAAGTTTCGGATCAATCTTTGAAAGAGTTGAACGCTCTTGCGGCCTATCTGCTGAAAACTTATGGGATTGAGGGATTTGAAAACTTAGGAATGGCTCAAACGGCTGAATTTCGGATTATCGCGGTGCCGACCATACTGATTGAAAAGCCCGTGACGCTTGTGGGTATGGGAGACACCATCTCCTCGTTATCTTTGGTGGGTGCTCGTTAATTTTTAAACAGCGTAAAATAAAAAAGCCCCCTCGGCTTGCGCCGGGAGGGCTTTTTTTCGAAAAGATGAATTAGATCTTAACGACGTTTTCAGCCTTGAGACCTTTGTCTCCACGGGAAATTTCGAATTCCACGCGGTCCCCTTCGTTCAACGACTTGTAGCCGTCAGCTTGAATGGCAGAGTGATGAACAAATACGTCTTCACCGCCGTCCTGGGAGATAAAACCAAAACCTTTTTCATTTTTAAACCACTTCACAGTTCCTTGCGGCATTGTTTGAAACCTCAACTTTTTTTCTAAAAATTTAACTACACCAAATCAGTCTCTGTAAGCACCGTTTGGAGAAGACATAGTACAGGAATTAAATCCCAATCGTTCGTAATTGCGTTTTTTAGGCCAATTAGTTTAAAAAACAAAGGATATTTGAGGTTTTCTTCAAAGAACGCGTTAATGGATTGACGAAAGCACTTGTCAGAGAAAATTGGAAAATGGGCTGATTTTAGTAAATTAAAAAATCAAATCAAATCGGTTGAGTCATCATCGTAAATTTTGTCTTTAATTTTCTTTTGGTTAATGTCGTAAATCAGTTTTGTGACGCTTTCTTGATTTACCGATAGGCTCCGCAAACGAGCGGGATAAACTTCCCGGCCCAGCTCGTTATTGGTTTCCACGCTGAGCACTTTCGCCAGAAAAACTATTTCACTCTGATAATTGGGAAAGTGAATTACGATTTCCATCAAGGCACCCGTGGATGGAAGACTTTGGGTCAATAAGGATAAGTGAGATTTAAAAATATCTTTGTAGATAGCCTTATAAAAAACGGCTTCCTGAGATTTTCTGGAAAAATCTTCCTCGGTTGTGTGCGAATAAAATTCACTGGTGAGAATTTCTTTGCCTTCAAGAGGTGGAACAACACGGTAATGGGCTTTGAGGGTGGCCACAACCCTTTCCTTTTCCTGCTTTTCAATCCAACCAGGCAAATAGTCTTTGTGCTGCTCGTCGATGGGATTAGGGGGGCCGGAAAGTTGGGGCATTGTTGACCTCGTTTTTGATTGGATTGCTTATTTCATCAATAGCGATGGTGAAAATGAACAAATGGAGTTTAACACTTTTTAGAGTCTTGGGAAGAGTGTAAACTTTAAATGATTTGGGTAATTGGTCAAACGGCTAAGATTGAGGAAGTGAGATTTATCTATGAAAAGTATATGGAAATACTGGATTGTTTTATTGTGGTTTGCCGGATGCGGCGTCCAGGAGCCTGTTTCACAGGACAAAACTTTATCTTCAGGAAGCCCTCAAGAAAAAAACGCTGTAATGGAAGTGAAACGTTTGGCAATTCAACATGGATATCATCCTGAAGAAATGAATTTGGAAATAAAAACAAACTTCGAAACGGGGGACATTATGATCTTTTTGTTCCCGAAGCCTGTTGATGCTCAGCATTTGCGCCGGGAGATGGGTTTGTTTGCCATTGTAAATGCCAAGTCGGGACGGGTGATTCGCTTCAACGACCCCAAGACCGATTTAGAAAAATAAAATTATCGAAAAGGGTCGACATGAGCGGTATCCAGCATAAATCGTATTCCGAATCGGCCGTCAAAAACCTGGGTCAAACCCTGCCAGAAAATCAAATGATCTAACGCTTCCGTATAAAGCGAGACTTCGCGCCCATTTCCCAAAGGGCAGTCAATGCCGGCGCCAAAGTTCATTCCGAACAAAACATCATAACCGTTGGTAAGCACCGGAAGCTGCTGAGTAATAGAAGTGGTCGACTCCCCGGGAATGGAATTATCGCTATCAACGACCAAGTCAATGCCCATTCCGGCTAAAAGGTATGGGGAGGTGTTATAACGACGATGGGCGTAATCCCACTTGTCGTTGAATAAATACCAGCGGGTATTAATAGAAAGCGAAACGTCGTCTGTTGGCTGGACGAAGGTTATTCCTGAAGAGGAACTTGGTAGGACGATTGTGGCAGGTCCATTGATGGTGAGCGGCAAATTGGGCATGGTGTAATAATCTATAGCGAAAAAACCGTCCCATCGTTCGGATAGGCCGACACCCATCCAAATTCCCGCTTCGGCAGCCGGTCCATTTGCTTGGATGAAGCCGTTGGGCATTTCTACCCCGCCGTGAATCATTAAACTGAAATTAGGAATTTCAAAGTTGTCTGCCAAGGCGGTCGAATAGAGACCGAAAAGAATTAGAATTATGATCATTTTTTTCATCAACGACATTTTAAGGGGGAAAAGCCTTGGTGGGAAATAAACCCGTTGAAATTTCGATCAGTTGGTGGACCTGGTAATTGGGGAGTTGCGGTGATTTTTGAGCTGAGTTTTTGCCAAGGACGTCCGAACTTTTTGGAGAGATTGATTTTCTATAATAGATTCATAATCGGAAATGAGCCGACCGTTAATGACAGGCCAATTGTAATGTTCGGCGGTTTCCAAGGCTTTTTGCCGGAGATTTTTTGTTTTTTGAGGATTGTTGAGAATCCATTCAATTTGGCAGGCCAGATCAACTCCGTCAAAGGGCGCGGCCAAGAGGCCGTTTTTTTGATGTTGAATCAAATCCGCAGAGCCACCTTTTTTCGCTCCAACCACAGGTAAGCCGGAGGCAAACGCCTCTAAAACCACATTGCCGAAGGTTTCGGTGGTGGAGGGGAAAACAAAAAGATCGGAAGAGGCGTAAACCTTGGACAGTTCCTGGTCTTTAATGAAGCCAAAGAATAAGTCGTTGGGAAATTTTTCTTTTAATGTTTTGGAATAGGGGCCTTCACCCGCAAACCCTATTTTAAATTGATAGCCTTTCTGTCTAAGTATTTTTACCGCCTCCACTAGTTCGCTGAGATTTTTTTCAGCTACTAAACGTCCCACGAAGAGAAATAATGGAACTTTTCTCAAACCGTGAATTTTGCGCCAGTTATTGTCGCGGTACGAAGGTGAAAATTTATGTCGATCAATACCACGCGGCCAAAGTTGAACCCCATTAAAACCTTTAGAAATCAGCGTGGAGACCGTTCCTGGTGTAGGGGCGAATGTGGCCTGGCTTTGGTTGTGAAACCATTTCATATAACCCCAGCCTGCATTGGCAGCCCAGCCCAAACCGTAATAGGGAAAGTAATCCACGAAATGGGTGTGATAACCCACAACAGAAGGTAAGTTGTGGCGAAAGGCGTAATTTTGACCATAAAACGAAATAGGAGTAGGAGCGGAAACTTGAATCAAATCGGGCTTAAATTTATCCAAAACTTTTTCGAGATGGAAAATCGGGGGTAATCCTATCCGGTAGTAACGGTAAAGTAAAAAGGGTATGGAAGGTACTTGAATGACCCTGCTCCGCCAGGGTTCTTCTTCAGTAGGTAGGCTTGGAGAGATAATTCGAAAGTCAATTTTTTTTTGATTTAGCGTTTCCGCTAAACGCGTAAAGGTGCGGGCTACGCCGTCAGTAAGAGGAGGAAGGCTTTCGGTAAAATAAGCTATACGCAGGTGGTTCCTCCAAAAGTTTTTTCTTTCGGATAACCAAAATAACTGTCGGTGGTGGGATCTTTATGAAATAGCAGTAACTTTTAGGTTAAATTCTTTCAACTCCGCCAAACGCTTCGGTCCATGTTTCGGTATTGGATAGCTTCGGCGATGTAAGAGGGTTTCAAATTCCCCTCACCTTTCCAGCCCAATTCATGCTGGCGGCCGCGATGAATCCCTGCCCCTGCGGCTATTACACCGACTCATCCCGTGAATGTACCTGTTCGCCAAATCAAATCCAAAAATATCTCGGAAAAATCTCAGGCCCTCTTTTAGACCGCATTGATTTACACATCGAAGTTCCAGCGCTTAAATGGAAAGAAATTTCAGACACCGAACCAGCTGAATCCTCCAGTGCTATTCGAGAACGAGTCAGCCAGGCTCGATCCATTCAACAAAAGCGATTTGTCGACGACGGCATCCATTGCAACGCCCACATGAACA
>Ga0206829_10382_pt1 | contig 12246 bp, 9 predicted proteins | sample Alteio_BWOrgCont_75_FD_152862 | JGI IMG/M metagenome (GOLD analysis project Ga0206829, IMG submission 152862) | Enriched cells from forest soil in Barre Woods Harvard Forest LTER site, Petersham, Massachusetts, United States -... | ecosystem: Environmental > Terrestrial > Soil > Temperate forest >... | reverse complement strand
CCGCAACAAAATCTAATGGCTTCTGCTATTGAAGAAAACCTCGAAAAAGGCGGTTTCTTGATGGTGGAAGCGGGAACGGGGGTGGGCAAGAGTTTTGCCTATCTGCTTCCGGCCATTGAACACGCCCTCAAAAACGGCGGCCCGGTGGTCGTTTCCACCCATACGCTGAATCTGCAGGAACAGTTGTTTCAAAAAGATTTGCCGCTGGTTTTAAAGGCGGTAAGTGGGGAAGGGTTGGGTTCGGCTTCCGCTATTTTGATGAAAGGCCGGGGCAATTATCTCTCCCGCCGACGGCTCAAACTGGCGTTGGAAAACAACCAGCAAATGGATATTGAAGGCGGCGAAGTCGATCTGGTTAAAATCCAGGAATGGTCCTTAAACTCCGCCGAAGGCACTTTGGCATCCCTTCCTTTTCCGATCCGCTCTGAAGTTTGGGGAGAAATTAAAAGTGATCCCTACCATTGCCTGGGCTCCAAGTGTCCCACCTATGACACCTGTTTTTTTCATTCCACCCGGCGCCGGGCGGGTGGGGCGCATTTAATTTTGGTCAATCACGCGCTTCTTCTGGCGGATCTGGCGCTGAAGATGGACGAGGCCCCGGGGGTTTTGCCCCATTACGATGTTTTGATCGTCGATGAGGCGCACCATTTACCCGCGCTGGCCACAGAACATCTGGGCACTTCGGTCACGCTTTCCGAATGTATGGGGTTGGTTAGAAAACTTTTATATACGGATGAAAAAGTCGCCGGCAGCCGTAAAGGTCTTTTTACCCTGATGCCGGTTTCGGGCGCCGGGGAAGCGGTGATGGAGTTTAAAGAGGCGGCTGAGGACTTTTTTACGGAGATTGGGTTATCCGCCATGAAAAGCAGCGCGGTGAACCGGGCCTATCTTTTGCCCGAAGAAACGCCGGACATTGAAAAAATCGCCCAGCCCCTGAGAAAAATACAGGCGCTGTTGGAATTGGCCGAAAGATCCGCGACATCCGAAGAACTGGGCTTGGAAGCCCGGGGCACCCGCGAAGAATGCCGGGCTTTGGTGAGCACTTTGTCCCACATTTTAGAACGGGCCTGGGGCGAGGAATCCTGTTATGTGGTGGAACCGGACGCCAACGCTTTGAGAAGGGGCGAGGTGAAGGCCGCTTCCATTAAAGCCATACCGCTCGACGCTTCCAGTTTGATTCGCGAACATCTTTTGTCGTCGGTTAAATCAGTTATTTTTACCAGCGCGACTTTATCGGTGGGCAATGATTTTGGTTACTTTAAACACGCCTTGGGGTTGGACGGGTCGGACGAGGCGGATCGGGTGAAAACTCTGGCGGTGGGCTCGCCTTTTAATTTCAAAAGACAGGTTACTTTGTTTTTGCCCCGCTCCATGCCCCATCCCCGGCGCGAAGAAGAAAAATATATCCGTGAGGTGATCGAATATACCAAAGCCTCCCTCAAGCATTCGCACGGAAAAGCCTTTGTTCTTTTTACCAGCAACAAAATGATGCGGCAGGTGTCGGAGGCGGTGCGTCCGCTTTTGGATGACATGAAAATCACCCTTTTGGTTCAGGGCGAGGACGGCTGGGACCGCACCAAACTTTTAAAAGTTTTCCGCGAGGATATTAATTCGGTCTTGTTCGGGGTGAACAGTTTTTGGGAAGGGGTGGATGTGCCGGGCGAAGCCCTTTCCAACCTGATCATCACCAAATTGCCTTTTCAGGTGCCGGAAGGGCCGTTGGTGGAAGCCCGCCATGCCCGTTTAAAAGAACAGGGGCTGGAACCCTTTCAGGTCGAGAGCCTGCCCGAGGCGGTACTGCGGTTAAAGCAGGGTTTTGGCCGGTTGATTCGAAGCGCCACCGATGTGGGCACTGTAACCCTGTTAGACCCCCGGGTTACCACCGAACGCTGGGGAAGGGTTTTCCTGAACGCCTTGCCCGAATGCGAGACCGTATACCTTTCCAAGCCGGGTACCCCCGAAAAGGCCCCTGCCCGTCGTCGCTAATTAGCTCCAAAGGCCGATAACCCCAAATTTTGCAGATTTCCTTATTTTTAGTGTTTGGACTCGGAACACTAAAAATAAGGGTTTTTTGTGTATTTTCTTCCAAGAATTAGGACTCCTAATTCTTTAACGGTTTTTGAACTAGGTGGGTTGTTACCCGGTAATAAAATCAGTCGCACTGCCGCCGATTTACTGGTCAAAACAGGAGCGGAAGCAGAGTTACCACGACTCGGGCAGGGTAAACCCCGAGGTCAGGGGTTAATTGTCCGACACTCGGACAATTCAAATAAGGGAATTTGGGGTATCTGGGTATTCCATGGCCGGTATCGGGACCCATTCTTGTAACTGGCAAGAATGACCCCAGGTTTGAGCCCGCCGGACTCAGTTAAACCGGGCTTGGGGGTACGGAAGTAGTCGAAGTTCGACCACTTTCGGCTTTATCCGCACCCGAAGTGTTCAAAGTTTGAACACTTTTCCCGTCAACCCAAGCCAAAGTCCTTAAACTTTGAGGACTTTGGCTTCTGTAACCCGGGGTATGGCCAAACTTTACCTACTCAGCCCCCCGGGAATCCGACTTGAGGCAACTCAGAACGCCGCTATGGCCCTCCTAACCGGTTGGTCGGCAAGCTTTCCAGAAGGGTTATTTTGTCCCGCGGCGGGACAAAACCTCTGGCCGGTATAAAGGCCAGGTTTTTGGAAATTTCCCAAATTGGCCAGTCCCGATGGGGCCTATAGCCCAGACTCCGCGGGCACATTCTGGCTTCGGAGTTATCCTTGCCTCGCGGCGGGACAAGGGTAGCGCCCCGGCTTGAACCATCTGTTTCCGACATAGCCAGGCTTGTGGCCCGAGGTGCCGAAGTGGGGTGGTGGATGGGTTATTGATGTGTCGGGGAGACTGGGAATACTGGGTCTAAAGGCTTTTAACGCACCGCTATGGAGGACATGCCGCTCGTTCGAGCTTTACGTCTTCTCAAGCAGGCGGTAATCTCTTCAAAGCTAGCAGATAAAGCCGAAAGGATTATTGTTATACTTTTCAATTTTTTTAAAGTCAATAATTTCAGGAACTGTTTAAACATGAAAATCCGTTCGGTAAAAGAAAAAGCAATCTTATACTTTTACTTGTTCCTATTTAGTTTGCCCTTAGTTTTCTTTTTATCAAAAATTTCTAATATCTTTTATGTGACTTTTTTAATTTCTTTCGGAGTATGTTTGTTGCTTTGGGCTCGATTAGAGTGCCCCAAATGCAAAAAAAGAATTATGAGGTATCGTGCCCAAATTGATCTGATAGGATTTATGCGCGATATCGATCAAGGTGAGTGTCCTTATTGTCATTATCCCCTTGAAAATATTGTCAAACCCCGATCAAAAAGTAAAAAACTAAAAATCAATAAAGATAAAACAAACAGAGATACTTCCCGAAAATTAACAAAATGGACATCCTCCCGTTTGTCTGTAAAATAACTACATGCCCCGTTCTGAAAACAAAAAAAACTCCCAAAGCGAACCATCGTTAGACGAAGAAAGAGTGGTGAATCCTCAAAAGTCGGGCGAGGACGAAGAACCCACCTTACGGCCCCAGCATTTACAGGAATATGTCGGTCAAACCGCTTTAAAAGACTCCCTTTCCATTGCCCTCGCCGCCGCGCAAAAACGCAAAGAAGCCCTGGAACACGTTTTGTTTTCGGGTCCTCCTGGTTTAGGTAAAACCACGCTGGCCGTCATTATGGCCAAAGAGATGGGCGTTAATATTAAGACCACCTCGGGGCCGGTGATTGAACGGGCGGGGGATTTGGCCGCGCTATTGACCAACCTGCAGCCTTACGACGTTCTTTTTATCGATGAAATTCACCGGTTGCCCCGCATTGTGGAAGAAATCCTTTACCCCGCCATGGAAGATTTTGAATTGGACATCATGATCGGCAAGGGGCCGACCGCCAGGGCTATTCGGCTCAATTTACCGCCATTTACTTTAGTGGGAGCCACGACACGGGCGGGGAAGGTCAGCGCGCCATTGCGGGACCGGTTTGGTCTTTCTTACCGGTTAGAGTTTTATAATCAAGAAGAGCTGAAAGAGATTGTTAAACGGTCGGCGCAAGTTTTGAAAATCAAAATATCCGAGGACGGGGCTTCAGAAATCGCCCGCCGGTCGCGGGGAACACCCCGGTTGGCCAACCGGCTTTTAAAACGGGTTAGGGATTTTGCCGAAGTGAAACGCAAGGGAAGCATTGACCAGGAAGTCGCGGATTCGGCTTTGAAACTATTGAACGTCGATGAACTGGGTTTGGACTCGATGGACCGGCGGATTTTATCCTGCATCGTGGAAAAGTTTTCGGGCGGACCCGTGGGAATTGAAACTTTGGCCATCGGCGTGGGTGAAGATTCTGACACGGTTGAGGATGTTTATGAGCCCTATTTGGTTCAAATCGGCTTTTTGCAAAGAACCTCCAGCGGCCGCAAAGCGACACCCCTGGCATTTCAGCATTTAGGGCTACAGCCACCGAAGGGAAACCAGCCCAATCTTTTGTAATAATTGGGGTTTGTATCGTGGTTTTAAAATCTTTGTGGTATATTTTGTCTCTCAGTTGGGTTTCAAAAGTTAAAATTTCCTCTTGAAAATTTTTTTCTGATTTTATATATAAGTTTCTGCCTTTGTCGGTGTTTTATTATTGAACACATAAAGGAATCCCCGTGATCGAAGTTAAAGATCTGACCAAGTCCTACGGCAGTATCGCAGCCATCGATAAAATCAATTTTTCAGTTCCCAAAGGAACCGTTCTGGGGCTTCTGGGTCCCAACGGCGCGGGTAAAACAACCACCATGAGGATTTTGACGACCTCATTGGCGCCTACCAGCGGGAAGGCAACGGTGGCCGGGTTTGATGTGGTTACCGCACCACAGGAAGTCCGCAAACGAATCGGTTATTTGCCTGAAGTTCCGCCTATCTATAGCGAAATGACCATTATTTCTTATTTGAAATTTGTCGCGGATATTAAAGAAGTGCCTCTCGATAAAAAGGCAAATCGGATCGGCGAAGTGTTGGAAATGCTGGATCTGGATAAAATGAGCCGCCGTTTAATCGGCCATCTTTCCCTGGGTTATCGCCAAAGGGTGGGTTTAGCACAGGCTTTATTACATGATCCGGAAGTATTGATTCTGGATGAGCCGACCCGCGGCTTAGATCCCAAACAGATTCTTGAGATTCGCAAATTGATCAAAGCATTAAGCGGTCAAAGAACCATTATTTTATCAACCCATATTCTCCCGGAAGTTTCTTCCACTTGTGACGACGTCATTATTATTGATCAGGGCAGGGTAGTGGCGGCGGACTCAGTTGAAAACCTTTCGCAACGGCTGGCAGGCGGAAAAACGCTCGATTTGGAAATAAAAGGCCCGGCGGGCGAAGTGGGCAAGGCTTTGGAAAATGTTGAGGGTGTGTCCCTGGTGAAGTCTTTGGGACGCGAAAGTAAAGGCGTTTCCAGGTTTGAGTTGACTACTGACGGCACATCCGAAGTTCGTGAGGCCCTATTTCATTGCGTGGTTAAAAATAAGTGGGTTTTATATCAATTGAGTCCTGTCGGCGTCAGTTTGGAAGATGTCTTTTTGAAATTAACCACAAAGGACACAACAGCATGAACTCTCGAAAACTTTTTGCCATCGTTCGACGGGAACTGGAAGCTTATTTATCTTCTCCGTTGGGATACATTGTCATGTTTGTTTATTTTTTGATCGGTGGTTTTTTCTTTTGGCTGATCTCGACCCGCTCCCACGCCGCTTCGATGACCTATATTTTTCAAAACTTCATGTTTATTTTCCTTCTGGTTTCGCCATTGATTACCATGCGGCTTTGGTCGGAAGAGGAAAAAAATGGAACCGCGGAATTGTTAAAAACGTCGCCCCTGACCATTTGGGAAATTGTGGTTGGGAAGTATTTGGGTGCATGCAGTTTTTTTCTAGTGATGTCCAGCGTGACTCTGGTTTATTTGATATTCATTTTCGCGTTGGGTAATCCGGATGTGATGCCGTTGTTTGCCAATTATCTGGGGTATTTCCTGGGTGTGATGGCTTTTTTCTCTATTGGGTTATTTGCTTCCACGATTACCGAAAATCAAATCGTATCCGCCATTCTTTCGTTTTTCGCTCTTCTTCTCTTATGGGTCATTGGCGTGGCGGGGGATGGTGTTTCGGGTCCGGCGGGTGATTTTTTAAAATACGTTTCCATCATGAGTCACACGGATGATTTTTTTAAAGGAATTATCGACTTCAGCCATGTTTTTTATCTTTTGAGCCTTATTTTCCTGGGATTGTTTTTGTCGGTAAAAGTTTTGGAAAGTAAGCGGAGTTAACATGAAAAAAACTGAATTTTTATTAAAGGTTCGTGAGAATAACATTATTCTTTTGTCGATCGGCTTGGTTCTGATACTGGGGGGAACTTTAAGCGCGCTTGTTTTGAATAATACAGCCTGGTGGAATTACATTTTAATTGGGCTGGGATTGATTATTTTGGGATTGTTTTTGTTCTCCAACCTTACGGAAATTAGGGAAGTCGGGAAAAAACGGACGACCATTACCCGAGCGAATCTTACACTGGTCACGGTGGCGATGTTAGGGATTGTGATCGCTCTCAACTATGTTGTTTCCCGCCATCCGCTTCGAATAGACCTTACCTCGAATAAATTTTATACTCTTTCGGATCAAACGCTAGATACGCTAAATCACCTTCAACAAGATGTAAATGTGAGCTTGTTTACTTCGCCATCGCACGCGGCCCAGACGCAGGCCCAGATCCAAAGAGCTCAACAGCTTTTGGAAGAGTACGGCAAAAAATCCACAAAGTTTCATTTTAAAGTGGTCAATGTGGACAATGACCCCGCTGAAGCCCGCCGTTACGGAATTCATGAATACAATACAATCGTTTTTGAAAGCGGCGATAACCGTAAAGACGTTCTTCAAAGAGATTACATTACTTACAGCATGATGGGTCGCCAACCGGTGCCGAAATTCCAGGGAGAGGCGGCTTTTACCTCTGCTTTAATTACAATGAGCGATACAACTCACTTGGTTTTTTACTTTACGGAAGGTCATGGCGAGAAGCCGCTCGTAAATCCTCAGCCGGATGGTTACACGACCTTTAAAGACATGCTGGAAAAGGAAAATTACACCGACAAAACGCTTAATCTTTTAAAAGATAATAAAATTCCCGACGATGCGGCCGGCATTGTGGTGCTGGGGCCTGTTAAAGCTTTTCAAGCTTCCGAAGCGGCTTTGTTAGAAACTTACTTGAAAAATGGCGGTAAGATTATGTTGTGCTTGGATTTGATGGACCCCGTTTCTCGCCAGACCATTGTTAATACGGGACTTTCGGTGCTTTTAAAAGACTTTGGTGTGAAAGTAGATAATGACTTGGCGATTGATGAGACCAGTTATCTTCCGCCAAACCCCAGCGCGATTCTTCCACAATATGGAAATCATGACATTGTTCAAAAGTTATCAGACAATCATGTGCCTTGTTTGATGGTTTTCAACCGGGGAATAGAAAAAATTGACCCGCTGCTCAAAGGCGCGACTTCAACCGTTTTACTTCAAACAACCGATAAAGGTTGGGGCGTCAATAACGTTAAAACCCTTAAAGGGGCGGTTTCTTATCATCCGGGGATCGATGTAAAAGGCCCCATCCCGGTCGCGGTCGCTTCAGAGTTTGATTTGACCGATGGTTCCAATAAAAAAGCTCGTTTGGTTGTCTATGGGAATTCGCTGTTTTTTTCAAATCAATTTGCCTCTACCTTGGGGAACGCGGATTTGGCTTTGAATACTTTTGGGTGGATGGCGGAACAAGAAAACAAGATCTCGATTCATCCGAAAGAAGAGGATGAAAGAATTTTGAATATCAGTAATGTCAGCAACATGTTGATTATCTGCGTGGCGATCATCCTGATACCGTTGGCGGCTTTAATCGCGGGTTTCGTGGTTTGGTTCCGCCGCCGCTCCATATAACCATGAAGAAAATTCCTCAAATCGCTTACTATCTGGCTGCGGCCGCCCTTATCGGCGGGTATATTTATTTTTTTGAACGGGGACCGGCTAAAACAGATTCGGATAAGGATAAAAAAACAAAAATTTTTGAAGATTATGTCGCGGATGACATTAAAAAAATTGAAGTTGAAAACTTAGCCACTACTGTCAATGCTTTAAAAGCTCCCATTGTTTTAGAAAAAGATGATAAAGATGCGTGGCAGATTACCGCTCCCCATAGTTTTAAGGCCGATGAAGACACGGTCCATACTGTTTTGAACGCTTTTTCCAATTTCAATCCCGAATCAACCATTGAAAAACCCTCTAATTTGGCTGACTTTGGTTTGAATACACCCTCGGCCCGCTGTTCAGTGACAAACAAAACTGGAAAAAATTATGTTTTGCTAGTCGGGGATAAAAGTATTACGGGTGCATCCTTATACGTAAAGATGCCTGATAAAGCTGATGTTTACATGCTGCCTCAATTTTCAGTGAGTAATATCATCAAGGATGTAAACAGCTATAGAGACAAGTCGTTTTTTAAAATCGATGATGTTTTGTCTAACAAAGTGCGTATTGTACGAGAGGGAAAGACTACTGTTTTTGAGAAAAATAAAGATGGTGGTTGGGAAATTACCGAACCGATTAAAGTTAAGGCCGATGCTCAGAAAATTAATGCCTTATTCAACTCCATTAACAATCTACGAATCTCAGAGTATGTGGATGATCACCCTTCCAATCTTGCCATTTATGGATTGTCAAAGGCTCATGCCTCAGTTGAGATTGGGTCAGCTGACGGAAAAGAAAACCATGAAATTTTGCTGGGCCGCAAAAAAATGAAATCGAATGTCTATTATGTCAAAGTGGGTGACCAGCCCAACGTGTATTTGATCGATGGAAGTATTGATAAAAACCTCGACGTTAAAATTAACGACTTTCGCGACAAAAGCATGATGAAATTCGATTCGTCTCAGGCGAAAACGTTAACAGTTAAACACAACAACAAGTCGTATGTTTATCAGAAAGATGATAAGGGTCAATGGTCCAGTGAAGGACGGATGAAGGCGCAGGATGAGGCGGTAAACATAATAACCGTGCTTTCTAATACGGATATTGTGGACTTTGCATCGAAAAAAGATTCCGCGGGTCTTTCTGACCCCGATTATGTAGTCGAGGTTTTATTAGACTCTGGCATGAAAAAGATCTATCGATTTGGAAGCCGTCAAAAAGGAAATGTTTATCTGGCCCTGGACAATACCAAAGAGGTATACACGGCGCCCGCAGCCTTGCTTTCCCAAATGGACGCTTATTACAGCGCCATTATGACGCCGGTTGTCATCGCATCTCCAGCCGCAAAATAAGCTCGTGATAAAAATTAATTTGATGTTATAGTTCCCAGCATGTCCCCAAATGAAATAATTGATCGACCCCGGTATTTTACGGATCATCTTCAGGATTTACGGAAGGGTTTAGTCCGGTCTTTGGTTGTCGCAGCCATCGGGTTGTGTGTAGCTTTCTGGAAGTCCGACCTTCTTTTTGATTTTCTTTTAAAACCATTTAAGACAGTCTTGTCCAAGTTTCCTACCATTGGCAGTCAAATTCACACCCTCCAAACTTTAACGCCGGTTGAGGCGTTTATGATCAACATGAAACTGGCGGCTATCGCTGGAATTCTTTTAGCTTCTCCTTTTATTTTGAGGGAATTATGGTCTTTTGTTTCTCCGGCTTTAAAACCGGATGAGAAAAATGCCGTCCTTATGGTTTTCTGCCTGGGTTTGTTCTTTTTTTGTGGCGGGGTTGCCTTTGGTTATTTTTTTATCGTTCCTGTTTCTCTGGAATTTTTAATGAAATACAACTTGGACTTCGACTTTATCCCGCAATGGACGCTTCAGGGTTATTACGCGTTTGTAGTTAATTTTTTGCTTATTTTCGGCTGTGTTTTTGAATTGCCGCTGGTTTTGGCCGCGTTAGTGAGTGTTGGTATTGCAACCCCAGCCTTTTTATCCCAAAAGCGCAAGCATGCCATTCTTGGAATCTTTGTTTTAGCCGCCCTGATCGCGCCCAGCGCGGACCCCATCACCCAAACGATCGTGGCGGTACCGTTGATTCTTTTGTATGAAATTGGGATTTGGCTTTCTTATTTGGCGATGCGGCGCAAGAACAAGTAAGGTTTCCTCTCGTTGACATTTCATGCCCACATCCCGATAATTCGTTGGTAGACAAGATCAAGGAAGCTACTCCTGGAGGCAGCGAATGAAATTTTTTCTCGATACGGCCAACATCAACGAAATTAAAGAAGGTTTGGCCTTGGGTTTGGTAGACGGGGTTACAACAAACCCTTCATTGGTGGCGAAAGAAGGCGTTAATTTTCATGAAAGAATCAAAGAAATCTGCGCTGTGGTGAACGGCTCGGTTTCGGCGGAAGTCACCGCACTGGATTTTGATGGAATGATGAAAGAAGGACATACACTGGCTAAATTGCATCCCAATGTTACGGTTAAGGTGCCTTTAATTCCAGAAGGTATCAAAACCTGCAAAGCTTTAAGTTCGGAAGGGATTAAAGTTAATGTGACTCTTTGTTTTTCTCCCTCCCAGGCGCTGCTTGCAGCTAAAGCGGGGGCCACTTATATCAGCCCTTTTGTGGGGCGTTTAGATGACGTTTCGACAGATGGAATTCAGTTGATCAAAGATATTATTCAAATTTATAAGAATTATGATTTTAAAACACAGGTTTTGGCGGCTTCTTTGAGGCATCCTATGCATGTGGTTCAGTCCGCTTTGGCAGGAGCCCATGTCGGCACCATGCCGTTCTCGGTCATTAAACAGCTTTTTAACCATCCGTTGACAGATATTGGCTTGAAGAAGTTTTTAGCCGATTGGGATAAAGTGAAGGATCAAGTTTCTAAATAAATTTTTATAAAATCAGATAAAAAAAGGGCGGTTTTTAACCGCCCTTTTTGTTTTTAGACAGGGCATTCATCATGGAAATGGCTTTTGTTGGTAAGATTCTTATTGTGATAGGTTTAATAGTAGCTCTTGTAGGCTTTTTTGTTTTGTTCGGTGGAAAATTCATTGCATTCGGCCGGTTACCAGGTGATATCAGGGTTGAGAAAGAGAACATTTTCTTTTATTTTCCTTTGGCTTCTTGTCTATTAGCGTCAGTTTTTTTTTCAGTCGTTTTATGGATTTTATCCAAGTTTAAATGACGAAAACCATTCTCGTTTTATTCATGATCATATTGAGCGCAGGGTGTGTGCCGTTAAGGTCTTACGTTTCAACGGGCAGCCCCGCAACACAACATGAGATCGAAAAAGTTCCCCCACCGCATGAAGAACAGCTGACCCATCTTATCCGGGTAGCCGTCGTGGTTTGTCATCCTTCCATCAAACTATTGGTTCCAGAACAATTTGATTTGATCGGCATTTCTGCTAGTAATTCTCAAGTCATTAATAAAGACGGCAAAAAATTCATTCAATTTGACGCCACCGTTCACGATCTAGAAAGCTCCGCAGCTTTTATAAAACCGCAAGGTGAGGGAGAAATCTCGGTCGACGGGAATCATTACAAGGGCGCAATCGAATTGGTTGAAGATCAGAAGGGGTGTTTAACGGTTATTAATGAACTTTTCCTTGAAGAATATGTCATGGGAGTTTTAGCGGGTGAAATACCCGGCAGTTGGCCTATGGAAGCCCTGAAAGCCCAGGCTATCGCCGCGAGAACATTTGCCATTTATAAACAGGATCAGGCTAGAAAAAAAAACCAGACTTATGATATTGAAAATACGGCTTTATCCCAAATGTACATAGGCTCCCGGCTGGTAAACCAAAATATCCGCCAGGCTGTAATGGAAACCGAAGGAGAAATATTGACCTATCGGGATGAACCCATCATGGCGGTTTTTCATTCCAATTGTGGCGGAGAAACTACCGGTGCGGTAGATGTTTGGGGCCAGAATCAGCCTTACTTACGGCCTGCTTTCTGTTCCTTTGGAAATCAAGGCGCGCATTACCATTGGAAAGAAACGCTTGAGGTTTCGGAGATAGTCCGCAAGCTTCGTGCGGTAAATATCCCGATTTATGATATTGTTCAAATTTCATCAATTGAAAAAGATGGCGGTCATCGCGTGACTAAGCTGGTCCTCAGGGATGGAGACGGCAGTAAAAAACAAATTAAAGGCGCGGTTTTTCGTATGGCGGTGGGGCCCGATATTATCCGGAGTACTTGTTTTGAAGCGCGTCTTCAGGGAGACAAAAT
>Ga0206829_10381_pt1 | contig 12291 bp, 10 predicted proteins | sample Alteio_BWOrgCont_75_FD_152862 | JGI IMG/M metagenome (GOLD analysis project Ga0206829, IMG submission 152862) | Enriched cells from forest soil in Barre Woods Harvard Forest LTER site, Petersham, Massachusetts, United States -... | ecosystem: Environmental > Terrestrial > Soil > Temperate forest >... | reverse complement strand
CACAGATAAAAATATCTGGTAAAGGATTACAAAAAGTAGATGATGAAAATTATAAGCTTACTGCCGATGTTACTATAAAGGATATTACAAACCCGGTAACATTCAATGTTGAGTTTGGTGGCATAGATAAAGATGGTTACGGACAAACCAAGGCTGGCTTTACAGTTACAGGTAAAATAAACCGCCAGAAGTTTGGTCTTACATGGAACGCTGTTACTGAAGCCGGAAGTATCATTGTATCTGACGATGTGAACCTGAACGCTGAACTGCAGTTTGTAAAACAGGCATAATTAATGAGCAAAATTATATATCAAAGCCACCCTTTAAAGCGGTGGCTTTTTTTGTGCCGGTGCACCTTTAATTTATTGTTAAACAGGCTAGTAGCCACGATTATAATTCCTAAATTGTAACGTAAACCAAACAGATGATGATGTATGGCAAATGCAGGGAATGATATTGTTTTACCACCAGAATATTCCGGGCCGGCACAACTGCTTTTATATACACGGTACGGCAATCCGAGGGATATTGCTTTTGAAAACAAATGGATATATTCCTGGAACGTACAAGACACATTTCCTTGGTTTCCAGTTCAAAAGCTTCGCATACATAAACACTTTTGGCCATTGCTGGATGCAGCATTTAAAGAGCTTGAACTTTATAACCTGCATGACGAAATAAAAGGCATTGGCGATTGTTATAGCATCCACACTATAAATGAAACCCAACCATTGCTATCTATGCATAGTTGGGGCGCTGCTTTAGATATGCACACAAACCCAGACGCTTTACTTAACAAGGCCATCTGGAGCAATGACTTTATAGAAATCATGGAGAAGCATGCCATACACTGCGGCCAGAAATGGGCCGTGCATGCAGAGCCTCATCACTTTGCAATGGTAAACGGATAATTTTATACCTTTCCGTTATCCAAAATGTTTTCATCATGTCCTTTTCCGGAAAGAATGTATTTATAACAGGTGCCAGCCGCGGCATTGGCAAGGCAATAGCATTAAAGCTGGCGGCAGAAGGAGCTAATATTATTGTTGTTGCAAAATCTATAAAAGAAGATCCCCGTCTGGGTGGCACCATATATTCAGCTGCAGAAGAGATACAAGCTGCAGGTGGTAAAGCGCTTGCGGTACAATGCGATATAAGGGACGAAGAGCAGGTGATAGCTGCGGTACAACAGGCCATTTCTATTTTTGGCGGCATTGATATACTCATCAATAATGCTTCTGCTATCTCAATGACATCTACAGAACTTACCGAAACCAAGCGGTACGATTTGATGTACAATATCAATGTGAGGGGTACATTTTTGGTAACCAAACATTGCATACCGTTTCTGCGCAAGTCTGCCAATCCGCATATACTTACATTATCACCACCATTGCATATACAAGCAAAATGGCTGGCACCATCGGTAGCATACACTATTACCAAGTACAACATGAGCCTGATGACCATTGGTTGGGCAGAAGAGTTTAAAAAAGAAGGCATTGCAGCTAATGCACTATGGCCCATGACAACAATAGCCACATCAGCAGTGCAAAATATACTAGGCGGAGAGGTGCTGATGCAGCACAGCCGCAAGCCCGAAATACTAGCCGACGCAGCACATTATATATTGTCGCAACCAGCTAAAGAATGTACCGGCAACCTGTTCCTGGATGAAGCTGTATTAAAACAAGCAGGCATAACAGACCTGATTGGCTATGCTGTTAATCCGGCTAATCCATTGCAGCCCGACCTGTTTATATAATTTCAGGTAAGGATAATATGCCCCTTGCATTCATCCAGTCAAAAGATCTTATTTTTCCATAAAATTTATAGCCTTTGCAACCCGTCTTATCTATCCAGCAGATCTCCAAATCGTACGGACCTATCCGGGCGCTCGAATCCGTATCTTTCGATGTACCCGAAGGTAGTGTATTTGGTATATTAGGCCCCAATGGCAGTGGCAAAACAACGCTGCTAGGTATTGTATTGGATGTGCTTGTTGCAAATGGCGGCAGTTATAAATGGTTCGATGGAATGCCGGCAGATGCGGCACGCAGGCAAATAGGCGCATTATTGGAAACTCCTAACTTTTATCATTACCTGACTGCTATTGAAAACCTGGAGATCACGGCTGCAATAAAAGGAAGGGGGCATGATGACAAGCTGCGTGTGCTGGAGCTTACAGGACTATTACAACGCAAGGATAGTAAATTCCTCACTTATTCGCTGGGCATGAAGCAGCGGTTGGCCATAGCTGCTGCGTTGCTGGGTAATCCAAGAATACTGGTACTGGACGAACCGACAAACGGCCTGGACCCTGCTGGCATTGCAGAGATACGGGAACTCATCATTAAGCTGAGTAATGAAGGCATTACCATAATTATGGCCAGCCATTTATTGGATGAAGTTGAAAAAGTATGTACCCATGTAGCTATACTTAAACGGGGCAACCTGCTGGTAACGGGACACGTAGATGAAGTGCTACGCAGTGAAGACCAAGTAGAGGTGAAAGCAGACGACCTCAAAGCCCTGCAACAGCTCCTTACCAGTATGCATGGGATAAAAAAGATTCAGCAAGGTAATAACGTACTCCTTCTGTCGTGCGATGCTAGCGTGCAACCTGCCCATATAAATGAGTATTGCATGAGGGGTGGTATAACCCTTACACACCTTTTGCTCAGAAAGAAAAGCCTTGAATCTAAATTCATAGAACTCACTAACTAACCCAGCAACATGCAAAAATTGTTAAGTATAGAGTGGTTAAAACTCAAAAATTACAGAACGTTCTGGATATTGATAGCATTGTATGCAGTGCTTTTGCCGATGTTGAATTATGAAATAGCAAACAGCATGGGCAGTTTCAAATTCAACGGAATGAGCGTATTTACTAAATCTTATACTTTTCCCGAAGTATGGAGCAACATGGGCTACCTCGGCAGCTATTTTATAACATTTCTGGCCATACTTGTTATCATCATCACCACAAACGAATACACGTTTAAAACCAACCGGCAAAACATCATCGATGGCTGGAAACGGATTGACTTTCTGAATGCTAAGGTACTGTTGGTTTTAATGCTTAGCCTGTTGGCAACCATCTATTTCTTTATCCTGGGCAGCGGTTTCGGCCTTGCTTATTCAGGGTCTGCAAGCAATTTGTTCAGCGGATACGATAAGATATTTTATTTCTTCCTGCTATCTGTAAACTACCTTGGCTTTGCCATGATGATAGCCATGTGGATAAAACGCAGCGGACTTGCTATCAGCTTATTCCTGCTCTATGCAATAATGATAGAAGGCATACTGCAAAAAATATTGAACTGGAAGTTGGGGAATAATTATGGCGATTTTCTCCCCTTGCAATCCAGCGATGAGTTACTCCCCTTCCCTATGATGAAAATGGCGGCTGGTATGATGGGGGCCAGCGTACAGGCAACAATGCCACAATATTTTGTGGTAGCTACAATTTTGTGGTGTGGCGTATATTATTTCATTTGTCGCAGTATGTTGCTGCGCAGAGATTGGTAAGGAACAGAGATATGAGAGAAAAACCAATAATTCTTGTTACGAACGATGATGGCATTACCGCTCCCGGCATACGAGCGTTGGTTGAAGCTGTAAAAGATCTGGGACAGGTTATAGTTATTGCGCCCGATAGTCCGCAATCGGGCATGGGGCATGCCATAACTATGGGTGTTCCCCTGCGTGTAAACAAGGTAGATGTGTTTGAGGGTATAGAATCGTGGCAATGCAGTGGTACCCCAGTTGACTGCGTGAAACTGGCGCGCGACAAAATACTACACCGTAAACCAGATGTATGTGTAAGCGGCATCAACCATGGCGCTAACCATTCTATAAATGTTATCTACTCAGGCACTATGAGTGCTGCTATGGAAGCTGCTATTGAAGGCGTACCATCAGCAGGTTTCTCGTTACTTGATTTTAGTTTTGAAGCAGACTTTAGTGTAGCAAAAGCTGTGGCGCATGGTATAACCAAACGCCTGCTGGATAGCGCCGTACCCCGACATACATTACTTAATGTGAACATACCCCGGCTGGCAGCAAAAGACTTTAAAGGACTTAAAATATGCAGACAGGCATATGCCAAATGGGATGAGGAATTTGAGCACCGCATAGACCCGCGTGGCAAAGACTATTACTGGATGGTAGGCCGGTTTGTGAACATGGACAAAGGTGAAGATACCGATGTACAGGCACTGAAAGATGGCTATGCATCGGTAGTGCCAGTGAAGTTTGACCTTACTGATTACAAAATGAAGGATTGGCTGCTAGGCGAATGGAAAGATGAGGTGAAGTGAAATAAAATAAAGCAATAAACCCATTTAATTTATCCCACCAGCCTGTCTTACAATGCACCTGTCACCCTCAAATTAGATGGCCTATTTTGTTATTGATCGACAGGTACGTTTATATTTCGCTATTACTACTACGATTTATAAACGATGAGAACCACTTTTATCAATGCCCAGTTTTTATTACATTTAGAAAACAATTGATGATGATAAGTTAATGTGAACACTGCTTGGACATTAGATAATGAGGTTATTAAAAAATAACTTTATCATCTATTTTAAGTACATTTTTTAAGTATATTGTTTAGTGGACAGTTATATAGTAATTCTATAAAACAATTTTGTAGAAGCTCCTTCACAAACAGTTTTAAGAACGTTCACAATATGAAGGTATTAATGTTTGGCTGGGAATTTCCACCCAATATTTCAGGTGGTTTAGGAACAGCCTGCCATGGGTTGACAAAGGGATTGGCTGAAAATGATGTAGATATCATTTTTGTTATGCCTAAGGCTTATGGAGATGAAGATGCAAGCAACTTTCGCCTGGTATCTGCCGATGGCATGCCGGTACATACACATACTGCAACCTACCGTACCCTGTTCGAAAAGATGATGTACTGGGAGGTTAATTCCCTCATTATACCTTATCTAAGCCCTGAAGAATTTTTATTGTACAGCGAAGAGCAGCTGGCAAACACAACTAAAACAGTAAATACGGCTTCAACCCGTTACCATTTTACTGGCAAGTATGGCAAAGACCTGCTCACAGAGGTATGGAACTATGCAAGAGTTGCCGCCGAAATAGTAGCTAATAACACGTTTGATGTAATACACGTACATGATTGGCTTTCCTTCCCTGCTGGCATTATAGCTAAAGAGATAAGTGGCAAACCATTAGTAGCGCACCTGCATGCAACTGAGTTTGACCGGTCTGGTGGTAATAAAGTAAATGAGCAGATCTACGAAATAGAACGTGAAGGCCTGCACCATGCAGATAAGATCATAGCAGTGAGTGAACTCACTCGCCAGATAGTTATCAATAACTATGGCATAGCTCCTGAAAAAGTTTTTACCATTTACAATGCCGTTGACGACACCTCAATTTATGAAGCAGCAAAACCTGAAAGAATATTCAAAGAGAAGATCATTTCCTATGTTGGCCGCATCACTTACCAGAAAGGTCCTGATTATTTTGTTGAGGCCGCAGGAAAAGTACTGAAAGAAAATAAAAACTTCAGGTTTATAATGGCTGGGAGTGGCGATATGCTGCACCAGGTGGTACGCCGTGCCGCGCAATTACGCATATCATCCCACTTTCATTTTGCGGGTTTCCTTAAAGGGGGTGAAGTAGGGAAATTGTTTGCAATGAGCGATGCCTACGTCATGCCTTCTGTGTCAGAACCTTTTGGTATATCACCACTTGAAGCGCTAAGGTCTGGTGTGCCGGTCATCATTTCAAAACAGTCTGGAGTGAGGGAAATACTAACCCGCGCTATAAGTGTTGACTTTTTTGATGTGGATGCCATGGCTGATGCCATACATGCACTGGCCACTTATAAAAGCCTTGCAAATATGGTTGTACGCGATAGCCGCATAGAAATGCAGAACCTGAAGTGGATAACTCAGGCTGCCAAAGTGAAAGAATTATATCAGGACCTCGTAAAAAACTAAGCATGAAAAATATTTGTTTCTATTTTCAGGTACATCAGCCATTCCGGTTGAAGAGGTATCCTTTCTTCAATATCGGCAAGGACAGCAATTATTTTGATGACGCTTCCAATAGTGAGATACTGAGAAAAGTGGCGCTCAATTGTTACCTGCCTGCAAACCGTATTCTGTTAGATCTTATCCATAAACATGGTGATAAATTCAAAGTTAGTTTTTCTATATCAGGCGCTGCAATAGAACAGTTTGAATTGTATATGCCTGAGGTATTGGATAGTTTTAAAGAACTGGCACATACAGGCTGTGTTGAGTTTCTTGCCGAAACATATGGACACTCATTAGCCATTCTTAAAAGCGAAGAAGCGTTTAAAGCACAGGTCGCTGCACATACCCAAAAAATACAGCAATATTTTGGCCAAACACCAACAGTATTCCGCAATACAGAATTGATATATTCTGACCATATAGGCAGTGTAGTGGCAGGCATGGGCTATACAGCAATGCTGGCTGAAGGGGCTGATAACGTTTTGGATTGGAAAAGTCCTAACTATTTGTACACCAGCGCGGTGAGTCCAGATCTTAAATTACTCCTTAAAAATTTCAGATTGAGCGATGATATTGCTTTCCGCTTCTCTAATCACGAGTGGAGTGAATTTCCTTTAACAGCAGACAAGTTCATAAACTGGCTTAACGCGCTACCACCTGAAGAACAATTAGTAAACTTATTTATGGATTATGAAACCTTTGGCGAGCACCAATGGGTAACCACAGGCATATTTGACTTTTTGAAGGCCTTGCCTGATATAGTATTTTACCATTCAGCTTTTGAATTTATTACCCCTGCTGTGGCCGCAAAAACTTTAGCGCCTGCAGGTATTATCTCCATGCCAAATCCGGTTTCGTGGGCCGATGAAGAAAGAGATTTGTCTGCATGGCTGGGTAATGACTTGCAGGATGATGCTTTTGAAACATTGTACAACCTTGAAGCCAAGGTAAAGGCCTGTGACGATGAAAAGATAAAAAGAGACTGGCTGTTCCTGCAAACCAGCGATCATTTTTACTACATGTGTACCAAGTTTTTTGCCGATGGCGACGTACATAAATACTTCAATCCTTACTATACCCCATACGATGCATTTATGAATTATATGAATGTAATTGCCGATTTCACCCTGCGGGTTGAACAACAAATGGACAAAGGGAAATTGAAAGAGCAAGCTTTGGCAATTTAAGGAGTTACAATAATTTTGAACCTTTCAAATTATTTTTGATAGCCATGGCAATTATCTAAACCACAATAAACAAACTGCTACGGCCGCTATAGCAACTATAATACTAATAGGCTGCAAAATCGACTAATCTATCTTTCAAAATATTAAACACACACACGATCATGTCATTATCGTATTCAGAAAAAATAATGGAATCAGGCCCGTTCTGGAGGACTTTGTTCATACAGCCCGGATTGCCCGAATCACTTAAAGGATTACAGAAATTAAGCAGGAATTTATGGATGTCGTGGAATGCCAATGCCATAGAATTATTCGGGTTCATCGATAAAGGCCTATGGGAGCGATGCCATTTTAACCCGGTATTGTTCCTGCGCACATTGAGCTATGAACGTATTGAAGAATTGCAGGCAGATACTAAATTCATAGCACGCCTCAACGAAGTTGAAAAGATATTCGATGCCTATATGGCTGAACCTATGCAATACCCTACACCCGGTATTGCTTACTTCAGCATGGAGTATGGTCTTACCAACTACCTGAGATTATATTCAGGTGGTTTGGGCATACTTGCGGGCGATTACCTGAAAGAAGCCAGCGATATGGGTGTTAACATTAACGCTGTTGGTCTGTTGTATAAGAATGGCTACTTCAAGCAACGCTTTACTACCAGCGGAGAACAGATAGCTGGAAATGATGATCAGGACTTCTCCACCCTGCCGCTTGAGCTTGTGAAGAATAAGAATGGTGATCCGCTTCTTACAAGCCTACCTTTCCCTGGACGCGATGTTTTTGCGCAAGTATGGAAGCTGAGTATAGGCCGTATAAATCTATACTTGCTGGATACCTGTGTAGCAGAAAATAATGCTGATGATAAATTCATCACTTCTAAACTATATGGCGGCAATAGCGAAACCCGCCTGCAGCAGGAACTGTTTCTGGGCATAGGTGGTATCCAGGCACTAAAGGCGCTGGACATTCACCCCAATGTTTACCATTGCAATGAGGGCCATGCAGCCTTTATTGGTATAGAGCGTATAGCCAACCTCAGGGATAACTATGGACTGTCTTACGAAGAAGGATTGGAGATAGTACGCTCCTCTACCCTCTTTACTACCCATACAGCCGTACCCGCAGCAAACGATGTATTTTATGAAGATATGCTAAAAGCTTACCTGCCGCATAAAATAAAATACTTTGATGATAACTGGGTTAAGTTTATGAGTTTGGGACAAACCGGCCAATACCAAAACGATCAAAGTTTTTCTATGCCTTACCTGGCTGCCCACATATCGAAGGAAATAAATGGTGTGAGCAAAATACACAAGTTCGTTTCACAAGATTTGTTCAATGTACTCTGGCCCGACTTTAAACCTGGAGAATTACATATTGGAAGTATTACCAATGGTGTGCACTATTCTACGTGGACTGCAAAGGAATGGCAAAATGTACATAAACAAACTATTGGTAAGGACTACATCAGGAAGCTAGCAGATACCAAAGCCTGGCAGAAAATACAAGCTGTACCGGATAATACCGTTTGGGAAATACGAAAGAACTTAAAAAGGAAATTAGTAAGTGCAATAAAGACAAAATTAAGTGATAACCTGCCCAGCAACGAAAGCCCTAAAAAGGTTATTGATATCATCAGCAACCTGGACGAGAATAGCCTTATTATTGGTTTTGCACGCAGATTTGTTACCTACAAGCGGTCTGACCTGTTATTTCTTGATGTGGAACGCCTGTTGAAAATAGTGAGCCACACAGATAAACCAGTTCAGTTTTTGTTTGCAGGTAAAGCGCACCCTAATGACCAGGCAAGCATTGACATGATAAAACGTGTGATACAGTTGTCTGGATTGCCTGAATATAAGAACAGGATCATATACCTGGAAGAGTACGATATGGAACTGGCCAGCTTACTGGTACAGGGAGTGGATGTATGGCTCAATACCCCTAACCGCCTGATGGAGGCATCAGGTACCAGTGGTATGAAGGCATCAATGAATGGTGTACTTAACTTTAGCGTGCTGGATGGCTGGTGGGCCGAAGGATATAAAAGCGAAGTAGGTTGGGCTATAAAAGAAGAGATCACCTACCAGCGCCAGGACTTCCAGGACCAACTGGATGCCGAAACCATTTATAACATTATTGAAAGCAAGATAGTACCACTCTATTACAACCTGAACGAGGACGGCATACCCGAAAAATGGATCAAGAGAATAAAGAACTGCATTGCAGATATTACACCTGCATTCTCTATGACCCGTATGTTGGATGAATACCGCGACATATACTATAAAAAACTAGGTGACCGCGTGGCTAAATTAAGGGAGAATGATTTCGAAAGTGCAAAAACAATTACTGCCTGGAAGGCCAAAGTAATAGAACAATGGCCCAATGTAATACCTGTAAATATTGAAGTGATAGACAGAGAACACGACCAGACACAACTGGGAAAATCGTTTACTGTAAGGGCCACTATAAAAACAGGCAATCTTACCGTAAATGATATTGGGGTTGAAGTGATATTCCTGAACAAAAACCCTTTAAGGCATAGTGAGGAACTGTACCTAAACAAGGAATTTACCTTGGTAAAAGTGCAAGATGATGGTACAGCCGTTTATGAATGCGAACTTTCGCTTAACGACTCAGGTAATTACGAGTATAGTTACCGCATATTTGCCAAGCATCCATTGCTGGCGCACAGGCAAGATCTGCCTTTAATAAAATGGATATAGCATAGTGTGGTGAAATGGGCTTTCCTATAACAGGAGAGCCCATTTTTATTATCACCTGCTTATAGGCTATTATATTTACGCATCACAAAATGAAGATTTGCCAAATTGATCAACATCCTGAGGGAAGTACCAGAAAGTCAATATTCATGATGGAAATGTCGTTTTAACCCAGCATCAAATAAAAAAGACGTATTCCATTTTTGCTTGTTTTTAAAATATCTTGCAATGAATATTCAATCGTCATGCACAACAAAAATTTTAAGACTGTAAAACATTCCCGCACCACAATTACAGAACTTATGCTGCCCGCATATGCCAACTTTGGTGGTAAAGTTCATGGGGGCATTTTGTTATCGCTAATGGATAAAGTAGCCTATGTATGTGCAGCCATGCATGCTGGTACGTATTGTGTTACTGCATCTATAGACAGTGTTGATTTTCTGGAACCTATAGAAGTAGGCGAATTGGTTTCCTTAAAAGCTTCTGTAAATTATGTGGGCAACTCTTCACTCATTGTAGGCATACGTGTCATATCTCAAAACGTAAAAACGCAAATTGTAAAACATACCAATACCAGCTATTTTACAATGGTAGCTATGAGCGATGATCATAAACCGGTACGTGTACCTGGTCTGATACTGGAAACTCCGGAAGAAATACGCCGCTTTATAGAGGCCATGCGCCGAAAGGAATACAAGAAAACCTACATGAAGAAAACAGAGATCATGACAACTCCTGAAGAAATTGACAATGCGGTTCTGCTGTTAAAAAATGAAAATTGCCAGTTAAAGGAAAACTTATTATAGCTCAACATGCACCCTAAACGAAAATACATTCACAGGGCCCCTGTCGCTATTGTACCCGGGATTTAAAACAAACTGATAGTCGCCAGTTAGCCAAATGCCGGATGACAGAGGCTTAAAACTATAATACAGTTCTGCCGCAGTCTCATTTGAGTAATTCAGCTTACCATCGCCCAACTGGAATCCCAAGCCACCATCTGCAAGATAATTTTTATGGTTTTGAGATAGCCCATTAACTACCACTGCAAATCCTACATTGTCATCACCGCGTTTCCATCCCTTACCGTTAATATTAACACCTGCAGAAACTGTTTGGTCAGCTTCTGTAAAACACCATGTTTCATTTTGCCCATCACTCCATCCCAGTCGCGCAAAAACACCGGTATTTGCAGATACTTGCTGATCCACATTGATACCAAAACCTGTTTTGGTACGTCCGTATTGGCGGGTAGCTATTACATCAGGAACCGTGGTTGAACCTGCATCTTGCATCGCTTTTTTATAATTGCCCATGTCGGCATTATTATAATACCCTAAAATGCGCCAGTTACCTGGCAGGTTATGTATGTTATAAGATCTGTCCACTTCAGCATCTATTGCATATTCCTGTCCCAGATCGGTGTTTATATCTTCCCCGTTGGCAACTTTAGGAAGCATAGCCAGGTTGGCTTTATAGCTCATATTGTTTAGTTTCAGCACAGTAGTAAACGCATAGGTATAACCACGTGTATTAGCTGCGTAATCCCAGGCTGCGTTATTCATGAGTGCCCAGTTTATAAATTGGCTACGAGGAGAGTTACTATAGGTGTTCACGTCAAACACATCGCCCAGTGAATATTTGCCAAGTAAGAAGCGTATATAGTTTTGGGGTTCTTTACCGGCCATTTGGTTTTGTTGATCATCAACACGCACATCTGTTATACTGGTAGAATCGTGACCCAATGCAATGGTTTGTTTAAAGTACCCACGGCCAAGATAAAGGGTGGGAGCGGGATCGCCCACTCTAAATGTTTCACCATTGGTAGAAGCAGCCAGGCCAAAAGCACCACTAAGGCCACTACCTCCGGCAATTTCAGGATTAATATATACTTCAGCACCCTTCCATAGCCGTACGCCAAAGAATAATGTCGCTGTTATTGAATTGTCTTTTTCTTCTTTAGGTAATAAACTGTTCGCGCCTGAATATGGTGCGCTAAAAGCTGGCTTATATTGATATATATAAGTGGTTTGGAAATGCAGGTTATACCTCTGCTGAGCTGTAGTGTCCTGTGCATGTACCGTATTTATTAACAGGCAAGCAACTGCCACGAATAGTAAAAACCTCATTACAATATGCAGTATTATTTATTTTATGTATGAAAAGTGAGCAAAGATAGGTTTGCCGGGCTAAAACTGAACGCCCGGCAATAAATTTTACCATATCGTAATACTGCAGCAAGAAAAAGCCATCATTATAACCGGCTTTTGGCAGGAAATTTATGCTAACATAAATATGATCACAGAGGTAATCAAAAAAAATTGATAATCAATTTAGTTA
>Ga0206829_10359_pt2 | contig 12296 bp, 12 predicted proteins | sample Alteio_BWOrgCont_75_FD_152862 | JGI IMG/M metagenome (GOLD analysis project Ga0206829, IMG submission 152862) | Enriched cells from forest soil in Barre Woods Harvard Forest LTER site, Petersham, Massachusetts, United States -... | ecosystem: Environmental > Terrestrial > Soil > Temperate forest >... | reverse complement strand
TAATGCCAGCCACGACAACGCCAGTCTTAGGCGGACGCGGATCGCTGCCCGTAATGCCAGCCACGACAATGCCAGTCTTTGGCGGACGCGGATCGCTGCCCGTAATGCCAGCCACAACTACACCAGTCTCTGGCGAACGCAGGTCACTGCCGATAATCCCGGCATCCACAACACCAGTCTTGGGTGGGCGAGGGTCGCTGCCGGTAATTCCGGCATGTGCATGAATAAATCCAACGTTAAGAATCAAGGCAGATACAACAAAAGACAAACTACGGGCCCAAACTTTCATCTCAAAAACTCTCCTTATTTGAGGGGTACTTATAGGCAAACTACCAACACGAGCGTATGCTTCCGGCAGACAAATGAACATCCTGTAGATGCATTCTTTGTGCCAAAAGATAAATGATAAGAACCCTTTTGGAAACAATAACTTGTTGTAAATAACGGCACCCTTAAGGGTGTGCATGTTACATCTTTAGTTATTTCTACTGGTAACTGACTGATGTGCAATCATTTAGCTTTTGCATCAAATCGGGAAAAGGCCTTTCGGAAATTGGTGAAATGCGCTCTATCCCGCGATTGCGCCAGTGGAAACGTTCCCACACCTTCCTAAAATAGCGCTGCAGCACAAGCAACCTTTTTTGATTCAGCCCATCGAGTGCCGCCAATATCCTTCCCAATTCATGCATTTTTGACACGATAGGCGTGTAATTCCTCGCCGATTCCTGTGTGCAAACTCTTGCAACCTGTATGTTTTACTGGATCCATCCCTCATAGGGATAAAGCAGCAAAAAGAAAATCATGGCCAGCGCCATCACGTCCATATAGAGCAGCAGCAGCACCCCGCCGTGATAGAAACTCCAGCGAATACGAAGGCACCGAGCCGTCTCATACGTCCCATAAAGCGCGAGGAAGGCTGGGACGAGAAGTTTCAAAGAGGGTCGCGCATTAGGAAAGCCCGACAACAGAAACGACATTACCAGGCTGCCAAGGACTAGAATGGTTCCGCGGACAAGCGAGCGCGCCCGAAGATTGAAAAACGGCGAAGGCATTTCGAAAACAACCACTATGTCTACTTTATCGAACCCCACCGCCCTAAGGGCAGGCAAGCAGCAGGAAATCGAAAAACGGGAGCGCATCGTCAGACGCGTCGCGCGCGAACTGCACGACGGCTACTACGTGAATCTCGGTATCGGCATGCCCACACTGGTGGCAAACCACGTCCCTCCCGGCGTCGAAGTGGTGCTGCAGTCGGAAAATGGGATGCTCGGAGTTGGCCCCTATCCCGTCGAAGGCGCTGAGGATCCCGACCTGATCAATGCCGGCAAGGAAACCGTCACCGAGCTTCCCGGAACCTCGTATTTCTCCAGCGCCGAGTCGTTTGCCATGATTCGCGGTGGCCACATCGACCTCAGCATCCTGGGTGCCATGGAGGTCGACCAAGCGGGCAACCTGGCTAACTGGATGATTCCCGGCAAGATGGTCAAGGGCATGGGCGGCGCCATGGACCTCGTTGCCAGCGCACGCCGCGTCATCGTAGCCATGGAGCACACCACAAAAGACGGCAAGCCCAAAATCCTTAACCTCTGCACGCTTCCCATTACCGGCTTGAAGGTCGTCGATACCATCGCCACAGAAATGGCCTGGATCAGCGTAACTCCCGGCGGGCTGGTGCTCGAAGAGATCGCGCCGGGACTCAGCGTCCATGACGTTCAGCAAGCCACCGAGGCAATGTTGAAGGTCAGCCCTCACCTAAAGGAAATGACCGTCTGATCCGGACGAAGCACAAAAAGTTACTGCCGCTATCTGTCTCTAGACAGCATTTTTCTCCATGACCCAGATCAGATCCAGATCGCTCGTGCCCCTTATCCTGTCCGTCCTCATCGCGGCTGCTTCGGCGTGGCTGGCGCACAGTTCGGGCGAGATCTATTGTGACCGGCTGCCGTCCATGACAGTGTGCGCAACCCTTGCGGCATTGGCGATCGCCATGAGCTTCAGACAGGTGCCCAAAGCCACGGAAAAAGCGCAGAAGTGGCTGCTAGCCCTCGCAATTTTTGTTACGACCGCAACGCTCTTCGCCGATGCTCGTTTCGTGCTGCGGTACCGCAGCCTCTGTTCCCAGCTCCAGGAGCAGATTCGGCAAATGCACGCGCCGCCAAACTGAGCAGGGGCAGAGAGGGCCAGATGTCAGGCCTTGCGCAGCGTCCTGCGCTCGATCCGTTTTTCGCATTTCTCGCCGGCAAAGATGCGCTTCACATAAATTCCCGGCGTAACCACATGGTCCGGATCGATCTCTCCGGGCTCGACCAGATGCTCAACCTCCGCGATCGTGATCTTCGCAGCGGTCGCCATCATCGGATTGAAATTTCGCGCCGTTTTGCGATAGACCAGGTTCCCGACGGTATCGCCCTTCCATGCCTTCACCAGGGCGAAATCGGCACGCAGCCAGCGCTCAAGAATATAGGGCTTGCCGTCGAACTCGTGCGCGTCTTTCCCTTCCGCAACCAGAGTCCCCACGCCTGCGGGAGTGTAAAACGCAGGAATGCCGGCACCGCCGGCGCGAATGCGCTCCGACAGCGTACCTTGCGGGATGAGCGTCAGGTCCAGCTCGCCCTTCAGCACCTTGTCTTCAAGCAGCTTGTTCTCGCCAACGTAGCTCCCGGTGTGCGAAGCCACCATGCCCAGTTCCAGCATGCGGCCCATGCCGAAGCCATCCACTCCCATGTTGTTGCTGATGGTGTGCAAGCCTTTCACGCCGCGGCGCACCAGCGCGTCGATCAGGCTCTCGGGAATGCCGCACAGCCCGAAGCCGCCAATCATAATCGTCGCGCCTTCGGGGATGTCCCGCACCGCATCATCCGCGCTCGCTACAACCTTCTTCAATCTTTCTACTGCTCCTTCTACCTCCGGAATTTCGCCCGGCGCATTCTGCAGAATACTGGACGCGCGACTCATCCGACAAACCGCCCAGCTCCCCGAGGGCTGCAATTGTGCGGTAGGATGATCAGCGTATTTCGATACCGGAGGAAACAGGCATGCTAAAGGGATTCCGTGATTTCATTCTGCGCGGCAATGTAATCGACCTGGCGGTTGCAGTCGTCATCGGCGCGGCTTTTACCGGCATCGTCGGTTCACTGGTAAAAGACATAATCAATCCACTGATCGCCGCAATTTTCAAAAAGCCTGACTTCTCCTATCTGGTGCTGGAAGTCAATGGCGGCAAAATCACCTACGGCAATTTCCTCAACCAGCTTATTAATTTTCTGCTGATCTCGGCAGCCGTCTACTTCATCTTCGTCTTGCCGATCAACAAGCTCATGGCGCGCTTCTTCCCCGCCAAAGCAGAGCCACCCAAGACTCACCCCTGTCCCGAGTGCCTTAGCGACATTCCCGTCGAAGCCAAGCGCTGCTCGCACTGCGCGCAGCTCGTCGCCTGATCCCGAGCCAGACAGTGAGGATGCGACCTCGGTTAAGAGTCAGGGCAAACATGTACTACTTCTCGCGCTAACGCAAGCGACGGTACAGTCTTTGCCATACCCAATTCGAGGTATCGATCTGTAACTAACTTCAGTGTTTTCTTTAGTCTTTGCGACTTCGTAACACTCCCTGCATCCTTTGCCATTACAGTGAAAGCTATTCCCATTTGATCCAAGGAGAACCAGCAATGCCGCTCCCTACAGATGAAAAAGAATTAGCTCTTGGCAGAGATTTGTTGAAGGCGTTTGACACCGTTGGTGGAGGCCCACACGCGGGCTATCGCGCAGCGCACGCAAAGGGTCTGCTCTTGACCGGGACCTTTGTGCCCACTGCGGAAGCGGCTTCACTAAGCAAAGCTCCGCACATCATGCGCAGTTCCACTCCCGTATCAGTACGCCTCTCCGATTTCGCCGGCATTCCTAATATTCCGGATAACCATCCGGAAGGAGCCAGCCCGCGTGGCTTTGCCCTTCGCTTCCAGCTTGCCGAGCACTCGCACACCGACATCGTCGCCCACTCCGCTAACGCCTTCCCGACCCATACCGCCGAGGAGTTCCTCGAATTTCTACACGCTCTGATCGCCAGCGGGCCAGATGTTCCCCACCCGAGTCCGATTGAGCAATTTCTCGGTGCACACCCGGCAGCGCTAGCCTTTGTGCAATTGCCCAAACCGTTTCCCACTAGCTTCGCGCGGGAACACTTCTTCGCCGTCAGCGCCTTCAAATTCACCAACGCCGATGGAGTCGTACGCAACGGCCGCTATCGCATCGTTCCCGATCTCGGAACGGAGTACCTCGACGCAGACGCCGCCGCGGCGAAGGGTCCGAGTTACCTCTTCGATGAATTAAAGGAAAGAATCGCAGCCGGTCCGATCAAATTCCAAATCTTCGTCCAGCTCGGTGAGGAAGGCGATGTCACCGACAACGCTACCGTTCAGTGGCCGGAAGACCGCAAGCAATTGAAGTTCGGTGAAATCACCCTGACCGCGATTGCGCCAGACAACGACGCCGAACAGCGCCACATCATCTTCGATCCCAGGCCAGGCGTAGACGGCATCGATACCGCCGGCGATCCTTTATTCGAACCGCGCGCAACGATCTATCTTATGAGCGGCCGCCGTCGTCGCTCGGCGCAACCGTAATTCAGTCCAACTCCCGCAGCGGCTTCGACCGTAAGAAGAACCCGAGGTAGCACACTATCGCCAGCCCCGTCATGGCGGCGATGGCGTGCTCCGTCGGCATATGTCGCGACAGCTCGCCGATAATCAAACACCCCACCGGCGGCAACCCCAGAAAACTCGTCGCATAGATGCTCATCACCCGTCCGCGCATCTCGTCGCTGGAGAGCTGCTGCATCGTCACGTTCACCGTCGACAGGCTGATGATCATGCCAAAGCCCTCGCAGAACGACATCGCCGCCGACAGCGCAAAGATGCGCGAATAGCAGAAGACGATCACCGCTGCCATCACAAACAGCCCACAAAAAACCATCACCCGCCCGCGCCAGCGAATTCGCGGGAACGACGCGATTACTCCCGCAGCCAGCAGTGCGCCGATCCCCGAACACGCCATCAGAAAACCAAGCCCCCGCTCGCCCACCTTGAGCACGTCCTTGGCAAAGTACGGGATGAAAGTAATGAACGGCAACAGGAGCAGGCTGGCGCTCGCGATCAATATCACAATCGCGGTCATCTGCGGCGACTTCCGCACATAAGCGATGCCGTCGCGCAGGCTCTGAATCACGCTCGTATGCCGCTCCTGCTTCTCTACCGGGTACCGCATGCGAAACAGCGGCCACAGCACCGCGAGAAAGCTGAAACCGTTCAGCAGAAAATTCCCCGCCATGCCAAACCACGCCATCGCGTAGCCGCCCAGCGTCGGCCCGATAATGCGCGACATGTTGAACTGCGCCGAATTCAGCGCAATGGCATTCTGCAGATCTTCCGGAGGAACCAGGCGCGGCACCATCGCCTGGTAGGCAGGCGCATTCAATGCGTTCGAAATGCCCACCAGAAACGCAATCAGCGCCAGCTGATCGATGTTGATGATCTTGAAATACGTCAGCCCCGCCAGGACAAAGGCAAGAACCATCTGCGCCGTCTGCGTAGCGATCAGCAGATGCCGCTTGCTGACGCGATCGGCAATCACGCCGCCCACAAGCGTAAACAGCAGGAACGGGAACGAGGCCGCAAACCCCACCATCCCCAGCCAGAACGATGAGTTCGACAGCTCCAGAACCAGCCAGCCCTGCGCCACATTCTGCATCCAGGTGCCGACATTCGACAGCAGACAGCCGCCCCAGAAGAGCCGGTAATCCTCGTTGCGCAGCGCGCGCACGATCGGCGGCCACCGCTTTCCCGCAACTGGCAAATCCAGCGCAAGATCAGCCTTGAACTCCGGCTCAAGCTCGGCCTGCGCAGTCGTCTCCTCAGCCAAGGCTCCGCTCGCTTTCTAACTGTCTACATCGTGATTCCAGCATTCGCATAAGCCTTTCTTAGAATGCAGCACATCTCAGCGATGCATTTGTCATAACTTGTAAAAAGTTGTCAGGAAGTGTTCGAAACGCGGCCAAATGCGGAACTCTGGTTTTCCCGGCAGCCGCACGAATAGGGTCCCATCCTGAACGAAGAAAAGGGGTGGGAACCGCGACCACATATCATCCGAAGCAAACACTCAATTCATAGTGTAATCTTTGTGTTTTACAGATCATTTCATCCAATCAACTTCAAGGAGCAGCCTCTTGAACCGTCGTGCTCTTGCCAGTTCTCTCTGCCTTGCCACCCTCGCCATTTCCGTTTCCGCACAGAATTCCGGATCGCCACAGTCCGTCTTCGGCTACCGCGACTTCGCCCCGCAGGCGAAGATCGACCAGCAGTTTCTCGCCGTGCCCGACGCAAAACTCGCTGGCGAAGAGCTGAAGGCGCTGACCGCCGCGCCGCACATCGCCGGATCGAAGGAAGACCACGACACCGCCCTCTACGTTGCCGAAAAGTTCAAAGCCGCCGGCCTCGACACTTCCATCGTGACCTACAGGGCATGGCTCAACCTGCCCAAGGAAATTAAAGTCACCGCAACCGACGCCAGCGGCAAAGTGCTCATGACCGGCCCCACACCTGAGCACGTCGCGAGCGATCCCTTTCAGGATGACCCGCGCGTAACTCCCGGCTTCAACGGGTCATCTCCGTCCGGAGACGTCACCGCCGACGTCGTCTACGCCAACTACGGCCGCCCCGAAGACTTCAAGAAGCTCGACGACCTGGGCATCAGCGTCAAAGGCAAAATCGTTCTCACCCGCTACGGCGGCAACTTCCGCGGCGTCAAGGTCTACATTGCGCAGGAGCGCGGCGCCGCCGGCGTCATCATCTACTCTGACCCCGCAGACGACGGCTACTTCCGCGGCGACAAATACCCCAACGGCCCCTACCGCCCGGATACCGGCATCCAGCGCGGCGCAGTGCAGTTCCTCTTCAAGTATCCCGGCGACGCCAGCACACCCGGCACTGCCTCCACGCCTGACCTGCCGGAATCGAAGCGCCTGAACCCGGCCACAGCGCCGAACATGCCACAGATTCCCTCCACGCCTCTCTCCTATCACGATGCAGCGCCCATTCTCGAAGCGCTGGCGGGCCCAGCCGTTCCGCATGACTGGCAGGGCGCTCTGCCCTTCGCTTACCACATCGGCGGAAGCGGCAGCGTCAAAGTCCACATGCTCCTCAAGCAGGACTTCGCTTACCGCGACATATGGGATGTCATTGGCAAAATTCCCGGCACCGAGTGGCCCAATGACTGGGTCGTCGCCGGAAACCACCGCGACGCCTGGGTTTACGGCGCCGTTGACCCCAATAGCGGAACCGCAGCCATGCTCGAAGCCGTTCACGGCATCGGCGAGCTGCTCAAAACCGGATGGAAGCCGAAGCGCACCATCGTCTTCGGCAGCTGGGATGCTGAAGAAGAAGGCCTGATCGGCTCAACCGAATGGGCCGAGGACAACGCCGCCGCGCTTGCCCACGCCGCCGCTTATTTCAATACCGACGTAGGCGTGGCCGGTCCCAACTTCGACTCCGCAGCCGTTCCCTCACTCAAAGACTTCGTTCGCGAAGTCACCAAGGAAGTTCCCAGCCCCAAAGGCGGCAACGTCTACGACCAGTGGAAGAAGAGCCAGTCGGAAGGCGAATCGCGCCGCCACTCCACCGACGAGCACATGGGCAAGGGAGCGCATCAGAACAACGATGTTGAAATAGGCGACCTCGGCAGCGGCTCCGACTACACCCCCTTCATCCAGCACCTCGGCGTGCCCTCCACCGACATCGGATCGAGCGGCCCCTACGGCGTCTACCACTCCGTCTTCGACAACTACAACTGGTTCATCAAGAACGCTGACCCCACCTTCGTCTACGAACAGCAGCAGGCCCGCGTCTTCGGCATTGAAGTTCTCCACATGGCCGACACCGACGTGCTGCCGTACGACTACGTCACCTACGGTAAGGAAATCACCGAATATCTCGACGCCGCGAAAAAGAAGGCCGACGACGCCAAAGTCTCCGGCCTCGACTTCGCCCCAGCCGTCGCCGCTGCAAAGCGTTTCACCACCGCAGCGGAAGCCGTACACAAGAAGCAGCAAAACGTCCCCGCCAACCCCACAGAACTGAACACGCAGCTGCGTCAGGTCGAAGGCGACATGCTCTCATCCGCCGGCCTGCCCAACCGCCCCTGGTTCAAGCACACCATCTACGCTCCCGGCGAATACACAGGCTACGCCGCCGTCGTCATCCCCGGCGTGAACGAAGCCATCGACGCAAAGGACAGCTCCCGCGGCTCTGCCCAGTTAACAGCCTTAACCGAGGCGATCAACCGCGCCGCATCCACGCTGGAAGCGGCCGCAAAGTAACCACGCAGAAATATCGGGTGCCCCATCCTGAGCATACGAAGGTGGGGAGGACGAGTCAGATATTGGAAGAGCCGTCATTCTGACGACCAGCGGGAGAGCCTGTCCTGAGCGAAGTCGAAGGAAAGAATCCCCGCGATTCTTCCCACCCGCAAAATGCGAGCATCTTTCAGGGCTGGCGGCTATGAGGGTGGCCCATGTCTCGATTTTGAGACATGGGATTACTCCACTACACGTCTCAACGATCGAACTTCCACCAGGTTTTTTTCTCGTTAGGCCGCTTCTGATGCGCGTTGCTTTACCTTCGCAATCGTCTTGTCCTTGGCCGCCTCAGCCAGATCAAACCGATTCTGCAGGTTGAGCCAGAACTGCGCCGAAACGCCAAAATACTTCCCTAGACGCAATGCGGTATTTGCTGAAATCGAGCGCTTCTTCCGCACAATATCATTCACGCGCGGAGCGGGCACCCCGATCTCTTTGGCCAGCCGGTAGGAAGTCAACCCCATCGGCTCCATAAATTCGCTAAGTAAAATTTCTCCTGGATGAATTGCAAAGGTCTTCATATGCCAGATCACCTTGCTACCCCATAAGCCTTCCGTTAGTGATCATCAACAATCTCTACTCGATGAGGATTGTTGTCCTTCCACACAAAGCAAATCCGATATTGATCGTTGATGCGAATCGAGTACTGCCCTTCCCGATCGCCCTTGAGCTTTTCCAGCCTGTTTCCGGGAGGAACAAGCAGTTCGGCAAGTTCGGTCACGGCATCGAGAATTGCCAGCTTTCTACTCGCGACAACGCGAATCGAAGCCGGAATTCTCCGGCTCTTTCCCGTTTCCCAAAGAATTTCCGTATCGCGATCACCAAAATCGACGATCATTCGATTTCATAGTAATGCGACACGATAATAATGTACAGCGTTAAAGTGCACGGCACTAAGCGGCTGCCCGCTCCGCCGGAGTCGCCCGTTCGGTAGACAGTTCCTCTAAACTCTTACCCTTGGTTTCCGGCAACGTAAAGATCGTTATCAGCAGCCCCAAAACGCTGGCAATCGCGGCAGCCGACTCAGCCGCCAGCAGCCCTTTCCAGTGCATGAGATAAGGAAAGAGAAAAACGCCGAGAAAGCCTCCCAGCTTCCCCATGGCCGCGGCGACGCCGTGCCCGGTCGTTCGCACTCGCACCGGAAAGATCTCGGAAGGATAAACAAACGTCGTGGCATTCGGTCCGAATTGAGTAAAGAAGAAGCTCAATCCATAGATACAGAGAAATGGAATCACCATCTTCTCAATATTTGGAACAAACGCCAGCAGCGAGAATGTAACCGCCATCATGACAAATCCCAGGCACTGAATCGTCTTGCGTCCAAGCCTGTCCATCGTGAGCGTGGCTACCGCATACCCCGGCACGGCAAAAATGGCAAAGATTCCAAGCTGCGTCAACGTCTTTTGTAGGAGAGTGTAATCGCTGCTGAGTGCCGAAAGCACCAGGGGACTCGATACCGTGTTGCCATAATAGGCCGCGTCCATCAGGAACCACGCCATGCTTGCTCCGATTAACCGGTAAAGCAGCTTCTCATCGCTCACCAGCCGATGGAAGCCATCCCAGAAAGAAATGGACTGGTTAGAGGGAGTGCTCTTGTCTATGCTCACAACCCTTCCGGATTCATCTTCCTGCTTTCCGTGTGCTTGCAGGAAGCGCGGAGTCTCTTTCAGCTTGCGGCGCTGCCAGTACACTGCCAGCGCCGGAACGGCCCCGAACGCAACCAGAATCCGCCAGATAATATCGTGCGAAAGATGCGACATGAGCATGGCCGAAGCCAGCAACGGGCCAACGATCAGGCCGGCCGCCTGCATTGCAAAGACAAGCGTCACCATCATGCCGCGGTGATTCTTTCCCGCATACTCGCTCATGATCGTAGAGCTCACCGGATAATCGCCGCCGATGCCAATCCCGAGAATGAAACGCAGTCCGATGAGCCAGAGGATATTCGGCGCGAAAGCGCAGGCGATGGCGCCAGCAGCCAGCACCAGCACCTCGACTCCGTAAATGCGTTTTCGGCCCAGCATGTCCGCCACGCGGCCAAACAGCAGCGCCCCTATCGCAGAGGCCAGTAGCGCAGTCGATTCTACGAGGCTTTCTTCAAGGTGACCGACCTTCCAGGTTTCCTTGAGAAGCGACATGACAACGCCGATGATGAACAGGTCATAGGCATCGGTAAAGAATCCCATGCCGGAGATAAACATGATCTTCCAATGGTGGCTTGAGATTCGAGCGTTATCCATTTCTGAGAAGTCCGGTGCAGTGGAAGCATGTGCCATAAAAAGTCCTCTGCAAACGGGGATGCCAACCAGAGGACGTATGGGGATTACAGCCAGGTTAATTCGCAGCCCCAGCAGGTACCTGTGTTAAAAAAGCAGCTCCCATGCAACCCTTCGCCAGACATAGGCTACAAAAAACAAAACTCAAACCACAAGAAGCCGCCGAAGCCCATTGACCCGCTGCCTGGAAATGCCGGCTGAATCATAACCAGCCGAGAACCACCCTCAACTCTATTTCCGTTGAATTACGTCTCTCAATCGTGCTACCAATGGTGCACATCTTCGCTGGGTCGTTGAGCGTTGTGAAACAGACTCCTGGTCTTTTTGAGAAATAATCGAATGAACATTCTTCTGCTCTCCATGCCGGACTCCTTCGAGCACATGCCGACGGTTGCCATCCGCATGCCCAACGGCGCCCTCGTATCCCTTGCCGGCAATGTTGATCCCCACCACAAAGTAGCCGTGGCCGACCTCATCCTTCGTCAGGACCGCATCCGGGAGACCGTGACGCAGCTTGTGCAGCAGCACCAGCCTGACATCGTCGGCATGTCGATCATGACCTTTCAGCGCCGCACCGCCGGCCGCATCGCCGACCTCATCAAGACGCTCAAGCCCGACACGAAACTCGTCGCGGGCGGCTACGATCCCAGCCTCGCCTACGAGGACTACGCCAACCTGCCCTTCGATTTCATCGTGCGCGGCGAAGGCGAAGTCACCTTCCGCGAACTGCTCCGCGCCCTTGAGAAGAAATCCGCCCTGCACTTCATCGCCGGGCTTTCTCATAAAGAGAACGGCCGCTGGGTCCACAACACCAACCGTGCAGTCCACCGCCTCGAAGATAGCGAAATCCGCCTGCCCAATCGCAACGCGCGCATCATGAAGGACTACACTCTAATGGGCCGCAAGGTGGACGTCATCGAGACATCGCGTGGCTGCACCTTTGACTGCAGCTTCTGCTCCATCATCGAAATGCGCGGTCGCAACTTCCACACTTACTCGTTCGACCGCGTGATCGCCGACATCCGTGACGCCCGCGACCACGGCGCAGAGACCATCTTTTTCGTCGATGACAACATCACCCTCGACGTCCGCCGTTTCGAAGCCCTCTGCCAGGCCATCATCGACTCCGGCCTCAATAAACTCGACTATTTCGTCCAGGGCATGACCTCAGCCATCGCCAACCACGGCGAAACCCTAGCCCCGCTCATGCACAAAGCGGGCTTCCGCTATGTCTTCCTCGGCATTGAGAATATCCTCGAAAGCGACCTGACCTTCCTCAACGCATCTTCCAAAAACATCGAGCGGGACAATGGCAAGAAAGTCGGCAATGCGACCATGAAGGCCATCGACTACCTTCATAAAAACCACATGTTCGTCGTTGGCGGCCTGATCGTCGGCAGCCCCGACGACACCGTCGAATCCATCGAAGCCAACATGGAATTCGCCAAGAAATACGTAGACTGGCCCTACATCCAGCACCCCACACCTTACCCGCGCACACCCATGACCCGTGAATTCCGCGAGCAGGGACTCATCGCCAACGAGCGTCTGGAGGAATACGACGGCACCACCGCCATCGTGCGCACCAAGCACCTCACTGCCGATCAGGTCGAATAC
>Ga0206829_10379_pt1 | contig 12347 bp, 10 predicted proteins | sample Alteio_BWOrgCont_75_FD_152862 | JGI IMG/M metagenome (GOLD analysis project Ga0206829, IMG submission 152862) | Enriched cells from forest soil in Barre Woods Harvard Forest LTER site, Petersham, Massachusetts, United States -... | ecosystem: Environmental > Terrestrial > Soil > Temperate forest >... | reverse complement strand
CACAAGCGGCCAAACCAGGTAGAACTGCTCTTCGACAGCAAGCGACCACGTGACCCCCAATAGTCCGGCCGCGTTCGTTGGAACCTGAACAAGAAAGTTTTGGAGAAACAGTGGATACGCCCACCATGGTGAGGATCGTGCGCCAAGAATATTAAGGCCCTCAGACGGGTGCACTAGGGGCACAATAACAAACATGAAAAGAAGCGCAGCATAGTAGAGAGGCCAGATTCGCAGGCAACGCCGCGCATAAAAGTTTGAGAAATAGCCATCTGACTTCTTCGTGTCGAGGAGAATACCCGTGATCAAAAAACCCGAAAGGACGAAGAACAGATCTACTCCCATCCAGCCATTGTTCGCAATCAGCCCCAAGTGCAGAGACGGGTACACGTCAGTGTTATGTACAAGCACTAACAGTACAGCTATCCCCCGCACTGCATCCAATTGGCGGATTCTTTTCAATGCTATTGATCGCAGAATTTCAGTATGAAGGGACTTTGTAACTTACATTCAGATGAAATTTACCGTCAGAGATCGAGTGGAAATGGGATTCACAGCAGCTTCGGCTCTTCATATCTTCAAAAGCGACTCTGAAATGCCCTGGCGGTCGCCACCACATGTTAAAGAGTTTACCGAAGTACGGGTTGACTAGCCTCACACCCGTCCTCGACTTCAGTAGTCTGGCGCACGCTCTTCTCCGATAATCCGTTGGGATTGGATTCACGAGACGTTAGCGGCCTAAGACCCTTGGAGAACTGTTTCAACGTAACGTTATCGTCGAGTGGGATCTCACATCTGGCAACTAGTACCGCTGGATTTCCCTGGACTACAGTCCGAGGTGGTATTGACTGAGAAACGACGCTCCCAGCCTTAATCACAGCTCCCTGGCCAACCACAACATTAGGAAGAATAATGACACCTGGCCCGACAAAAACGTCCCGTTCAATCTTGACGCCCCTGTGTTCCTTGAAATGGGCAATTACCGTGGCCCGCATACTGATAGCAGTATTATCCTCGATAGTAATCAGGTGCGGATATGAGGTCTCGAGAATGACATCATATCCAATCCAGACACCCTTACCAATCTTTACCCCACGAGCACGGTGCAGATGGACGCGCATGTTCGATCCAGGAGCGATCCGAGCCAACAGTTGAAACAAACGATTCTTCAATCCACGCAGTGCGTTTTCCTGCATTTGTACTCCTACCTCTTTCGCCTAGTTATGGGGGAATCCGCTATTAGACGGCTTTAGTCTGATAGTGGTGATTAAAGATTAAATGTATCCCGGCTCTAACTAAGTCTTGCGAGCGCAATCTATCACAAATCGGCGGACAAGTTGACACCGCCCATGGCCACGCTTAGCTCTGCCTATGGTATTCTCGCCAAGCGTGCGCGAATATTCTAGAACGAAAGCCCGGCGCGGGCTGGCTATTTTCTTTACCGTCTTAGTAATTTCCGCTGTCTTCTTAGAGCACAGCGCCTCGTTTCGAAGTGGGATTCTCGGTCAGCACTTCATAGTGTTTTATATGTGGTGCGTCGCCGGATCATCAATCCTGGCGCGGCTGATCCTGCGGGAATCTACAAGTGATGTTTCTTTTCGCTGGGGAGGGTGGGCTACCACGCGCGCCACATTGATTGCTACCGCGTTACCTCTAGTGGTCGGACTTACCGCCTATGGCATCAGTTGGAGCACCGGGTTAGCTCACTTTGATGCAGCCCAGATACCGCAGACAGTCTTCAAAATTCCCATCGCCGGCTCGCCCCTTGTGCGCTTCTGCAAATATCTGCTCATCAGTCTCACCCTCGGCGGTTTGTGGGGTTGCAAGTCGGCTGCTGGGGAGGAAATCGGTTGGCGTGGCTACATGCTTACCCGGCTGATGGATTCCGGTTTCCCCGCACCAATCTTAATTAGCGGCTTCATTTGGGGAATCTGGCACATACCCCTTATAGCCGGAGGTCAGTATCTATCCGTGCCTCATTCCCTCGTGTCTATTGCCGTATTTGTCGCCGATATCACCGCTGCCGGATACGTTTTTGCATGGCTGCGACTATCCTCTGGAAGCATCTGGCCCTGTGTGTGGGCGCACGGAGTCTGGAATGAGTTGCTCTTCGGGCCATTTGACGGGTTGACCAAAGGCGGAGGCTTTTGGGTAGGCGAAGCCGGATTGCTCACTACCCTTGTCGTTATCCTGTTTGCAGTCGTGCTCTATTGGTTCTATCCCCTACGGAGCTATAAGACTGAAAGTGTTCCTTAAGACGAAGAATCGGTGATTCGAAAAGATGAAAACTCAAACCCGCGACGATCAGGTTGATCGCGAAAGCTGTAGTCAAATATACGGCGCTTCCCGCTAGAAACGACCTCGTTACTGCGATGAGATGGTCTTTGAGGGGATGTAACACTGCAGCCAGTGGCAAATGATAGAGGTACAGCCCATAGCTGTACCTACCGAATGTCCGCAATATCTTTGACGACAAAAAACGATCCGATACGCTGCCCTCTTTGAGAGAGCTCAAGAGCAGGGCTCCGTATGCAATGGCGGTGACGGTATAACCGACGGTCGCTATCACAAAATCGTATCTGTCAACGCTGTGGCGAACGCCGCAGATGATCACAACAAGTCCGGCCGCGATAATGAACCCAGGCATACTCCATTGCTGTACCTGCGGGTACCAGGAGCTTCGGACGAGGACTGCCAATGCAGCACCGACTGCAAGCGCGTCCATCCGGCACGGCAAAAATCCGTATGCCCACGATGGATCTAATCGGTGCGAAGCAAGGATTAGTGTTCGGAGGAGGATTGCACTGCCGCCGAGAGCAGCGCAAGCCAGGAGGATACCTTCGCCTTTTCTAAGCCGCGCAATCATCCAGGGCCAGACTAGGTAAAATTGCTCCTCGGCAGATAGAGACCAAAGATGAACAACAATGACAGATGAAGAGATAATCTGCAGACCGGGCCAAACCAGGGCCGCTGGATAACCTAAGTATGCCAAAAAGAAGAGATGCGCCGGCCTCCAATGCAAATGCAGATACGGTGTAAGCAAAAGGTAGACCGTGAGGAGTAGATAGTAGGCGGGAAAGATCCTCAGAACACGTCGGGCATAGAAATTCTTGTAGTATCGTGGCGCGCTACGCGTGTCGTACAAGATTCCTGTTATTAAGAATCCTGATAGTACAAAAAACAGATCGACACCCGTCCAGCCGAAACCAATCACCATGGATATCGGTCCGACGAGCAAAGAATGGGATTGCTTTAGCGTGCCTCCTGCGTAATGAAAAAACAAAACGGCCAGGATGGCGACACCTCTGAGGCCGTCTAGGGCCGGGAGGCGTACCTTGAAGTGCGGTTGCTGCGGCCGAAATAACGACGAGGCTTGCTGCCCCTCGACGATAGCAACGTCACTCGATCGATTATTGATCATTCATAGCTGCTTTAAGAACCCGATACTCGCGCATCTGGCCCGCCGTACGCAGCAAATGTAAATGATAGGTAAACCGTTCCAGTGCAATCATGGTTGCCACGAAACGGTCGTTCGCGAATGGGTCTAGTTTGGCGCGCATCCAACTGAATGCAGATTGCAGCAGCTTGACGCAACAAAATAATCGCCCTAACACCGGATGCCTGTTCAGGAAGTGTGCATGTTTAACGCTGTGCCGATATGGACGAAGGCGGACTTCAGCATTTGAGCGTCCGACTTTGGTAGCTCTTTCACGAATAACACTCTCACTGAGGAGTCGCTCCTGGATTCGGTGTCCAGCTACGGCGTCCGGCCCGGAAACGGCTCCATAGCCCAGTTCCACCAAGTCCAACATGAATTTCGGCTCCGTCAGCCACACGTCGTCGAACCGGACGCCGCTCGCCAGAGAACGAGAACGGAACCAGAAGTGATTTCCGGAGAACCACCGCCCGTTGCCCATCGGTCTGTCCTCATCACCTTCATCGATCGTGGAGAACATCCATATATGCAAAGGGCCGCTGTGGACTAGCGCGGGAGGCGGATCAGCAGGCCAGATCACATAACTTTTCCCTGTGAATATGTCTTTGTCCGGCCAGCGGCGACAAAGCGCAGCCACGCCCCGAAACCAATCGCGATGAGGACTCATATCGTCGTCCAAAACCGCTATGATCTTTCCCAAGCCGTCTTCTTCCAACGCTCGATTCAGGGCATGGCTCTTACCATACATACCTTGCCTCGGTTCGAACAGAAGGCGTATCGGTAAGATATCGCTGAAGGTGTGTATGACTTCAGGGGTATCATCCACGCCGCCATTGTTGACTACGATTATCTCTATCTTGAGACCTGTACGGTCGGCGTTTGCCAAACAAGTGAGCGTATCGTGCAGGGATGCGGCACGGTTGCGCGTGCAGATTACAACCGAAATGTCGAATTCCATGAGACTTCGCTCTTCGAGAGATTGCGGTTATATACCTTGATAAATGCCTTGTTCAGCATCTTAACGCACAAGTCGGATTCCATAATCCGAGCCGCGCCCAGGTTCAAAACTGAATGTGTTAATGGATCGAACGAGCGATAGTAAATTTCAGGCAATAAGCGAACGCGACCGCCGAAACTCGTCTTAAAGTCGGTCACGCCGGAATATGAATCTTCTATCCTTTCGCCGCGAAGAATGGCGCGCGCATGGTCCGGTAAGATATGCATAAAATCGAACACATGGCACCCATTCTCCTTGGCCCACTTCATCATCTCCCAGTGAAGGATATCGTTAGGATTGCAATGGTCGTGCGTTCCTGACCATCCGACTCTCCATAGCTGCATCGTGCCGCCGAATACCTGCACACATGCGGCGGCTACAGGCTGGCCGTCAACCTCAGCTATAAAAAATTTGACGCCTCCCGTTGGTCCCATCACCTTCCAAAGATTCTCGAAGATGTCCTTGTGCGGCGGAGACGGAGATATTCCGCGACGCTCACACGCCGTCCACATCAGCTCACGTACAATTTCGGCGTCAGCAGCATCTCCTACTCTGACTCGTACACCCTTGCGAACGGCGCGTCGAAGATTCTGACGCTTGGTCATAGACATATCTGCCAGCAAAGCGTCCAAGTCCTGCCGCAGATCGATCAATAACGTAGCCCGACCGACTCCTCTCGGCGGTAGCACGTCAGGCTTCGGACGAAAATGCAGGGACTGCAGGAGTGGAATACCTCCCTCCCCACAGTATGGCGGAACAACCACAAGGTAAGTGATCCCCATGGATGAAGCGACCCGGCATAAGGCCTTGGTCACCAACTCCATTGACTCGTGATCGCCCGGATCGCAAACTGGACCGCGCTCTACATAGCCAATCGTGGCTAAGCGGCCAACCCGCCGCGTCAGGATCATGGCCCCGCCGAGTATTTTGGACTCGCGAGTAACCCAGACCCAGACGGGCTTCCACCCGTAAAGCTCCTTAACCTTTCCCCAAGTACTTGTTTGCTCGATGTGTGTATCCGAACATTGGTTCAAGAAATGATCCCAGATGCGGGCTTCCTCATGCTCATGGCACACGACAGATTTGATCCGATCAGGGGTATGTAGAACCATCTTTCTCCTGCGTTGTGAGCTTTAGTCGATAAACCTGACACGCACATTTTAATTGATTCAAGCGCTACTCTTTCACCATCATGAATCTGACTTACAGGACGGTCAGCATGCTTGTGAACGGAACGGAGACTGTGTCTGAACGGTTAGGGTTCGTGGTGAAAGGGGTTGAAGGCGGGGCGCCGATGACTGCGGAGGGAGCCGGCAGCATCGGATTGACGCCAAAAGCGTCTTTTGCAGCCCTGCCGCGCTGCAAGCGCAGCTTTTTTTGCGCGGATATATATTTCAACCAGCTTTTATAGATACACACCGCGGTTGGGTACCAGGTGTTTTCGATACATTTCTGTGCCAGTATTTCGGAGAGCTTCGTCAGCAACGACTCCTGCCGAAAACTACGGGCTTCTTCTTCCAGGTTCATCAAAGCATTCGCAATATCGCCATCGAAGTAGCCCCTCGGGATCAAGGGATAGATATTTGTCTCTCCCCGCAAAAACCGGGCAACGTCCCGACGATATTCAAGTAGCAGCGTATTGGGTTCATATTCCGGATGGCCTTGAAAAAATACAAACATACTCCGGCAATGTTTAATGAAAGTGTCAACGCCTGCGCCTGCAGTTCTCGTGAGTACCCGATACCCGCAACCGATTAACTCATCTTCCGGTAGACCATTCCATCGAGAGTGCGGAAGCTGAAAGCGTGCGGGTATCTCCGCAATCAGCGGGTGATCCGACAATCGGGCACAGTTGAAGACACCGCTGTGTTTATGGTCATTCTTCACCCGACTGATGCCGTCCATGTAGAGCGTTGCAGCGTGCGCGGCCAGACAGGACCAGATCGTCGAGTGGGTGTTGTCCTCGGCCCATTCAAGAAGTCTTGTGAAGTTTTCCCAGTACGGTTCGTCCGCCAAGTTCGCCGTCAAAGGTTCCCTGCCGGTCACAATGAGTCCATCGAGCTGTACATCCCAGAGGTCCTCAACACTCGAGTAGAACTTACCGATGTGGCTGGCACCCGACTCATTCCTGGGGACGCCTGGGAGCGAATAGAGCGCCAGACGAACGGAAATGCCGTCAGAAGCCGAATCCAGGAGCGACAAAAACTGACGTTCAGTCGCCTCGAGAGCTCCATCCGGCATGTTGTTGACCAATCCAATGGTAATGCTCTTGCCCGACCGCTCGATACACGCCGCAGACGGCTTTGCGCAAAGCCCTTTCGCGCATGTCTGACGGTCGGAACTGGATGGATTTGGATATAAGGAAGCAGGCATAAATATCTCCCGGGGGTTGGTATGAGCCACACGGGGGGAAATGGAATTGACCTAGATCGCGGCGGCGAGTGCCTGATCCAGATCTGCGATGATGTCGTCGCTGTGCTCTATCCCGATGCTGAGCCGGATCATCTCTGGCCTGACACCAGCGCTGAGTTGTTGTTCCGCCGACATTTGTCGATGAGTCGTCGACGCAGGGTGACAAGCAAGCGACTTGGCATCGCCCAGATTGACGAGACGAGTCACCAGCTTGAGCGCATCATGAAACTTAATGGCAGCCTCGAAGCCACCTTTCAGCCCGACAGTCATCAAAGAACAGGCGCGTCCGCCCAAATACTTTTCGACGAGCGGATGATAAGGACTCGTCGCAAATCCCGCATAATTAATCCACTCGATCCTGGGATCATCGCGCAGAAATTCCGCAACCTTCCTGCCATTTTCAACGTGGCGGTCAATCCGCAGCGCAACTGTCTCAATTCCCTGCAGCAGCAGGAAGGCGCTCAGGGGTGCCAGCACAGCGCCGGTGTTCCTCTGATAGACACTTCGGCAGCGTCCCATATATGCGGTCTTCCCATAGTGCTCGGTATAGACCAGCCCGTGATAGGAGGGATCCGGCTGGTTGAACATCGGGAACCGCGAAGCGTGCTCTTTCCACGGGAAATTGCCGCTGTCGATAATGGCTCCTCCGAGTGTTGTGCCATGGCCGCCCAGAAACTTTGTAAGAGAATGAATGACGATATCGGCGCCGTACTCGATCGGCCGCAACAGCATGGGTGTCGCCACTGTATTGTCCACCAGCAGCGGCAGTCCATGTTTGTGCGCCATGCTTGCCAGCTTCTCGATGTCGCAGATATTTCCAGCCGGGTTTCCTACGCTTTCGCAATAGACCCCGCGTGTTTTGTCATCGATCAGCTTTTCAAGTTCATCTGGATGGTCCGACTTCGCGAATCGAACATTGACTCCCTGACTTGGCAACAAGTGAGCCAGCAGGCTGTGCGTCGTTCCGTAGAGCTGCGGGATCGAGACGATGTTGCTTCCCAGCTCCGTAACATTGAGAACAGCATAGTTAACCGCCGCCTGCCCGCTGCTGACACAAAGAGCTGCCGCTCCTCCTTCGAGCGCAGCCACCCGTCGTTCCAGCACTGCAGTCGTCGGATTAGCAATCCGCGTGTAGCGAAACCCATCCGCTTCGAGGTTAAATAATGCCGCCGCATGATCGGCGCTATCGAATGCGTAGGAGACCGTTTGATAAATCGGTACAGCTACTGCCTTTGTGGTGGGATCGAATTCGTAACCAGCGTGAACAGCAATCGTTTCCCTTTTCATAAACCTCATCTGCTCGCGAACTGTGCAAGGTTGACTGCTGTCTGATTCAATACGGATTGATCGGCATCCTGATGGAAGATGCGATTCATCTCCTCCACTACCGAGTGAATATCGGCCTCGGTCGTCCTGAAGCTTGTAATGCATGCCCGAACGACCGGAACCCCGTCGATCTGCGCCTCCGACATCCATGCGATTTGGCTTTCACGAAGAGTTGCCAGAAATCTGGAAGGGACAAGGCCATCTCGCGTAAAACAGACAAGCGGTAGCGGTGTCGAGTTGACAACACGCCACCCGGTGGCGCGGAGTTCCTCTCTCAAGACATGTGCCATGCGCGTCTGGTGCTCGATCATTTCAGCTTGTCCCGATTCCCCATGCTGTGCGAGCGACATGAAGAGTTTCAGGCCGATAAAGCGTCGGGACCACTGCACTGAAGTCATAAGCGGATCAGTAACGGTCTGATCCGTTTTCATTGCCAGGTAGGAAATGTCCACACGGAACGCTTCGGCAACACGCTCAGGATGCCGGCAGAAAAACATTCCGCAACCCATGGGCACTGAAAACCACTTATGCGCATCGCAAGTAATCGAGTCCGCGGTTTCAATTCCAGCAAGATAGTGCTTGAGCTTTGGTGAAACGACTGCGGCGCCGCCCCAGGCTGCGTCAGCGTGGAACCATAGGCCTTCGCTCTGGCAAAAGCTTCCGATCTCTTCCAGCGGATCTATGACGCCCGTCGCTGTAGTTCCGGCGGTGCCGATGACCATGAACGGCGCACGTCCATTCCTGCGATCCTCAGTCACGCGGCGAGCAAGATCCTTGATATCCAGTTTCAAGTGGCAGTCTGTCGCCACGATGCGCAAGGCCTTTCTGCCGATCCCGGTAATGTGCGCGATCTTGTTGTATCCGTTATGCGCTTCTTCCGTGAGGTAGATCGTGGGAGTTGCAGAAAGATGCCGAAGTCCGTGTTCCCCGTAGTCGGAAAAAGCTCGGGTCAGCGCGACCACAACCGCTGAGAGATTTGCTTCTGTTCCACCGCTTGTAAAAGTTGCGATGGTTTCCGCAGGAAGTCCGAACTTTGCGGTAAGCCAACCAAGCGTGTGCTTCTCGATCTCATTTGCAGCGGGCGAGGTCCGCCAATTCGCCAGCTGCGAGTTGTACATAGCAACAAGCGTGTCGGCAATGACGGATGAAAACGTTACGCTCGGGTTGAAGAGGCCGAAGTAGCGTGGGTGAGTTACCTGCACCTGCCAGGTGCGCAGCATCTGCTCAACGTCGGCGATGACCTCATCGATGGTCAGCGATTTTGTGAAGTCATATCGCGAGGCGAGATAGCTTCGAATCTCATCTGCCGTCACTTTTGGGACGATAGGGCCGTGCGCAATTTCTGCCTGCAGCCTTTCAAACTCATCCCCGAACTCATCAATCTTCATTGGTACCCTTTGCGTCCGCGCTACTGAAAAGATGCCTTTGCCTGACTCAACAAATCTGTGTTCTGATCCGAAACAGCAAATTACAGACGAATCTGTCGGCTTTGAATGCGATCGTAAAGCGTCGTATCAAGCTGAACGAACTCTCCCGATCTTTGGTCATCGAAATAGATCACGTCTGACGTTGTCTCCGGGTCATACCCTTGACGCACCAGATCAGTTTTCGAGTATTTAAAGGTTCCCGTCACCTCGATATCCTTGCCGATGCGCAAAAACACAGGGCGCGCATATGAAGGAAGACGACGAATCAAATGATTCCGAAGCTCATCCAGGTCCATTCCGTCGTCGGCAACGAGCGCAGCCATTCCAGCCCTGCCTTCGGTACCGGCGATGGTCACTCCGTAGACATTGGCGTGCTTCACTCCAGGAAATTCGCAGATTGCCTCAGAAACCTCCGAGGTTGCAACATTCTCGCCTTTCCATCGGAAGGTATCGCCGATGCGATCGACAAAATAGAAAAATCCCTTCTCGTCTCTTCGCATCAGATCGCCGGTGCGCACCCAAACGTCTCCAGAGGCAAAAACATTGCGCAGGATTTTATTGTCCGAGGCCTTCGCATCTGTGTAGCCCTCGTAACGACTGCCAATGCTCGACGGATCATCCACGATCTTGCCGATCGCTTCGCCGGGCTCGTTCGGGGCGCAACGAATACAAAACCCCTGAGCGTTGCGCACCGGCTCGCCTTTATCTACATCGAACTTTACCAGGGCAGGCGCGAATCGATGCGCAAGGTAGGGTGGAATACGCCCAATTGCGCCGCGTTTGCCCTCAACATTGAATAACGAAACTCCACCTTCCGTGGAGGCGTAGAACTCGAGAATCCGAGGAATGCGGAAGCGCTCTTTGAACGCTTCCCATACATCGGACGCCAGCCCATTGCCACATGCGAGCCTGATGCGATGATCGAAATCTTGCGAAGACGGAGAGGCATGGAGCAGATAGCGGCAAAACTCGCCGATATATTGGAACATCGTGCAATCCCAGCGAATAACATCGTTCCAAAACTGGCTGGCAGAAAACTTCTCACGAATAACAACGCTCCCGCCACCGACGAGAGTCGCTCCCGGGACGAGAACACCGCCGATGCTGTGATACATCGGCAAGCAGTTGTACATCCGGTCTGTTGGTCGTGCGTCCATCATGCCGGCAAACCAGTGGCTCCATTGAAGCACGCGGGCATGGCTGATATTTGCCGCCTTCGGCAACCCGGTTGTGCCCGAGGTGTAGATATACAGTGCCCTATCTTCAATCGTCAGTGACGGCCGTTCCCCCGCACTCAACGCCTCGCCAGGCTGCTGGTCAACGTTGCGATCGATACGCTGGAATTGGGCATGATCATCTCCATGACTCCAGAGTGCCGGCGACAATGTGAGATTCGGCAGCGCAGTTTTCAGCGGATCTATAAATTCTGAGGCCGCGATGAGATGCTTAGGTGCCACGGTATTGATGCAGTGCGCCAGCGAAGGCCCGACAAGGTTGGTGTTCAGCAACGCCACCACGCCACCCACACTTGTGATCCCAAGCCACACGGCAAGGTATTCAGGCCGGTTCGTCATCAACAGGCCGACAACGTCACCTTTTGCGAGACCCTGCTCGAGCGCCCAGCGGGCATACTGATTCGTGCGCGCTACAAGACCACGATAGGTGAAGCTCTCGCGGTCGGAAAGTAGCGCCGGCGCGTCACCGAACCGGGCCGCCAGTTCCTCGACCACGGTCGACATGACGCGGTCGCGATTCCTGGGAATCGACGCGGTCAGTTCCAGCCCACGCAGCCAGCTCCTGGCCGCTGAACCGTCAATATTTACCGTCATTGTCTGAACTTCACTCATGCTGTGTTCCCTGCGTCGACTGTAAGCACCGTCCCGGTGATGTTCTTCGCTTTGTCTCCAAGGAGGAACTCCACTGCATTTGCCACATCCTCGATTTCGGCGAGACGCTTGAGAGCGCTGCGGCGCTCGATCCGCTGCCGTTGTTCGTCTTTAAGACCGTGAGTTAAATCCGTCTCGACAAAGCCTGGAGCAACCGAATTCACATTGACACCCATCCGGCCAACCTCTCGCGCAAGCGAGCGGGAAAATCCCACAATCGATGATTTCGTCGCACCATAGACGGCGAGGCCACTGTAGCCTGTAGAGGCGATAATCGACGCGAGATTGACGATGCGTCCGCCGCCATCGGCCATCATCGAGCGCACCACGTATTTGGTCAGCACAATGGGTGAGAGCGTGTTCACCCGCACCAGCTTTTCAATCTGAGCCGTGGGCATGAGGGCAAGAACCCCGTCGAAGCTGATGCCAGCGTTGTTGACGAGGCCGTAGATAGAGCCGAAATCCTTCCGCAACTTTTTGACTAAGTTGGGAATGCCTTCGATTTCGGTGAGATCAAATGAGACGAAGTGAAAGGATCCCGGATTCGAGGCTTCAGCTTCCTGCATTGCCGCTGTGAGTTCGCTGTTTTCCTTACGGGCAACAGCTATCACGCGGTAGCCTGCGCTGACCAACTTGCGGGCGATTCCCAGCCCTAGCCCCCGGCTTCCACCGGTTACGATAACGTTACGCCTCACATCGAGATGAAAGTGCAGGAGCGCTCGCTGCGCATTCGTTCCTGCGGTACGGCAAAGCAATATCTGGGTGCGTCAGCTCCTCTGCTCAAGGATGCGGACGGCTTTGTAGATACGGGTGATCTGATCGACTTGCGCGATGGGCGCTATCACTTCATCGGTCGCCGCGATGGG
>Ga0206829_10309_pt2 | contig 12516 bp, 13 predicted proteins | sample Alteio_BWOrgCont_75_FD_152862 | JGI IMG/M metagenome (GOLD analysis project Ga0206829, IMG submission 152862) | Enriched cells from forest soil in Barre Woods Harvard Forest LTER site, Petersham, Massachusetts, United States -... | ecosystem: Environmental > Terrestrial > Soil > Temperate forest >... | reverse complement strand
GTGTTGGACACTCTCGAAAGAAAGGCAATCCCGACTGAACTCCTGGTAGAGAGCCCATTAACTTGGAGTATAGATTTTTCTGATCATCAAAGCAGGGATGTATTTCGATCTATTCAAACAACAAATTTAACAAATGAAGTATGGTTTCCGCGGTGGAAAGATCGGGTACCGGGACACTATTGGTTTCAAGGGGAAAATTGGGGAGGGGGTTGGATTTTCACATTCTTCAAGGAATTTATTTTAAAACGATCCTATTCAAACATTCAGTTTAAGAGCGTTGACCCTCGGCTTCCCCTTCCGTTGTTTGGATCGCCAAGCAAACCCATCCAAGATCTTGGCTTTCGAACTCTTTGGAACCTCTTTGAACTAGCAGAAAACACAACTGAGAAGCGACTCGCGCTTCTGCCTGTCTCAGAGAGTTCAAGGCTCATTGAAAATCAGCAAACCATCTTGGTTGAAATGAGGAATCTGGACGCGAAAATGAGGATCGACGCCCAAAAGCTAAGAGAGGCTTTCGGCACCTTTAATTTCGAGGAAATCGTTCAAGATGAGGAATTTTTTACCAAGGTGGTTGATCCAGTCAAAATTCCTGCTTCAATTCAACAGACTGTGAAGGACACAATTCGTCCAACAAGACATCCTCGATCCTGGCTTTTTAGTTCCTCGATCGATCGTGAAATACTCTGGGAAGTTGCAAATACCGACCCACGAAAACTAAGCATAGTCCTTACTGGGGGACAGCATACTTTTTTGTTAGCGCAGTTTCTTGGGAAACTTGGATATTCATTTATATACTACTGGGTAGGCGCAAAAGTTCATGAAGCCGTAAATGAGAGCAATCATTTACAGATGAATACCCATCTATTAGAACTCCTCGAGTTCCTCCCACTAAGCAGTTTTGGAAATAGCTCCCACCTGAAACCTCGGTTGTAGCAATGCAAAACCACCTTCCACCCGAATTTCCAAAGGTACGTATTTGACACGGTATTTTTTCCAAAGATTTCCAGCTACGCCAGAGGTGCAGTTAGATCGTCAATTTCAACGTATACGGGGGAAAAAATGAATATTAATAAATATAAAGTAACTTCTCTTTCCTTACTCAGCCTCTGTGCGGTAGGCCTTTAAAGCACCACCGCCCTCGCACATGTCGAGTCCAAATACCTTGCTCGCTGCAAGTCTGGCGGAGTAGGAAATCAAGTAGTTGGCTATGCGGCAAACCTCGTTTGCAATTAATTGTTCTGGAGAACGCTATGAAATACTTTGCTCTCACTTTATTACTCGTCACAACCTCTGCATTTGCTGATTTTGACCCTCCGGGCAAAGTGCAATGCACGACTGCTTTCAAAACTATCTCAGAAACTAAGGCAAAAATGAACTGGGAAGCCTGCAAACGTCAGGGCATTAAATGTCCGAATTTCGACGGCTCAACTCTTTACGATGGAGCCACCGTCAGTTCCTCCTTAGAATCAAAATCGGGAGATATCGAATTCTATCAAGGGTACGGTGTCATTAAGCCACCCGGGCTCGAGGGCACGAAGACAGGAGAAGGCTTCAGTGTCGACTTCTCATATAGACTTGAAGCTGCATCTGCATCTCGGACCGAGCGCCGAATTATTTTCTACGCAAGGAGTCATTCCACAGGCACTCCTTACACAGATTTGACTCTCACCCGAGGATTTCCGTTGGCAGATTTTGACGACGAGTTAGTCTTCAAAAAAGGGGGCATTAACATACCTATAAAGGGCAAATACCGCGATGAACGCTTGCAGGAATTTATCGTGACTTGCAAGCTTGCGAAGTAGTTATAAAGGCCGGATTGGCGGGCTCAAAATTGAAGATCATTTCGATCCTCAGTCTAGAGCCCGCCTCGACCCTTGGAAACAAAGCAGCCTAATCCAATAGCGATCGCCACTGCAGGATGCGCGGGCAACGGACTAATAGACGGCAGAGGCTGCTGAAAAACAGAATACAGTGGACATGTGCCACTTAAGCTATGACAGGCGGAATGAGAATGGCCTCATTCGGAACAATGAGAATAAATGCATCTAGCAGAAGGCCCTCTTAAGTAATCGAGTGATCTTTTCCATGGACACCCGCCTCTTGTGGCCTGCGACGCCCTTCTACGTACAAAACTCTGCCCTAGACAACTTAGGATTGTCTTGAGTTGGTAAAGGGACTCTACAATTCCGGCACTTCTATCATTGTCTCTGCCGCTGAATAAATGCCCAATCTGAGGTTGACAACTACGAGAGTCGGGCGGCTCCCGCACGCCCGAAATCCTGAGTTATGCGAACGTAAGAATCCGCTTCACCGTAAATGTGTGGACCGGGTTTGGGAGTGATTTCGTGCTGGTCTTAATCGGGCGGGAGTGTCGTAATCTCTCAGTCGTCAGACGGGTGAAAATGCGAGAAGCATTTTCTAGCTTCTCTATCCTGTTCCTCCTCTTTCTCTAGTTCGACGTCCGACAGAACTTTGATTTCCTTTCGCTCCTTATAGAAAAAGGCTTTGATCGCCCCTTTGGACAATTCAAACCCTCGTAACTCGTCGTTAAATTCCTCACCTCCCCTAATCGAAACCTTGGCATGTCCATAGATTCTGGAATTAGAAATAGATCCATATCCACTATGCAAAAAGTCGATTTCGATACTGGAAAATATCTTTGCATTGTCGTAGATCATGCAGTCAGCAACATTCGTTGCCAAGACATGGGCTTTCCCAAAAATTTCTGATTCTCCGCGAACGATACTCCACTGAACCTCGGAATTTCCGTGAATTTTTCCCCCGTAGATTTTAGAATTCTGAATAGCGGCTTTTTCGAAAATTTCTACATCCCCTGACAAGTCAGATTCTTTTTCGACAACAGATTCTCCATAGACGCGTGAGTCGCCTTGAACAATGGAGTTCGACACCTTGGCGTTTCCGTATATTTTCGCCGAATCTCTGACCTGAGTATAGTCATCAAGCCGAGCATCTTCAGTTACTGAGGACGAACCGCAGACTTGAACCGATGGCGAAATATAGGGTCGATTTTTTTTCTTAATCCAAAAAAATCGGTTCGGAAGTTTCTCAACATAAGCCGAGTCTGCAACGAAGCCGCCAGCACTACCATCTGAGTTAGTTGAACACTTTCCTTTGGCGCCTTCACACGGTGTCTTATTGTAAGCATAGCACAAACGGCTTTTCCCGATGCTTTCGACATCAATACCGCCGCCACCTCTTGCTTCAGCATTTAGACTGCTCGAGAAAATGGCTAAACTAATTGCCAAACGAAAAGCACTAATTTTCATCATAAATACAACTCCACATACGCTCGATCGAGCTATTATTTCGCCTACGATGCTTTCAGCGTTTCCAGGACATAACACACATTCGGAAGGGTGCGTATCCGTAGAATCTTCATAAACGTCGGACTGGGGGTCCAAAGCCCGGAACGTTCAATAATTGAGCAAGCTGGTAGTACGGTCGGTACACCCATGACCAGGACTCATAACTAGAATTTGGAAAAAGTTTTTCGGAGTCCTGGCCTGTTTTATATTTTTGTAAAGCTCTAACCAAGGTTGTACATTTATAACGAACGGATTTTGTGAGTTCACTGGACTAGTGATACCAAACTCCACGGGTTCTTGCTCGGGGGCAAACGTGCCAAAGAGATGGTCCCAAAGAATGAAAATGCCCGCGTAATTTTTGTCCAAATAAGCAGGATTTCTTCCATGGTGAACGCGATGGTGCGAGGGAGTGTTAAGCAAAAGTTCAAATACTCCAAGTTTTCGCACAAATTCCGTATGAACCAGATATTGATAAGCCAGCACGACTTGATGACCGAAGAGGATTTGGGCTGGGGAAAATCCGACTCCCAAAGCGGGCACAAAGAAAATCCAATTCATGTACGAACCGATCCAAGGAAGCCTCAGAGAAGTCGAGAGATTGAACTCCTGAGAACTATGATGAACAGAATGCTCAGTCCAAAGGAGGTTCACCCGATGTTCCGCGCGGTGCTTCCAGTAATAAAGAAAATCCGCGACCAGAACGGCTAACATCATAAATGCCAATGTGTTCGGAACTTGCCAGGGGATCCTATTTGAAATTTTTGTAAATATCCAAAATTGAAGTGCAAGCCCTCCCGCAAAGAATCCAAAACGCCAGATCACAAAGATGACTACGTTCGCGAGAGTTTCACCTAGCGTCATCGGATGAGGCGTAGATTTATAACGGTGAAGTAGCCACGACACTCCTAAGAGCAGAAGCGCAAGCAGTGGAGCTCCGGTTTCAAAACTATGAAAATCTTGATTAGATATGTTCATTCCATAATTCATGGAGCCTCGAGTGCGCGGATAATCTTTAGTGTACGATTAACGCAAGTGATCAGCGTACCAATCAAAATTATCGAGAGGGTAATTCGGTAGATGGTTCCCTCATGGATCCAAGTGGGTTCCAACAGAGCTGAGGCAATAGTCCCTGCGATCAACGCCGCCATTCGGTGTTGTTTGGCCATCGGTCCGATGAAAAAGTGCCCCACCCCACTGCCAGCGCCCAAGTACCGGAGATACGCCGTGAGCACCGCTAAACACGCAGTAGCCCAACCGAGTTGGATCCAAAGAATCTGTGCGAAGCTATTCGCAGCTGCCGCAAAACCTAGACCTACAAAAAGGCAAAGGTCGGAGATTCGATCGGGGAGATCATTAAAAACTTCACCGGACGGGGTTTTAAGTCCGCCTTCAACCGCGACCATGCCGTCCAGCAAATTGCAAAGCAGTCGCCCCAGGATTCCTAGGACTACGCCTAAGAGAATTAGCCCGCGCGCGATTGGCGAGGTGAGAGCAGTTTCACTGCTACTGAGATAAAGGCCAAGCGCTCCTACTAACGCAAAAAATGAGCTTGCCACCGAAATGACGTTGGGTTGAACGCCGAGCTTCTTGAGTTCTAAGGCCGTCGAGTTGGCCCAGGGTTTTTGGCGGGATTTGAGAGGACGTCGAGAAAGGGTTTCGGTCATATTAGGTTCCTGATCCGCTGGCCACAGCAGCAACTCCGAGGGTGATGGCTAAGATGCCCAGCCACTGGATGGGCTGAATGGTTTCATTCAAAACGAAATAAGCGATGAGCGTACTCCAGATAAAGGTAGTGGCGTAAAATGGGTAGGTGATGGACACTTTGCCCCCCATTCTATACCCCGCCACAAAAAGGATCATTACACCGCAAAAGCAAAGGCATCCCAGGAAGAGTGCAGCATTTTTCCAAATGGGAATCGACGTGAGCGCGAGAGATCCTTTTCGATAGAGGAGTTGACCCACCGCCCCCAGCACTGCGGCCAGGAGATTACACAGGATGGGCACTGAGGTTGAAGCTTCAGGGAGGGAATTCATGTGGGGACTCCTTCGGCCAGGTAGCGAATGAGATGAAAGTAGAGCGGCGCTGAAAGGGTTAGGCTATCGATTCGATCCAAGACTCCCCCATGGCCGGGAATAATTTGACTAAAATCCTTAATTTCCAAATCCCGTTTAATAGCGGACAACAAAACGTCCCCAAAAAAACCAAAGAGCGAAAGAATCACTCCGGCTAGACCCCCCTGAAGTGGAGACAGGGGCATAAGCCGAGGTGCGAGAATGGCGCTCGTGATGACAGTCAGAAGCATGCCGCCCAGTAAGCCCTCCGTCGTTTTCTTAGGGCTAATGCTAGGCATGATTTTGTGCTTTCCAAAAAGTTTGCCTGCGATGAATTGATAAATGTCATTAACTTGGGTCACGAAAACAAAATACAGGAGAGCGCCCACTGTCATCTCCAGGGATGGGCTCTTATTGATGAGAACCAAGTATGCAATATGACTGATTGAATAGACAGTGACCAGAAGTCCCAACTGAAAGGTGGAAAGGGCCAGGACAAATCCCTTGATTTTCCCAGTGAGGAGCAAGCGAATTCCAATGAAGCAGAGTCCATACAGCGGAATAAAACAGAGAAACGGAATCAGCCATTCTCTATGAACCAGATAGAACTGAATCGGAATGGCTAAAAACATCCAAAAGAGGATTTTTCGATCTGATACCCGAGTGGGCACTCGAGAAAGATACTCTCGTAGGGCAAAAAAGCTAAGACAAGTCACTAAACCTAAAGTTGCGGATCGGCCCAAAAATAGGGCGGCCTCCAAAATGAAAATCATAATCCACCAGGATCGTGTTCGGAGGCGGATCTCACTGAGATTTCTTCCTGGTTTCAGTCGCTCGAGTACTTCGATGGTCACTTGAGCGAAACAGAGCAAAGCAAACATGATGCCGGCACTAAGAAAAATAAGGGGGTCTTTCATGCGGGAATCCAATCTTGGGTGGAGAGGGTTTTTTCAAGTGAGGAAAAAGAATGCGCGAGATCTTCCATAATTTGGCTTTCTGAAGCTTCCCTCCAAAGAAGAGGTGTTCCGGCAGCGATCTGAGGAATGAGAGGGACGAAAACTTTCTCCCCACGTGGCAGCGACTTACCTAAGCCTCGCAGATAGATCGGTAAGACTGGAATCTCCGGGTGCCGTAGTACCAACTTAGCAATGCCTTTCTTGAGTCCCGATCGCTGCTCCGGAAATCCACGTGTCCCTTCAGGAAAAAGCACCACCACGGCCCCTTGATGGAGTGCTTCCGAAATCAGAGCTAGCGAATCACGCCTTGTAGGTGAATGAACATCGTGCTGATTTCTCCAAACTGGGATCATTTCAAAGACATCAAACAGAAGCCACGAAAGCAGAGGTATCTCGTAAAAATAGTCGCCGGCGGCCACAAAGCGAGTTCGAATAGCCGCCTTGAGCGGCAAAAGTGAGAAAATCAGCAGAGTATCGAGGTGGCTATTGTGATTCACGGCCAGGATCAAAGGGGTGTCCGGTGGCACTTTAAATTTTGAGTACCGATTCACTCCCAAAAAGAACCATGCAAAGGGGCGAACTAAAAGGATGAGAATTAAAATTTTGAATCCATTTTTGCACTGAGCTGACATTTCTTTTCCACACATGTTGATGCGGGTTGTTACAAGACTTGCATTCGATTGTCCAATAGACTTGAAGCTTGTCCTTAACTAAATGCGAGGTATCCGTAGTTTCTACAGGGCCGTCCGCCTAGTTCATCGGTATGGATCTTTCTCGCTTTGGCATGTCGAATAGAAAGATGCCACTTGCCTTGAGATTTTCAACTTCAGAAATAACAATATATTTTGGTGCAGCGGTGCCTCTCCAAAACCGCCGTTTTAGAGAGCCCAACCCGCTCCGCAATCTGCGCGGCCGAAAGCCGCTCTTTCAGATACAAATCCCGAAAGAGTGTCCAATCTCCTAGTTTTCTCCAATATTCTTTAAATTCTCTTGGAAATAATCAAGATTGAGTGGCCATTACTCAATCGGGGTTGATGCCAGCTGGATGGAGATGGCCTTGTTTGCCTCTCTAGGTCACAGTCCTGGCGCTTAGCTACAAAATTCGGCAGCCTAAAGCAGGCTCGCTTTTTCCATTTAGGGTATCAAGCTCTTGTTTGATCAAGTCTTGCCAGTCGAAAAAGTTTTTTTTGTCATTCGTCCATCTAATGACATAGGTTTGATATGAATTATAATCCTCTTTGTACAATCCGTCTAAAATTGTTCCAATTCGGTTCCCTATTGAAATCCATTCATCATAAAGACCTTGCAGCATATTCTTTCTGGTTTCACAGTTATTCTCGCTTTTGACTTCTTTCCATTTTGACCAGATTGGACCTTTTCCCCAAAAAAACTGCAGACTAATGTCTTTTACCTGGGTTAAAAGGTCATTGATTTCTGTTTCTGTGTCTAAATATCCTATCTGGGTGGAAGCTGTTTTTGTGGCTCTCTTTGGGGCGGCAAAAGCAATGGACCCTATACTGATTGTAATAACCGCAACTAAAAAATAAAATGGTGTTCTTTTCATCCTTACTCCTTTGCAAATATGGCCAACAGACATATAGCTTGCAACGCGATAAGTCAAACCCCGAAAACCGCCCATGGGCAGAAAGAAAGATAGTTACTTTACGAGAAATGTCTGCGGGTCCAAGTTGAGCCGTCTTTATGTGAAATAAAATCCCGCACCTTGGCTCCCGACTCTCATTTAGTACATTGGAATTTCTTATCTAACCATAAAACGCGTCGCGCAATTTGAGACATCAGAGCAGTCCGCCTGGCATATTTGACGTTTTTGCTGCGATCGTTCGGTCGCAGCTCTTGTCCTGTCCGGGCTCGTTTGACATAAAACTAGCCTGAATTTAAGATAGGTTTCAGTGTCGATCAACGTGTAAACGCTTGATATTTAAAGCATGGCTCCCGGTCTCTGCAAAGGAGACGAAAATATGGTAAAAAGGAGCCAGTATGACTCAGGTATTAGAAGTAAAACCAAACAAGAAAACCAGAACCCGACGCAGCCCCGAGATGATCGCAGAGTTGATTTGGGAAGCCGAACGGAAGGGCAATGCTGCCGAGGTGTGCCGTCGAGAGAACATTGCCCCGAACCTCTTCTACCGCTGGAAAGTGAAGTTCAAGGAGGGAGGGATTGCCAACCTACACGCGATGAAACGAGGCCCGAAGACAAAGGACTTCGAGAAGGAAAAACTCCAACGCGAAGTCGGGCGACTCACGGAGGCTCTGTGCGAGTCTTCGATCGAACTTCTCCTATTGAAAAAAAACGTGAGTTCGGGTTGAGCGGGGACCTCCGAGGCCGGCACCTTTCAGCTTTCCATCGTGAGGCTTTTTTGATCATCATAGACGAAGCTGTTAAGGCCGGAGAGACCATTGAGAAGGCCTGTAGTGTACTGCAGTTGAACCCCCGTGCTGTATACCGCTGGAAGAGTGCCACGACTTCAAAGAATCACCACGGCGGCGGAGGCGGGCTGAACCGAATCACTCCACTCGAAGAGAAGCGAGTAGTTAGGCTTGCGAGGAAATTCCCTCAGTTTCGGTGTCGTCGTATCGCTTACGAATTAGAGCGAAAATCCCTCGTTTTTATCGGAAAAACGAAGGTTGCAGAAATTTTAAAAAAACACGGACTGAATCACGCCTTCGAGCGTAGGGCAAAAGAGCCTCCAGACATTCCTGGTGAAATACTACTTCACGAGCCATGGAGGAAGAACCTCCTGTGGGGAACGGATTGGACCTATCTTCGCATAGAGGAACGGTTCTGGTTTTTGCTGGTAATGCTCGACTGGTACTCACGCAAGATAGTATCTTGGGGGCTCTTCCCGGAGATCACCCGCTTCGAAGTGGTCGCGGTAATCACCAACGCTGTGGCCGTCGAGGGTATCGATGAGTTGCCAGAGGGGGCAATGAAGCCACGAGTCGTTGCTGATCACGGCAGCGCAAACGTGGCGGCTTATACACGCAAGAATATCGAGGTTCAGGGGCTCGACCTGTGGCTCTCAGGCATCGGTCGTCCCACGGGGAACGCACGCACAGAGAGGGTAATAGGGACACTTAAAAGAGAGGAGATCAAACTACAGGAGAAATATAAAAGTGAACAGGAAGCCAGGTCACGGATCAGCGCTGCGATCTGGGACTACAACTTCCGCCGCCCAAATTCCGGTAACGGAGGCTTCGCGCCGAACTCAGTTCATATTCAGGGAAGGTGGGCTTTGGCAGAAAGAAGAAAAAAAGCTAGACAGCACACCGAAAATCGAAGAAGAAATCACTGGGACCAGGTTCAGCCATGCTAACTGGAATCCTATCTTGCTGATTCAGACGTTTCCTGTCACACCTGCCCGGACAAAACACTCTCCTTTTCGTTTTGAAAATGGCTGAAACTAAGATTACGTTAGAAACTAGAACAAACGCTCGCTCTGCATTAACGAATTGGATAACGGTGGAATCATGGGTACAACAACAGTTTGGCCAATTCTGAGAACGGTTCTGCTTCTCGTTGGCTCTAACTGCTTCATGACTACGGCGTGGTATGGACACCTCAAGTTTAAGTCTGCGCCGTTATGGATAGCAATCCTGGCAAGTTGGGGTCTGGCCTTTTTCGAGTACACGCTTCAAGTACCTGCGAATCGTCTTGGCTACGGACCCATGAGCGCTTACCAACTAAAGATTCTGCAAGAGGCCATCACGTTAGTGGTGTTTGTCGTCTTTGCCTGGATCGTACTTGGAGAAACTCCGAGTTTGCGGCATCTTGCTTCGTTTACTTTGATTTTCATAGCTGTAGCGGTCGCGTTTTACAAATGAAAATAAGGGCGATCGGTATGATATTTATTGACGACCTCGCGAGTGACTGCTCTTGCATTATGGGAAAATTTTGGCTAACTCATGCCAATTTTTCCACTCTTGTACATCTTCTTGCACGAACCACCCAGCGGCAAGGACCGTTTGAGCAAAGCCCCACCTGGCGATTCGGCGTTCGTCTTGTTCTAAGTATCGACTTAGAAAGCGAATTCTATGCTTAAGGACTTCTCGAATATTTGGTCTTTCCAGAATATTCATATACGGATTTCTCAAAAATGCGGCGCATTCGTAGGCGGGGTCCCCAACTAGACCCAGCGGGTCAATCGCGAGCCATCGATCGCGATGGGAAGAGAGAATATTAAAATGGTGAAGGTCTCCATGCAGGAGTTTCTTTTCTACAGAAGTGGCAAGAAGCTCCTCAAATTCGGATTCTGCCAAACCTAGAAGACTGAGATCAAAATCGATATTCTTGGCTCGAATGACGCCGTGAAGTTTTCGGAATTCGGAAAGATAGGAATCAAGTTGGCGGCACGAGTTCAATACCTTTAAATCAGAATTCCGTTCATGAAGTCTTCGAATTACACCACCACAAATTGAAAGAGCCTCGGTCTCCTCTTGGCCATCTAGCATTTCTCCTGGCATGAGTCCCTCGAGAAGAAAGATCCCTTCACTTGGACTGCTTTCCAAAAGCTTCACGCACCCATGCCCATCAAATAGACGGAGGGACTGTAATTCGGATCTTAAGTCGGCACCCAAAACACCAGTTTTCAGAATGACTGTTCCGTAGCTAGGATGTAATCCTTGCAAAACCAGGTTGCATGAGAGGAAAGGAACGACTCTGAGTTCTGTTAGACTCCATTTTGAAAAGTACTTTTCGAGTAAAGTAGGAAGATCCTCAAGCCACTCTTCTCCAAGCTCCCCATGCGCTGCGATGATGCGATTTCTAAAAATCGGCGAAAGCTGTTTTAGGACGGCATTCGGTGTCACTGAGGTCACGGTGCGTTTCATTCAATTTTCTCATTTCGCGGGCTTTTCAAGTTGGTCTGGAGAAATGCTCTATGCCGTTGGCGCGGCATCTCGGAGCGGTCGCACCATCTTACCTGCCAGTTCCTTTAATGCGGCCGTTGGGTCTTTACATAATCCAGTATGAACTGCCGAGACTTGAATGATAGTACTCCTGGGCGCACTGAGCCAATGAAAGCGCTCTCGTTGCGTTAGCTTCCCAATAGGACCAGCCAGTTCCCCACCTGCGCAGATGGTACAGATGGCATCCAAATGAGCCCGAACACATGCCATATCTACAGCAGGATCAAGTAGCTTCAGCCGCTGCTCATCTAAAGCAATAATGGCTTCGAGGAAATTTTTGGACGGACAGGAGAATATCACTCCAACATTGATAAATTCCTCGCGTTCAACACGCGGGACAACACGGATGATTGTATAGTTATAAGAATTGAGATCGAGCACGTGTTGCCTCCTCTAGAAAGGGTTGTGGCAACTCGAGCCGACGGACAAAGTACTCCAAGTATGCCTTGCGATGCTGAGCTGCACCTCCAAAGGTCGAATGACCCACAAGCCATTCGTCAGGAATCAAGTTTACGACTTCCTCTAGTAGTTTTGAATTGAGCCGATTTGCTATCTTCTTCTCCACTTCGGCAAGTGAGTTTGCAAATGGCAATAGCACGTGATTTTTGATCATTGGAAAGGAATCTCGACTTTTTTCGAGATAACTCTCCCGCCCGTGTTGAAAATAAAGGGCGGCTCCATGGTCAATCAAATAGAGCTTTCGATGCCACATGAGCATGTTGGTATTTTTGGGAGTCCGATCGACATTGGTGACATAGGCGTCCAACCACACCACCGCAGAAGCTAATTCGGAGCTAGGCTTGTCTACTAACGGATCAAACATGACTGAACCCGGCAGATATTCTAGCGCCAAATTCAGTCCCGTACTTGCCTTAATCAGGTCCTGAATTTCAGGGTCAGGTTCAGTTCGAGCAAGTTCTGACTCGAGATGAACAAAAACTATCTCAGGTACAGGCAAACCTACCGCTCGGGCAAGTTCGCCCGCCACCAATTCTGCAATGAGTGCTTTTCGGCCTTGTCCCGCGCCCTGAAATTTAAGCACATACATACCGTTGTCGTCGGCTTCGATAATCGCCGGTAGCGACCCACCTTCCCTTAAGGGCGTGATATAGCGGGTTGCCCGCACAGTTCTTAGATTCATGTCGCTTCAAACCTCCTGATCTAAAATATTATAGTCCTTTGAGACTGTGAGGATAGCTCACTCTTTCAGATTCAACCATTCCTCCCGAAAACAGGATAAATCTTGAAGCAACTGA
>Ga0206829_10375_pt1 | contig 12536 bp, 12 predicted proteins | sample Alteio_BWOrgCont_75_FD_152862 | JGI IMG/M metagenome (GOLD analysis project Ga0206829, IMG submission 152862) | Enriched cells from forest soil in Barre Woods Harvard Forest LTER site, Petersham, Massachusetts, United States -... | ecosystem: Environmental > Terrestrial > Soil > Temperate forest >... | reverse complement strand
ATGACTCTTTATCTTTCTTCTTTGATTTATTGCTCAGTGCCTCTTTAGCTTTATCTTTTGCCACGTCTTTTGCTGCATCAGTAACGAGTTTTTTTACGCCGTGCTTTTTCGCCCCTAAGCCTATTGCTTTTATTAGGAATGGTATAAGTGGTAGTATTGAGTGCATGTTTTTTGATGATTTTATACAGGTTAAATATTATAAATCGTAAACATAAAGGAATAAAAACAAAATCACAAGGGTATAAATACCCTATTTAAAAAAATTAATATGGTTTCTATCCAATAAATTAAATGATATTTCGTCTTTGTTTGTGTTCCGCTCTTATATGTTGTATATGCCGGGCAGTTTTTGTGCCCTGATAATACCAATAAAATGCAAGGAAAATTTACTACTATTCTTTTCATTATCTATTCAATTCGGTTTGCTACCTGTAAAAAAATAAAAAAACAAATGCCATTGATTATCAAATTATTATGAGCTAGTCTTTATCTATTCTTTATCCATCTTTATCCCTACTTATCTACTATTGCCAGGAAAATTCTTTATCCAATCTCTATCCCCGCCTGTTCAGTCGGGCAGGCATTTTTTATCCCTGAAAAAATGATTTATTATGTTTTTCATGACATTGATGTTTTGTTTCTTTCCCAAAGTTGAGATGTATTTGCCATTTTACTGAGGAGATGCCCTACTTATTTATTTAGACTTCCTCTTGGCAAGGACAACAAGCAACATATCTTAATCTCAGGAGATCCTTACGCTTTTGCGGCAAGCGCACAAGTCAGGCGCAAAAACTCAGGATGACGCATTTATTGAACAAAAAAGTAGGGCACAATCCCTCCAAATCCCCAAACCCTTCCCACCTTTGTCCTGTGAATTCGCATAAGCGCCCTCGGCAATCTTTTTCTTTGCGCCTCTGCGCCTTAGCGGTTAAATAATAAACCAAACATCATCAGTTATATGACCAACAAACACAAAGCCCATCAGGCAGCACACATCCTCTACTTCGATGGCAACTATTCTCAAAAAGAGATCGCAAAAAAATCCGAGGTCTCAGGCCGCACCATTGCCAACTGGATAAAAGAAGGTTGCTGGGAGCAACTGCGCAGCAATGCATTGCTGGCGCCCATGTTCATCCTCAACAATTTTATTCAGCAGCTTTCCGAACTGCAAACAAACATCGCCCACCGCGACGAGATCCATCGCATCCCCAATATTCATGAAGCAGAGCTGCAACGAAAACTGCTGCGCTGCATTTTAGATATGGGCAAGTTCCCCACCGAGTTGATCAAATCTTATGCAGCCTGCACAGCCCCTATATCAGATATTGTGGAAGACGATGCGCCGGAAGAAGAACAGGGCCCCGCAGCATGCCCCCTGGAAGAATTCAGGCCCTATGTCTTCGAAGAAAAGCAGGAGTTGGACGGCTTCAGCCGTAACGAACTCATCAGCTTCGGCCGCGATTATATAGGAATGCTCAAAAAGGCGACAGATGGCGGCTATTCCAATGACGATGACCCAAGTTTAGACAAGTACAAAGCCCCTGCTTTGAAGAAAGAAATGGCATACTAAAGTCCCGCTTGCGCATATCGGCCTGTCCATTCGTTCCATACCTGCACCCGCACTGGCACGGTTTTGTAAACAAAGAGGAAAACAATTTTTTATGAAACACGATCATCACGAGCAGGCTTCTAAGCATTACACAGAAGCTGCTAAGCATCATGCGCAAGCGCACAAAAATCATCAGGAAGGTAAAGATGATGAAGCTGCACAAGATGCACACATGGCGCAGGGCCACAGCGCACAAGGAGACGAACACGCTAAGGATGCAGCGAAGAAGCATTCCAGCAATCGTGGCGGTAGCAAAAAATAAGTACGCGTAATGTGTATTTATTTTTATAAAGGGGAAAGTTGTGAAAAACTTTCCCCTTTATTATTCACTATGCACAAGACTCTGGAATTTGGATTTTCCGATTCGGAATTTTACACCGGGATTTTCCGATTCGGAATTCTACAAATGCGACCTCAGCATCCAGGCCATTTTCTCATGTTGCTCCATGAGGCCTGTAATATAATCGCTCGTACCTGCATCATTATATTCAGAGGCAAACTTGTTAATGTTCTCGCGAATGAAGATGATGATGCTTTCATGGTCGGCCAGCAATTCTTTCATAAAGCCCATGCTATCGTTTTTGCTGTCGCTCCTTTCTGATAAATGTGTCAGTTCCAGGAACGCTTTCAAAGTAGCAGGTGCATAATGGCCTATGGAGCGTATGCGTTCTGCAACCCCATCCATTATATCATCCAGCATTTCATACTGGCTTTCAAAAAACAAGTGCATAGCATGAAAATCAGGGCCTTCCACATTCCAGTGCGCATTCCTTGTTTTGGTGTCCAGCACAAACTCATCAGCAAGTAATTTGGCCAGGGCATTCGCCACCCCATGGCTGTTGGCTTCGTTGATACCGATATTTGCTTTCATAAAACAATTTTAGTGTGAAACTGATAAAACTACTTATCAAAAGTAGATAAATCCTTTATAAAGCGAAATAACAAATGCTTATTGAAAAATAGAGACTACAGGTCTTAATAATACTTATTCTTTACAAGATAGTGGCTTACATATTCCTTCACCCCTTCTTCCAACGACAGGAAAGGCTTATCGTAACCAGCCTTTAGCAGTTTGCTCATATCGGCTTCAGTGAAATACTGGTATTTATCTCGTATATCCGCAGGAGTATCTATAAACTCAATGTTCTCAGGTATTTGAAGGGTGCTGAATATAGCTTTTACAAGATCAAGGAAAGTACGTGCCTTCCCCGTGCCGGCATTGTATAATCCGTTTGCAGGTTGTTTTTCCATCAGCCAGTAACAGATGCTTACCACATCGTTTACAAACACAAAGTCCCTAATCTGTTCCCCGTCTTTATAGGCTGGATTATGAGAGCGGAACAATTTCACTTTACCACTGCTTTTTATTTGCTTATAAGCATGAAATATAACAGAGGCCATCCTTCCTTTGTGGTATTCATTAGGGCCATAAACATTAAAGAACTTTACGCCGGCCCAGAAAGGCGGAGTATGCTTTTGCTCCAATGCCCATATATCAAAATTGTTTTTCGATTCCCCATAGGGGTTCAATGGCTGCAATGCATTTACTACATCATGGCTATCTGTGTATCCATGCTCCCCATTGCCATAAGTGGCCGCGGACGATGCATACACCAATGGTATTTTATTTTGCGTGCAAAGCTCCCATACATCCTTCGAGTAATCGAAGTTCCATCTCTTATGCACCGCATAGTCCATCTCCGTGGTATCAGTGCGGGCGCCTAAATGAAAAATGTATTTTATAAGTCCCGGGTGCTTTTCATACCAATCGAAGAATTGCTCGCGGTGTACTTTATGGAGGAATTTTTTACCAAGCAGGTTGGGCGCTTTATGCTCATCCGAGAAATCGTCCACAAGCACCAGCTTCTCAAAGCCCAGTTTGTTCAGGTAGCCTGTCAGGTAGCTGCCTATAAAACCAGCCGCGCCGGTAACGGCAATCACATCATTTTTTTGCATTTTGTTGTTATAGCTAAAAACTAATGCTTTGCAGAATCAGCAGCTTGTGCTGCATCAGTAGACTTTGCGGGTTCTTTAGCTTCTGCGGCATTGGGCTTCATATCTCCGGCCTCACTTGCGGGTTTAGCCATTTCTGTCTTTGTGCCTTCCTCTGTAGAACTACTTTCTACCTTAATAAAGTTAACAGCACATATAAAAACCCCAACCAATATAATAATAACCCAAAAAGATGCCCCAAATGATACAGCGGCTTTGTTATCATCCTGGTGTGCGTGGTCATGATTTGATTCTTGCGACATGTATGCTTATTTTTTTATGAATGCCCAAAGATAATTATTTGGCTTGATTTCTCTAAATCCCTTCATAAAAATTTAAACCCCCTTTATCAAAAACCGTTTTCTTCCTCATTTCCGCACTTTACCTCTCTTTATGGCACTTGGCTACTTGTCGTTTTTACAGGCATCTGGAAAGAAAGAGCTTTGTATCACAAAAAGCAAATAATATGAAATCTACAAGCATCCTTTTCCTGTTCGTAATGCTCAGCGCTTCACAGGCATTCAGTCAGAAGTACTTTAACAATGTGGCATTGCTAAATGTTCATGGCCGCAACATCATCAATTTTAGCCTGCCAAAAGAAGTAAACGTGGTTTACTACAGAGTGGAGGCGGCCAATGATACCGCCGAGTTTGACATAATAGGCAGAGTGGCCTCAACAGGCAATTCTATGCTGCCTAAATCGTACAATTATGAACTTTACGCCACATCCTACAAATATTTCCGTATTGGCATGGTTGCAATGGACGGCAGCCTGCACTATTCTGAATTAATAAACATGCCCAAGACAATATATATTAATGCCCCCATATTTAAAGGTGATAAAAAAGACACCAACCATGTTATGGCAAACAATAAGCTATTAAAATAAATAAAGGATAATGGATGAAATGTAGGTTCATCATATACAAGTTTCATTTTTAAGTTTTAAATAAACTGGCTGTTTCCTTTCCAGGGAACGGCTTCCTTTTGCATATAAAATCAATTATCTTTATAGAGTGAATAATTCCAGATCCATAAGCGCTATTATTGTTGATGATGACCCTTTTTGTTGTTTTCAGCTACAGGATATTATTAACAAATATTCCCTGGGCATAGAGGTAAAAGCCGTTTGTAACAGTGCAGCAGAAGGCATCCTGAAGATAAAAGAGTTATACCCTCAACTTGTTTTCCTCGATGTGGAAATGCCTGAAATGAATGGCTTTGAAATGCTCAGGAAACTACCCGCCATCAATTTCGAGATCATCTTTACCACTGCGCACCCCCACTATGCCATCAGGGCCATCCGCTTTTCGGCATTAGACTACCTGGTAAAACCAATAGATGCCACTACCCTGCAAGAGGCCATCAGCCGCCTGAAAGACAAAATAGGAGAAAAGAAAACACAACTGGAACTTGTAGGGCTCCCCGCCGAGAAAAAACTAAGCAATCTTGCCGTGCCCACTATGGAAGGCCTGCTTTTCATAGGCCTGCAGGATATTGTACGTTGCGAAGCCGAGGACAAGTACACCAAAATATTCCTCGCCGACAAAAAAATGATCATGGCATCGCGCACCCTGGGCGATTTTGAGGACATACTGCATCCACATGGTTTCTTCCGCATTCATAAATCCTACCTCATTAACCTCAAACACCTGAAAAAATACCTGCGCGGCGAAGGCGGCCAGGTAATAATGGTCGATGGCTCTGCACTGGATGTTTCCCGTAGAAAGAAAGATGAATTGCTGGAACTGGTTTCCCAGTTCTGATACAAAAAAAATGTGAGAACTTATTGCTAAGTTCCCACACACCAAATCTATTTCCTTATTACTTTTTGATTGCAGGCGTTTTCTTAATAGGTCTCCGTTTGTCTGTAGCCCTTATATACCTGTCTGCCCCGCCGCTGCATGAAAGACAGGGGATAGGGTAATATGAGGCGGGCGCTGGATTCCAGTTTACAAACTTCATGCTTATCTGCACATTGCCCGTACCGTCAGAGTTCTGAATATTGAATGTGTCAATTTCCTGTATAGCAAGGCCAAATGTATCGATGGACGGGCCGTTCAGGGTACTTATAATGGGATCTTGTAAAAAAGTGTAGGCATACATTTCTATCAAGCCTCCTTGTGGCCCTGCAGTTCCAACACTATTGATGAAATTGGATATTGCATAATTAAATATCCCGTTATTAAAGTTATACTTGCTTAATGACAAGGTATCGAAAGTTAACCAGAACGAATACATGCTTTCCGGGTATCCCGTTAAATACAGGGAAGAATCAATATAAAACTGGATATACACAGGAAAACCGCTCACCAGGTTAGATACACAGGCGATGCCCCCGTTCTGCATACCTCTTTGCCCCCAGGGTGCATTACTGTAATCGGTAGGCGGGGCGCCCCAATAACCACCCCATACCAGGTTAGATTTTTTAACGGGCGTAACAGGATAGAACTGGTTTGTAATGGCCTGCGGCAATTGAAACTTGGACGGAAGCTGGTTAAAGCCTCCCTTATTTGCCGGGAATTGGTGCCAGAACACAACGTTTATTTGCTGGTTGGCAGGTGTTTTACCTTTTGCGGGAATATTTACCTTTACAATATTGCTGCCCAGCAAGCTAAATCCCCCACGGTTAGTAATGCCAAGAGGATTCAGAAGATTCTTATCTGTTATAACATAGGATTGTGGATATTGATCACTATTTTCAAAAAAAGCTATCATGCTTTCATACGCGCCACCGCTATAGTTGCTCAAGGATAACGTATCGAAAGACATTACCACATTAAAACCCAGGCTGCTGTCTGTAGTACCCATTGTGGAATCCCAATATAATTGCAGGTTTACGGGGAAACCCCATGCACCTGTCGAAGCTGCAGAACACAAATTACATATGCCAGATCCACTAACACATGTAACCGGCAACGCAATGAGACGGATTTGAGATCGCAGCCAGATTTCATCCAGTATTTTGCTATTATGAACGATAGCTTCCTGCTGATAGCTAAACTTGTTTTTTGGTGCTGCAGGCTTTGTTTTGCCACGTTTAGCAGCAGTTTTGTATAGCGTTTTCTTTTGTGGACTGGTCACATCAACAGAAGACATGAGCGGTCGGCCAAATTGTATTACGGCCGCCTGGATGCTACCCACAGGTGTCCCTACGCCTCCATTGGGCGACTGGTTTTGTGCCAGGCAAAAAAAAGCATGGAAGAACATACTACAGGTAAAAAACAACAAGAGTTTCATTTTTTGGTTTTTCATAAACATTTGTTTTTTATTGTTATCGAAATGTTTATCATGGTGTTATAAGACAGCTGTAAAGCTTGGTAAATATTGACCTTAAGGCAACCCATAAGTAGTTAAGTGCAATGTAAATGCGTGAAGTGCGAAAATGAAGGAGTGTATGGTCTTTTATAAATAATGATCATTTTTTATTTTTAAAGTTTTTCAATAAAAAAGATGGATTGAGATAGGTGATATAAGCCATTGACAAAATACATTTATATTTTATACTTTACTAAATTTTTAAAATTATTTTTACATCAAATCCAATACTGATAATCAATGAGGCATCTAAATATCGGGATAGCAATTTGCCTTATTTTTCTTTTCCCTGCTCTGCTGTTATCGCAGGGCATCCAAACTCATTTAATAGATTCGCTGAAACGGGTACTCACAACATCAAAAGAGGACAGCAATAAAGTGAATATATTAATTACACTTTATGAAAAGACAGACCGGACCGATACACTAAAAAGGTTTCAGTACATTAATACTGCAAAAATGCTGGCCGAAAACCTGAATTGGCAAAAAGGCAAGATGTACACCTATCATTTTTTAGGAGATTATTATAACAATATATCTGATTATCCTAAAATGATCTTTTGGTTTCAAAAATACCTTTTACAAGCTGAAAAATTGAATGATGTCGTAAACCAATCAAATGCGCTGCTTGCTATTGGATTAGCTTATGAAAATATTGGAGATTATGATAGTTCCATCATATATTTAAAACGGAATTTGGTTTTAAAGCCAAGAGCGGAAATTGAATTTGAAGTGTTGGGAAATTTGGGTGTTGTCTATGGTAAATTGGGCGATTTTCTAAATGCATTAGGCTGTTACGAGGGTTCGTACAAAATACTAAGCCAAAAAATAAATGCTTCCCCAAAAAGCGATGCCTATGATACAGCTACCTTAATAGGTTTGTTCAATTCCATTGCAGAGGTTTATTTGTCTATGGCCGATTATAATAAGGCACTTATAAACTATGATAAAATACTAGAGCTGAACAGAGTGCTTAAAAATAAAGGGGTCGATTTGTTAGGAAATATTGGCGTGGGAAAGTGTTATCAAATGAGGAGGGATTATGTCGAAGCAACGCGTTTTTATGAAAAAGGGTTGATTGATGCCAAGGGGATAAATAACCTCTCCTACCAGTCCAGCATATTAAATGAAATGGGCAATATAGAGCTGGAAACGGGGCACTTAGACAATGCGCTTGCTGATGCTTTACAATCATTAGAAGTAACGGAAAAGAATAGCCAAACCCCCGATGCAGACCAATTGCCCAAAACCTATACTACTTTAGGCAGGATCTATACTCAAAAAAGAGATTTTCTGAAAGCAGAAAACTACCTGCAAAAAGCGATAGCCATTTGTAAAAAAACAGGGGCTATTGACAAAGAAAAAGAAGCCTGGATGGCGCTCAGCAACACCTATGAACAAACGAACGAGCCTGCGAGAGCCTTTGCTGCCTACAAGAATTATATAGCCCTGAGGGACAGTGTGTATAGTGCTGATAAGGCCAAAGAGCTGACCCGCACAGAAATGCAGGGCGAGTTTGACCGACAGCAATTACAAGACAGCCTGACCCAAGCCAAAAAGGACGTGAACGCAAGGCTGGAGATACAACGCCAAAGAGGCCTGAAATATGCGGGTTTTGCAGGCCTGGCCCTGGTATTGCTGCTGTCCTTTTTCATTTATAGGAATTACAACAATGAGAAGAAAGCCAATATCATCATCAAAGCGGAGAAAGAAAATGCGGAGATACAAAGATTGAGGGCTGAGCACTCGGAACAATTCAAACAGCAGTTCCTGGCCAATATGAGCCACGAGATTCGCACCCCTATGAATGCTGTAAGTGGCATGACTGATCTCTTATTAGACAAAGGCCCCAGGCCAGACCAACAGAACTACCTGCAGGTTATTTCTAAATCATCGGATATACTATTGCACATTATCAATGACATACTGGACCTTTCTAAGATTGAAGCCGGCAAGCTGGAACTGGAACAAATAGATTTTTCGCTGGTCGACACTATTCAGCAGGTAAAAGACACATTGTCCATTAAGTCGGAAGAAAAAGGCCTGCAATTAAGTAGTCATATTGATACCAATGTAGCCAATGTTTTATTGGGTGACCCTTACCGCCTCAACCAGGTACTGATGAACCTGGGTGGAAACGCCATCAAATTCACAGATCGTGGCTGCGTAGAGATCAATATAAAGAAGATCGCGGAAGATGATGCGCATGTTTCACTGCAATTCGCAGTGCTGGACACCGGGACAGGTATAGCAGAAGATAAATTGAACAAACTGTTCGGGAATTTTAACCAGGTAAATACCTCCGATAGCCGCAAATATGGTGGCACAGGGCTGGGGCTTTCCATATCAAAACAATTAGTGGAGCTGATGGGTGGCAATATCTCTGTGGAAAGCAAACCAGGTTCAGGAACTACCTTTTCTTTTGTCATTTCTTTTCCTAAAGGTTCTGAACAAAGGCTCAGGAACAGAATATTGAGCGAACAAAAAGCGGATGGAAGCGCTTTGAAAGGCTTAAGGATATTGATCGCCGATGATAATGAATACAACCGCCTTGTAGCATATGAGGCATTGCATTCTAAGGCAGACGTGACAATAGATGAAGCCCTTAATGGCAGGGAAGCAATAGAAATGCTGAAGCAAAAGGATTATGATGTGATTCTAATGGACGTCCAGATGCCTGTAATGAATGGTTGGGATGCCACCCGCGCGATACGAGATACCCTGCCGTTTCCTAAAAACCAAACCCCCGTTATTGCGCTTACTGCAAGTATGCTGCGCAACGACCTGGACAAATGCACCCAGGCAGGCATGAATACTTATGTACCCAAACCATTTAAAACTTGGCAATTGATCACAGCCATTGCAGATGTTACAGGCAGAAAGGCAACTAATATTTCAAATTCATTGCCTGCAGATAAAACTGTAAACGCCTCCAGCCCCCCTACCCCTTCCGGCATTACCGACCTTAACTATCTTTATAAATTTTGCGAAGGAGAAGAAGAAAGAATGAAAAAATACATACTGCTTTATTTAAAAGCTGTTCCAGCCTTTAAAGAGAAAATACAAACTGCGGCTGAAAATACCGATATGGAAGAAATGGCGCTGCAATTGCATTCCTTCAAACCAAAATGGATGATGATGGGAATAAAAAACACAACTGAACTGGCGGGAAAAATGGAGCAGCTATGCAAGGAAAAGAATATTGCGGCGTTCCTGCAATTGCCGGCACTGATAGAACAAACTGACCAATCAGTGGAAGAATTAAAAGACAAATGCTAATTTTGTTAAGGATACAAACAAAAAGAACTTTATGCAAAATAAACTGGTAAAAAAGATTTTCGTAGTAGACGATGATGAAATGCTGTCTACAGCGTTGGAAGATTACCTGAAAAGGAAAACCCTGCATGAAGTCATGCTTTTCAACACAGGTGAAGATTGCCTGAAACACCTGAAAGATGAACCCGACATTATTGTTTTAGATTACAACCTGAACTCTGTTTATAAAGATGCTGCTAACGGTATACAAATACTGGAAGCCATTAAAAAACTGGATGCCCATATAAAGGTTATCATGCTTTCCAGCCAGGAGGCATACGGCACAGCCCTGCAAACTATTTCTAAAGGCGCAACAGAATATATAATTAAAGATGAAGATGCTTTTGAAAAGATCGCTACGCTTTGTAATCAGTAAGCTATTTTAAACAAATCTGCTTTATTTCTTCAGCGCAGGTGGTTCCATCACAGCGCCACATTTTTTGCAAGTGCGTTTATGTTCGTCTGCATAGAAACGCTCCATCAATGGTGGTAATTGTGCCACTATATCAGATACGTTCACATACTCTTCGTAAAGTTTTTCATGGCAGTTTTCGCAAAACCACATAAAAGCATCCTGCTCATCGGGCTTGCGCACTTTTTCTATTACCAGGCCCACAGTATTGGCACCTCTTTGAGGAGAGTGCGGCACACGGGCGGGCAAAAGGAACATATCGCCTTGTTTTATGGGTATCTCTACTATTTTTCCATCCTCCTGTATGCGCACGGAAACATCGCCTTCCAATTGGTAAAATAATTCTTCCGTCTGGTTAAAATGGAAATCTTTACGGCTATTTGGGCCGCCTACAACCATTACAATAAAGTCGTTGTCGGCATCCCCATACACACTTTGGTTGCCAACAGGTGGTTTCAGCAAATGACGATGTTCGTCTATCCATTTCATCAAATTAAAAGGACGTGTTACAGCCATGACATTTATGATTTGTGATTATAAAAACTAATTTAAAAAATAACCTTTTAGTTTATCAGCCAATTGGTTTATTTATTTTTCAATACTTTCATTTTCACCGTTTCTATGCGGGTATCACTTACTAACAATACATCAAACTCATACTTCTCAATAAATATACGCTCTTTTATTTTGGGAATATCCTCATGCATGGTAATGATATACCCGGACAACGTTTCCGAACCATCGGTGGGGAAATCAAAACCATATTTATCATTCAGATAGTCTAATTCCAACCTGCCTGAAAAAATGTATTCATTTTCGGATATCTGCTTTTCAACATATTCTTCCACATCATACTCGTCTTTTATATCACCAAATATCTCTTCCAGCACATCTTCCATAGTAACTATCCCCGCAGTTCCTCCAAATTCATCTATAACCCACGCAATACTTTTACGCTCCCTAGTAAAACGGTTCATCAGGTCAACGGCACTCATAGCCTCAGGCACAGCAGATATAGTATGTAATATCTGTTTTATATTCTCAGGATGGCGGTTCAGGTCCAGGTGATGGGTGTACCCGACTATATTGTCAATTGTACTATCGTACACTATTATTTTGGAAAGCTTTGTTTCTATAAACTTCGCTTTTACCTCGCTTATCGGTGTTTCAATATCCACCGCTTCTATTTCATTACGGGGTATCATACACTTTCTTATTTTCACATTCACCAGGTAAAGTGCATTCTCAAAAAGCTCTGTATTTACTTCAGAGCTTTCATTCTCCTGTGTATGCATACTTTGTTTCACCAGCACCTCAAGGTCCACCCGGTTAAAGACCTGCCTGTTGGTCTTTATCCTTACATTAAAAAGATATTTCAGTATGAACTCTGATATGGATACAAATACTTTTGCCAGAGGATACAGAACATTATACATCAGCAACATTGGGTAACTGAATATGGTCAACACCAATTCTGCTTTCGATTTGAAAATGGCTTTAGGCAAAAATTCAGCAAAAACTAAAATGATGATGGTAGCAAAAACAGTTACAGCTGCCAGGTGCACATATTCCGAATTGAAAGGGTATGGCAGTTTTTGAAAAATGGGATCTGTAAGCTTTGTAAAAAGCAAGCCGTATATAACCAATAAAATATTTACCCCCACCAGGCTCGTCCCTATAAATTCAGAAGGGTTCTCCATAAAGCGGGCCAATATCTTTCCCGAAGATGTTCCCTGCTTTTTCCTTAGCTCTATATTCAGTTTGTTCGCAGAAATAAAAGCGATCTCTGTACCGGCAAAAAAGCCTATCAGAAGAATACAAACAAGGATATAAAGTAGTAAATGTATTACATCCATACCTTCAAAAATACATAAATTAGGCAGATTACAC
>Ga0206829_10374_pt1 | contig 12683 bp, 13 predicted proteins | sample Alteio_BWOrgCont_75_FD_152862 | JGI IMG/M metagenome (GOLD analysis project Ga0206829, IMG submission 152862) | Enriched cells from forest soil in Barre Woods Harvard Forest LTER site, Petersham, Massachusetts, United States -... | ecosystem: Environmental > Terrestrial > Soil > Temperate forest >... | reverse complement strand
AAAAAGAACAAGGAAAAGCTTCTAGCGACGAGGGCGGCCAGGGTTTAGAACTTGTTCAAGTGCACGATATTGAATTTGGAGGCTCCGCAGAACAAGACGCTCCCGTAATTCAACTCGTCAACGGCATCCTGAGCGAAGGGATTAAACGAGGTGCGAGCGATATTCATGTTGAGCCCTACGAAAAGCGATTTCGGGTGCGCCTTCGCATCGATGGAGTTTTGCAACAAGTTGCCGAAGTGCCATCAGAAATGAAACGTGCGGTTTTAGCGCGCTTCAAAATCATGTCGAGGATGGATATTGCTGAGTCCAGAGTTCCCCAAGACGGACGTATCAAATTAAAATTTGGGGGTTCAGAGGTTGATTTTCGTGTGAATTCCATGCCGACTTTGTTTGGCGAGAAGGTTGTTTTGCGTATGTTGAGTCAAGGCAACCTCCAGCTGGATCTCAAGAAATTAGGATTTGAGCAGAGACAACTGGATATCTTTAAAAAGGGAATTTACGCTCCAAATGGTTTGGTCCTTGTGACCGGTCCTACAGGGAGTGGAAAAACGACGACTCTCTATTCTGCTATTTCAGAATTAAATAAAGTATCGGAGAATATATCTACTGCCGAAGATCCAGTCGAATACAATCTGGAAGGGATAAATCAAGTTCAAGTTCACAAAGACATTGGTCTCACTTTTGCCAATGTTCTGCGAGCTTTATTGCGGCAGGACCCAGATATCATTTTAGTGGGAGAAATTCGAGACTATGAAACTGCTGAAGTTGCAGTTCAAGCTGCCTTGACTGGTCATCTCGTTCTTTCTACCTTACATACAAACGATGCACCTAGCACAATTACACGACTGATGAATATGGGACTCGAGCCATTCTTGGTAGTGGCGTCTGTGAATACAATTGTAGCTCAGCGGTTGCTCCGAACTATTTGTACAGCATGTAAAGAAGAGCAAAGCATTCCTCCGGCAAAAATAGCGGAACTGGGATTTAGTCCCGAGGATGTTAATAAAGTCAAATGCTACAAAGGCAGAGGCTGCAGCAAATGTAACAAAACAGGCTATAAGGGCCGAATTGCAATCTATGAAGTTTTGGACTTTACCCAATCTCTCAAAGAAATGGTCCTCAAGGGTGAGAGTATTATGGAGATCAAGAGACAAGCAATAAAGGAAGGCATGAAATCCCTTCGTATGTCTGCACTGACTAAAATGGCGGAAGGCCGAACTACTTTGGAAGAAGCACTTTCGCTGACTATGGAGAATTAATTATGGCGAAAATTAGTTTACCTGCGCTGCTAAAGACGATGGTGGATCAGGATGCCTCTGATTTGCATATCACCGTAGGGGTCCCTCCTGAGTTTAGGATTCAAGGGAAAATGGTCAAAGTCAAGACAGACCCGCTTTCGAACCAAGACACGAAGGAAATCTGTTATTCCGTTCTTACAGACTCACAGAAGTCCGAATTCGAAAAATCTTACGAAATAGATTTTTCATTTGGAATTAAAGACATTTCTCGATTCCGTGGAAACCTATTTTATCAACGGGGGGCAGTTGCTGGGGTTTTTCGACGAATCCCTCTTAATATCCCGGATTTTGATACGCTTAAATTGCCTCCGGTGTTGAAGAAAATTATTCGAAGACCAAATGGGCTCATTCTAGTGACGGGACCTACTGGTAGCGGGAAGACCACCTCTTTAGCAGCAATGCTGGATATTTTAAATCGTGAAGAATACGGACATATGTTAACGGTTGAGGACCCAATCGAATTCGTCCATCCACACAAGAACTGTATCGTGAATCAAAGAGAAGTTGGAGTCGACACGAAGAGTTTTGGAAGCGCCCTGAAGCGCGTTTTACGTCAAGATCCGGATTTTATCTTAGTCGGTGAGTTGCGAGATGCTGAAACAATTGAGATGGCTTTGACTATGGCTGAAACCGGACATCTTGTATTCGGAACGTTACACACAAACAGTGCAATTCAGTCGATTAACCGTATAATTAATGTTTTCCCTCCCCATCAACAGATGCAAACAAGGCAAGTGCTGTCCTTCACGTTGCAATGCGTATTGTCCCAGCAGCTCATTCCGAAGAGTTTTTCTCCAGGACGATGTATGTCATGTGAGATCCTAATCCCAACGATGGCAATAAGGAATCTCATTCGAGAAGATAAAATACATCAAGTATATTCATCGATGCAAGCAGGACAAGACGAAACGGGGATGCAAACGATGAATCAGTCTTTGGTTTCATTGGTCAGATCCGGAGCATTGTCAAAAGCAGACGCGATAGAAAACAGTTTTATGCAAGATGAGTTGACAAAACTTCTTGCCAGTGTGCAGGAGAAACGTGCCTGAATATAGTTATCAAGGGATAGACAAGGCTGGCAAAAAGGTGGCTGGCAAGATGGATTCTCCCAACGAGGGAGAAGTTCGAATTGCTCTGCGCGGAATGGGAGTTCGGCCTACCAGAATTAATAAAGAAGGTGCCAAGAGAAATCTCTTTGGGGCCCAAATTAGAAGTGTACCGACCGAGGCATTGGTTACCTTTACAAGGCAGTTACAAGTTCTCATTAGTTCAGGAATTCCGATTGTCCAAGGACTGGATATACTTTACGATCAATCCGGCAACGCAAGCTTGAAAGTAATTATCGGAGCGGTCAAAGAGAAGGTCTCAGCTGGGAGTTATTTTTGGGAGTCTTTGAGTGCGTACCCCTTAGTTTTCCCAAAGCTTTATATCTCGCTGATACGAGCCGGAGAAGCATCTGGTTCCTTGGATCAAATGCTCAAGCGTTTAACTCGATACGTGGAAGATTCAGAGCGAACCAGGAAGATGGTAAGAGGTGCAATGATGTACCCAGCAATTGTTGTTTGCATTGGTGCGGGGGTCGTTTCATTGATGATGGTTTTTGTCATTCCAAAATTCGAAGATATGCTCAAAGGGAATGGACAAGAACTCCCGCTGATCACTCAGATGGTTATTCATGCTTCGCATTTTATGATCGCAAATATTCTCTATCTTGTGTCCGGTGTTGGGTTTGCCATTTACATATTTCTCAAATACATCAAAACGCCCGAAGGACGAGCATTGATCGATCGCATGTTTTTTCATTTTCCTCTGTTTGGAGGGATGATGCAAAAATCCGGTATTGCGCGCTTTTCTCGTACTATGCAAACTCTTCTAGCTTCCGGGGTGAATTTGATCGATGCGATTGATATCTGTAAGGCGACAATCGACAATGCGGTTTTAGAAGACGCGGTTTCTAAAATAAGAAGTGAAGTGGAAGCCGGTAAAACGTTAGGTATGGTGATTTCGAAAATTGCACTTTTCCCTAGAATGGCCGTACAGATGATCTCGGTCGGAGAGTCTACCGGTAATATGGATAAGATGCTCGAAAAGGTCGCTGATTTCTACGAAAGCGAAGTGGAGATTTTAGTCGGGGGGATGACCAAGCTTATTGAACCTCTGGTTCTTGTAGTTTTGGGGGGGGATGGTTGGTGGTATTATGATTGCGATGTATTTGCCTATCTTCAAAATGGCCGGAGGAGGTCAATAGTATGCCGGAAATTCTCCCGAGTAAAACAATCATTGGGCAATCGACTGCAATTCAGGAATTGAATCATATGATTCAACGGGTTGCTGCGTCAAAAACGAATATCCTAATTTACGGAGAAAGTGGAACGGGCAAAGAGCTGGTCGCAAGGCAAATCCATGAGTCAGGCCCACTGAAGGATTTTCCGTTTGTACCTGTAAACTGTGGAGCCATTCCTGAAAATCTCATTGAAACTGAGATGTTCGGGCATACCAGAGGAAGTTTTACGGGAGCTGTCAGTGACAAAACCGGTCTCTTCGAAGTGGCCCATCGCGGAACTCTGTTCTTAGATGAGATCGGCGAACTTTCCTTACCAATGCAAGTCAAGTTGCTCAGGGTGATTCAGGAAAGGGTTTTTCGAAAAGTGGGGGGTGTGGAAGACATTCGGGTGGATGTGCGCATTATAGCTGCGACTAATAGGAATTTGGAGGCGGCAGTCACTCAAGGAACTTTTAGAGAAGACCTCTTTTATCGTTTGAATGTAATCCTTATTCGGACTCCCGCTCTTCGGGATCGAAGAGGAGACGTTGCAATTCTTGCCAAGCATTTTTTGAAGAAGTATTCAAAGCGTAATCTGAAGCCTATAACCGATTTTGAGCCAGAAGTACTTAAAACATTGGAGGCTTATCCTTGGCCCGGCAACGTTCGTGAATTGGAAAACTGCATAGAGAGAGTTGCCACAATGGAATCGGGCGAAATCGTTACTCTTGCTTCACTGCCGCAGCAAGTTCTGGTAACGGGTCAAAGCTCAATTCCATCTAATCAATCGAAGCGAGAGGGCGTTCATCTGCCCGCACCGAATTTTCAAAACGGCAAAATCAACTTAGAGCAAATTCTAAGTGATGTAGAAAGAACCTATATTGTTGCTGCCCTAGAGCACGCGGGTGGTGTTAAAAAGCAAGCTGCGGAACTGCTCGGAATTACCTTTAGAAGTATGCGCTACAAGCTTCTAAAACTTGGACTTTAGATTCCAACGGTATTGTTAACCAAATTATCTGATTCGTTAATACTCCAATCGTCATAGGTGCTCTGTCCACTAGGTGATACATTGCCTTCAGCTTCTACAGTAAAATGGGCTTTAGAAATTGCCGAAATCGCAAGACTGGCAGCGCCTATAGTAGTTGCTCCGCTGCCGACCGTGTTGGTAGCTGAGAAATAAGTGACGGCCGGTCCAGTGGAGCAATTTAAAGTAGCGGCGCTGGCATAGTCGTACTGAGTGCAAGCCCCCGTACCAGAGACTCCGCAAGTGTTAGTACTACCCGAGAACCCAGTGGTATAATATTTCTTTGCTGTTGAGGAGAGCGCGTATCCGATATTGGCAAGGCAAACAGAGTAGCTGGTGGAATCGACCACGAACGCAGTCTCTGCAGTGTAAATATCTGCCAAGCCCAATTTAGCTTCGCTCTGACGCGACCTGGCTTGGTATTTTTGGTAATTTGGGATCGCTATAGAGGTCAAAATGCCGATAATGGCGACCACAATCATCAGTTCGACCAGTGTAAAACCCGCCTTAGAGCGGAATAAATTACGGTTACCTAATCCCAGAAGAATTTTATTGCCCATACGATGCCTCCTCGTAAATTAGTGTAACATAGGAATCTGTTCATGCAATATTCGAATGAGTGATCAAAACGTGGTCTTGGTTGAGGAAACTGGCATTATGATTTTGGAACATTTGCGGCAGCCGAAAATACTGAGTTTGGGAATATTTTTGTTTCTATTGATAAGCCAGGCCTGGCTGAGTCAGTATCTTGCATTTACTGATGAGGCTTGGATCGAGCCTCCTGCAGTTGTTGAAAAATGGGATCCTAGGGTATATCAACTTCTTTCTTTCGGAAACTTGCCGGTGGCGATTGATTGGTTAATGATTCAGTCGATTGCCGATGTCGTTCCTAATAAAGTTGCGTCTGGTGCACATTCCGCACTGTTCTATCGGTTAAACTTAATTACGGAATTGGATCCACAATATTTTGATATTTATCAGATTGCCGGTGATCTTTTGACAGTCTATCAAAATGATGGGGAAGGTGCAAAAAGCATATTGCTAAAAGGGAGAGAATTTTTGAGAGACGGGTTGGCAAGCAGTGAGGAAGGATTGCGTACGGAATACTGGAGTCGACCTTGGAAAATACCCCTTCTTCTTGCCTATACCTATTTGTTTCATTTGGACGATATGGAACATGCTTCTGAGGCATTTCAAGAGGCGGCCGCCTATCCCGGTGCTCCAGAATACCTTATTAAGCTGGAGCATAGACTAAAACATACCGGCGGTCTCTATGAAGTAGGAATAAGGCTGCTGGGGTTCATGATTGATGGTGCGAGGCTCGAAGTGGTACGAGAAAAGCTGGAACGAAAACGAAAGGATTTGTTCATCGCTCAATACGTTTATGAGCTCAATCAAAACTTTTGGAATTATCTCAAATTGCAACCTCTCTACAACGCCAGTGGATCGGTCTCCAGAAAACAGATGGAAACTTACTTCAAGGATTTTTTGCGGAAAAACCAAACTCCCAGAAGCGACCCTTGGGGTGGGCAAATCTTAATCGATGAAAAAGGTAAAATTGTAACTACCACTCCATATCAGCCGGTTTTCGGACTAAAATAAAATCGGAATCGGGAGCTTGCGTCCTGTAGTGTCTTCATCTAATCTCAAATGGAATGGGAATAGTTTTGGAGATCGAGAACGTACATCAGCGCTTCCGTGCCGGATTTTGGCTCAAAGAAGTGCAAATTCTACATAATATCAATCTTTCCGTGCCGCAAAAATCCGTTTTTGGGTTTCTGGGGGCTAACGGAGCTGGGAAAACAACTTTAATCCACCTCATTACAGGTTTGAGAAAACCTACCCGCGGAACAGTTCGAATTTTTGGTCAAGATGCCAGTTCGATAAGTGCAAAAGCAAAAATAGGGTATTTGCCCGAGAGACCTTATTTTCATGAGCATTTGACTGGGGAGTCGTTGTTAAAGTATTTTGGCGCGCTTGCCGGCATGAGTCAAAATTTGGTCAAATCTAGAATTCCAACGGTACTATCTACTGTGGGCTTGACGGACGCGAGAAAAATCGAACTCAAACGCTATTCAAAGGGAATGCTACAGCGAATTGGAATTGCCCAAGCGTTAATACATGATCCAGAGTTCTTAGTTTTAGATGAACCGATGAGTGGACTGGATCCTCTGGGACGAAAAGATATTCGAGAATTGATTGTGCAACTTTCCTCCGAAGGAAGAACGATATTTTTCAGTTCTCACGTCATCCCTGATGTAGAAGCGATTTGCGACCAGGTGGCGCTCATCAAGAAAGGGAAAATCCTAGGTTGTGGACCCATCGGTCAGTTTCTGGCGGAAGGCCCATTGCGGACGGAAATCGCTTTTAAATCCTCTGAAGGGTTTGGGACTGCGGATTTCGATAAGTGGAAGGAATTCGAAACGGTTCGAGAGATTGCCGGAGGCATTCGTGGAATTGCAAGCGGCCAAGAGGCAGTCAACGCGATTATTGGTAAATTAGTAAAGAATAAAATCTCCATTCTTTGGGTCAATCCAATTCGACCATCTTTGGAAGATCTTTTTTCCGGAAAGGAAAAATGAAAAAAGGGCACCAAGAGAAGAATAACCCACATTCAATCCCTACAACTTTCCAAGTAGCAAAAGCAGTAGGAGGAGTGACGTTTACTGAGATAGTGAGCGACCGAGTTTTGTACAATATTTTGGTCTTCGCTTTTTTGCTGCTGGGAATGTCATTTCTTGCCTCTCGACTCAGTTTCATGCGGCAAGAGCGGATTATTACGGATTTTGGACTAGCGGCAGTGTCACTTTCCTGCTGCATGATTGGCGTGTTGGCTGGGTCCAATATGTTGGCCAAAGAATTTGATCGTAGAACAATCTATGTTGCACTTTGCCATCCCATTTCCAGGGGGCAGTTTCTTTTAGGGAAGTTTCTGGGCCTTGTAGCGGTACTTGCGGCTAATTGGGCACTCCTATCATTTGCCTATTTGACCATTTTGGTATCCGTGAGCGATAACGGTTTTGGAAGTTTAAATACGACGCTTTTTATCGCTTTATTTTTTTCCTTCTTACAAAGTGTTGTGCTTTCGAGTATTTCAGTGTTTTTCTCAACATTTTCCACGACTTCGTTATCAATTATGATTTCATTGGGATTTTATTTGATCGGTAATAACATTTCTCAGCTGAGATTAGTTGCTGCTCGATTGAAATCTCCATTGGGGAGTTTTTCTTTGAGTACTCTTGCAGCTTTGTTACCAAATCTCGAATATTTTAATTTAGGCACAAAGGTAACTTACGGTCTTTCTATTGGTTGGCGGTTTGTGTCTGCAAGTATCCTGTATGGACTGTTTGTGATAGGGTCACTCCTGCTTGTCTCTGGATTTCTGATCCGAGGCAGGGAGGTTTGATTTTGTGGAGTTTGATCCGCTTGCTTGTCTAAGAATTTTCTTTTGTTTGTCTGTTGGCTTAATCATTGGGAGTTTTTTGAATGTAGTAGTGATTCGTCTTCCAAGGGGACAGTCTTTAGTTAAACCACGCAGTCGTTGCGTAGAGTGTAAAAAGCCCATCCGTTGGTGGGATAATATCCCTCTGGTGAGCTATTTCATTCTAGGCGGAAAGTGTCGGCAATGTGGCCAAGAGATTTCAATTCGCTATCCGGTCATAGAGGCGCTCACGGCCTTGTTGTTTATTGCTGATGCCATGCGTTTCGGGTGGTCTCCGGCCATTTTAATTTTTAGGGATTGGCCCTTTTTAGCTCTTTTAATTAGTATTACATTTATTGATTTGGAGCATCGAGTTATTCCCGATCAATTAAGTATTGGTGGATTGATTTTAGGGATTGCAACTTGTTGGCTCTTGCCCGATTTTAGTTTATTGGAGTCGGTGGGTGGCGCCGTCCTTGGTTTTGGTATTTTTTATTCTCTTGCGTGGTTCTATCACAAGCTTCGTGGTCGAATGGGATTAGGCGGTGGAGATATCAAACTTTTGGCGATGCTGGGGGCTTTCTTAGGTCCGATGGGAGTATTAGCAACAATATGTGTAAGTTCAATTTTTGGTAGTGTGGTAGGGATGGTATGGGCCCGATCTTCCGGTAAGTCCGGTAAGGCGGACATGATGCAATTTGCAATTCCGTTTGGGCCCTTTCTTGTAGTTGGAGCTTTGCTCTATTATTTCTTGGGCGATTTAATATGGTACCTTTACACGAATCGGATTTAGCACAGGACGGCTGGTCCAAAGTTGAGTGGGAGAACTACGAGCTATGGGAAAAGGTTGAAGTTCGTCTACGTCGAAAGAAGCATCTTTGGGTTTTTGTAACTCTGATCCTATTCTTTGCTCTCTCATCTGTCCCAATTGTAATAGACCGTTGGCCAAAGTGGACCACTAGAACCATTGTGAGACATCTCGCGCAAGAGTTGAATTGGGTTAAAAGGGAAGCGGGTGTGCACCACGCAGCGTACCGGCTCAAGCTCTTAAGCGAAGGAAAGTTTGATTTTGTAGTAGAGCGACTAGTAAACTGTGATGCCGCTCATGGTGAAGAGGTTAAGACAGGGTTATTAACAAATGGACGAAATGCAGATCATTATTCCTGGATTACTTCTATTAGAGGAGTTGAATTAGGAATTCCTGGATTAGTTTCGGAATTTTGCTATGACCCGCTGGATGGAAATAGTGCCCTTCGAAAGGGTGATGTTCTAGCGGGATTTGCGGTGACTCCCGTCAGAGACTTGACTGAAAAGAGAATAGATAGAATTACGGTATTATTACTTTCCGGCACCAATGCGGAAATATCCTTTGATTAGTTGATCCTTATCTCCCAAAAATGTAGAATTTAATATGTATTAAATGTGGGAGAGAGGAGCGGTCTGCGAGTGAAGTTGCCTGGATTCCTATCTAATATTGGGTCAGTTATAACTGGGGGCGGTCAAGGCCAAACCGCAGTGGGTCTGAGTATTGGCACCTCTGCCATTAAGCTTGTTGAGTTGAAAAAAGACGGAAAAGCCTGGAGATTGTTACATTTCGGAATCGTCCAGTTACCAGAAGACGTAATTGTAAATCGAGAAATTGCCAATCCCATTGCTGTTACCGAAAGTATTAAGACCCTGGTAAGCCAAATAAAGCTGAAAAATTCATCTATATGTACGTCGCTCTCCGGAACATCGTTGCTTATTAAGCGAATGAACTTGGAAGTTCCAAATTTACGAGAAATGCAGGAACAAGTATTTTGGGAAGCAGAGCAATATTTACCATTCGATATTTCTGAAGTGATTATGGACTATCAGGTCCTCTCTCGCACTAAAGAAGGTCGTTCTGATGTACTCTTTGTCGCAGTGAAAAAGTCCGTACTTGAAACATATATTACTTGCATTGAAGATGCCGGTCTAAAGGCAAAGATAGTTGATGTGGATTTTTTCTCCCTTCAAAATCTCTTAGAAGTTAACTACCCTCTTAATCCAGCGGAAGCTATAGCTGTTGTGGATATTGGTTCAAGTTCTCTGAAAATCGTGGTGGTTCACGTTGGCGTTCCCGTATTTACGAAGGATTCCGCAATTGGAGGGCGGAATCTGACCGCCGAGATTCAAAAAAATATGAACCTCTCATATGTAGATGCGGAGACTTTGAAAGTAGGGGGCGAACACGGAGGAAATACTCCGCAAGAAGTCAGCGATCTGATGCACATAATGTGCGAGAATTTTGCAAGCGAGATCAAGAAGGCAGTTGATTATTATAATGCTTCTGCAGTGGGAGCTCCCATCGCCTATATTTTACTTACAGGGGGTAGTGCTAAAGTGCCTGGACTTTCTAAAGTAGTCGAAGATACTTTAGGGGTGCCTTCACAATTGATGAATCCATTTAATGCGATTTCGTACGATCCCGCTGTCTTCAATCAGGATTATCTAAGTAATATTGCTCCAATTGCGGCAATTCCTATGGGCCTAGCTTTGAGAGCAGGTGACAAGTGATCAAAATTAACCTTGCGCTGAAAAAACAATCTGATGCCGCCGTAACAGATTCGAGAGGCAGAAGAGGGGGCGGGCTAAATTTTGGAAATATTGACTTAGAGCGATTAAAAGATCTTCCGATTAACAAAATTATTATCCCCCTAGTTATAGGGCTTGCCGCTAATTACGGATTGGAGTTCTATAAAGACGGGGAAATTCAAAAGCTGTCAGTGGTCGCTCAAAAGTATAGATCAGAAGGCGACAAATGGAGAACGGATCTTCAGAAGTTTAAGGGCTATGATGAGGTCAAGAAGCAACTTGATGCTGATGATTCGGCAATTCGAAATAAACTCAACATTATTCAAAAGCTAATGGGGACGAGGTCGGTAGCAGGTGCCTCTGTTATCATCCTTTCCAAGACGATCCCGCCGGGGGTTTGGTTGAGGGATTTGAAATATGAAGAGTCTGGAATGCATTTCACGGGGAGTGCGTTGGAATACAACCAAATTTCGGATTTTATGAAAGCTCTGACTGAAAGTGTCCCTTTTGCAAACGTTGAATTGAAAGGGACTGAGCAGGGTACAGATAAGGATATTGGGGCAGAAATTGAAAATTTTGAAATCGCAGTGGAGCGGAGGTAGCGTTCGTGAATTTTGATCGGATCAAAGAAATTATTGATAAGGTTCCGATCACACTCATTCTATTGGGCTATTTGGGATATGTAGGATTTCAATATTATGAGTTCGAGAATGATGATGCTTCTCCTAAAATGGCAAAAATGCGAGAAATTACTGGATTGAAGGATGCGAATAAAAAATATGAGTCTCAATATAAAGAATTGAATACATTCGTTAGGTCGCTTGAGCAGAAGAAGATTGAAATGAGGGAGTTGGCGAAGCAGTTACAGGAAGTCAAAGCTGGTTTGTCAGAAGATATTGATGTTCCCGGATTTATGAAGATGGTCACCACTGAGGGGAAGAAGTTGAATTTAAGCATCTTGGCCCTAAAGCCGATCGGGCATAATAATCATGAATTTTACGGAGAAGTGAATTTCTCTCTAACGTACCGAGGAGTATTTTTGCAATTGGTAGCCTTTCTTGAACGGCTATCAAGTCTTTCGCGTATTATTCAAATTGATAAGCTCATTGCCACTTCTTCAGTCGTAAACTCAGGCACGCGCTCCGGACAGCTAGTTTTATTAAATGGTGAAATGAACTTGAAGGTATTCAAGTACATTGGTTCTCACGAGGATACTTTGGGTCGAGCGGACGCCAATTCGAATGCAAATCCGGCTTCAACTCCAAGCGCGATTTCAAAAGCTCTTGGTGGAGGTGTCGGAACAAAATGATATCTAAAATTGGTATGGGACTAATTATTTTAGGAATGCAGGTGGGCATTTTATTCTATTTTGCAGATGCAGTGGATGCTGTTGCAGACACTGCGCCAAATTCGGCCCTCAATTCGTCGACCGAGCCTGCTACGGCCGCATCCCAGGCCCCTCCTTTGTTCTCTCCTCCTGCCTCTTCTTCATCCTCTTCTGGGCCCTCGTCCGAAGGCGCTCCAATGACTGCCGAGGATATAGCTAAGCTCAGAGATCCTTTTAAAAAGCCATTTAGCTCCAAAGCCGGACCCATTGCAAATAGATCCGAGTTGGAACAGTTCGACGTCAAGGAGTTCCGACTGGTGGGAGTGACAACGGGCCCTACTCACGTTCGAGCCCTTTTGCTGGGGCCCGGTGGCAAATCTTATATGGCTTCAGAGCATGCTAAGATAGGACTCAGGGGCGGGGTGATTTCGAGAATCACTCCCGATGCTGTCCACGTAAAAGAGAAGCTGATGAATATATTAGGACAGGAAGAAGTATCGGATATGGAAATCACAATGGAATCTGAGTCTAAGCTGGAGCCTGCTGCGATGACCGCTGGCCCGGCTGTGGACAAAATTCCTACATTTAAAGCGACTGGAGATACGAAGACCGAAACGAAGTAAGCCTGGGCAAGGAAGCCCTGGCGAGAGTTGAAGACTCTCAAAAAACAAGGAGGTTTGAATGAGTTGCAGGATGCAGCGAGTTGTGTGGGTACTTCTACTTGTATTTTTAGGCGCCAACCCAGGTATTGCAGCTGAGATAACGTCAATTGATTTTAAGGGAACCTCAGATCC
>Ga0206829_10369_pt1 | contig 12847 bp, 9 predicted proteins | sample Alteio_BWOrgCont_75_FD_152862 | JGI IMG/M metagenome (GOLD analysis project Ga0206829, IMG submission 152862) | Enriched cells from forest soil in Barre Woods Harvard Forest LTER site, Petersham, Massachusetts, United States -... | ecosystem: Environmental > Terrestrial > Soil > Temperate forest >... | reverse complement strand
TCTATATCGCGCCCCGGTTCACACAATACTGACTTGCGAAAGTTGCTGCTGCGCAGGCAAGCGATCACTTCAGACCGTTTATACCGCCGCAACGTCGCCAGCTCACACAGGCGCAGAATCAGTTGCACGCTCGGCAGCGATGTTAACTGGACGGCCTCGTCGAGAAAGTAACCGACTTCAGCGCTTTCAAACGCAGCCCGAATGGCCGGTCCGTAACGTGAAATGTCACGCGCCACCACTACGAACTGTTCCGGAGAAGCACCATCGACGATGCGACGCTTAATCTCGCGTACCACATCTGCCGCTTCGAAGAAAATATCAAGAGAGCGAGAGATCGACACCACTCGCTTGTCCTGGGCGACGACAGGAACAGCCTCCCGAGCGGTCGTCGGTTCTATCTTGCGGATCTCGGCGTCGTGAAATACGGACTTGATTTCCTGAAAGCTCGACGCCTTCCAGGCATATTCGGCGTCCGCGTCATCAGCTTCAAGTACGTAGTCAAAACACAACCGTGTGCGTTCGGCATGCTGGGAAAAACCTTTCAGCACATGCAGCTGCAAGAAGTTGAATCGGTCAAAACCGTCAGCGGCGACCATGCCGAAATTCAAGCGGCTCTCCTGACTGAGCAGCGATCGCGCTATGAAGGCCATGCCTCGCTCGTCGACGAGATCCAATCTCTCCAACTCCTGGCAGTACCCCTGATAGATATGCGCCAGCTCGATGCGACGCGATTCCGACTGAGCCGTCACTTCCAGTTTCGCCAAAACCTCATCAGGCAAAAGAGCCGCCCTCTGCAACTCGTCGATGAGATCGAGCAAGCTCGAGTGCGATCCGGTGAAGTGAATTATCGGGTCGAGAGTCTGAATTTTGCCTTCGTTTTGAAGTTGTGCCACCACCCGGGCGATAACTGCAGTGCGAACCGGCTCGGGAATGAGGCGAAACGCCCTGCCGGATTTCCGCAGAACGTACTCGCACGCCTTGTAAAAAGGAAGAATGTGCAAGCCGAACAGTCCGCTGGGAGCCTGTTTCAGCTTGATCTGCTCTTGCAACCGTTCCTCTAACCGCTGCTCAAAGAGAATTCTGTACCGGTGCGACGGCACCACGACCAGAGCTGTCCCAAACGGTCGATCGCTACAAAATCGAATAATCTCATCGATCAGTGAAACGGTTTTGCCGGCCCGATACGGTCCGACTATAAGCTGCTGCGGGTGAGCCGTGGGGGACTCATACTGCCCGAACTCTTGCGAGGATCGGTCGGCGCTGTTCTCGAATAACCTGGTCATGACAGAAATTCTCGAAGATGTGCGTCACATCGCTTGCGCAGTTTCTGCATGGCTTTCAACTCAATCTGCCTTACTTGCTCGCGACTCATGTGCAGAGTTTTGCCGAGCTCTTCGAGGCTGAACGACCGGTTCGAGTTTAGCCCGTATCTAAGTTGAATAATCTCTTTCTCTCTGTCGGACAGCTCGGCAAGAACATCGCTCAAATGTCCGGTCAGAAGTTTTGCCGCTGCTACTTCGTCGGGCAGCGTGCCGTCTTCGTCTTCAATCAGATCGGCGAGAGTGCTATCGCTGTCCTCTCCACACAACGAATCGAGAGAGAGCGGCACTTTTGCCGAGCCGAAAGCGAGCATCACTTTGTCTCGGGAGATTCCGGACAATTCGGACAGCTCATCGGGAGTAGCAACTCGCCCGAGCTCCTGGGCGATATCTCTGGCTGCCTTGCGCAGCTTGTTGATGACTTCATTCATATGCACCGGTACGCGAATGGTTCTCGACTTGTTGGCGAGAGCGCGCGTGACCGCTTGCCGAATCCACCAGGTAGCATAGGTGGAAAACTTGTTGCCTTTTTCCGGATCAAACTTCTCGACAGCGCGCATCAAGCCAAGGCTGCCTTCTTGCACTAGATCCTGAAAGCTCAATCCATGATTCTTGTAACGCTTGGCAATGCTGACTACCAGCCTGAGATTGGCCTGGATCAATCGCCTGCGGGCAAACTCGTCGCCGTTTCTGATCGCTCGGGCAAGCTCAATCTCTTCTCGACCGCTGAGCAGTTTGTGGCGAGCGATCTCTTTGAGATAGATACGCACCGAATCATCTTCGGTGGAACCAAATCCGACGCTGGTGTACCCGGCTTCTTCGCTTCTGGGTTCGGCAGCGTTGCCTTCATCATCCAAAGAGACTGCTTCGGTTCTCGGTTCGTCTTCTTCCCGAGGTTCGACTTCACGGGGTTCGATTTCACGAGGCTCGACAAATTCGAAGTCGGAGAAATCGCCAAGGTGGTCAGCCGGAGGGCTGCTCACCTGATCATCAACTTCGTAACTAGCTTGTTTGGTTCTTCGTCCGGCCATGGTGCGCTATCGATCACATCCCGCTCCATTGCCATCGCATATACGAGCAGCGGAACAGTTTAGTTCATGAATATGGTGCCATGAACTCATTCATAGCACCAGTCTTAAGTTTTCAGTGCATGCGCGGTTGTATATACCGACAGTAGGCACCGCATATGGTTCTGGGCGATATAATTTTTATAAGTATCGATTTGGTTGGAAATGTTCGAAACATCTAACTGCTGGCAACCGATTTCAGCCGCTCGGTGAATCGGGCAATCCGTGCCCTCCTAGAAACCTCAAGGGAATCAAAGGCATACACCTTGAATAGCTAATGAGGGTGCATGATCTTGGAAACGGCGCCGGTTGCCAATGAGATACGCATCAGGGACGTTTTTGCGACGTTTTGCCGCTAACACGGCCGTTCCAGTTCGATCAGATGTACGATCGACGGTATGGCAGAGTTCCAACTGCAGATGCGATATGAGACCCCGGCGAGCCGGTCAGCCATGCACGTGCTCGCTCTGCTTTTTCCCATATGGGGAGTGGCAACACCTGTAGCGATTGTGCTCTTTCTGATTGTGTTGCTGCGGTTGCCGGCTAACATGCCGGCCTGGTACGGGCTGACCATACTTGCCGGCATGTTCCTGTTCGCGGCCGGGTGTCTGATCGCTGCCCTTCTCTGCGACGACAACCTGATTCGAGTGAACAAAGATGGATTGGTCTTTCCGCTGCGATTTTATCCGGCTCTCAAATTTCGGGCTCAACGAACATGGGATGAACTTGGGGCAGCGCGGCTAACTTGGAAAAGAAACACCGCCTTTGGCAGAGACGAAGCGTTAGACCTAATCTTCCGAGATGGTGCCCAGTTGCATCTATCACTGCCGTTCTTAAAGAGAACCGAACTGGAGCAGTTTTTTATCGCCTTCGAAGCATGCGCCGGCAACTGCGAGAGGGATGCAGATCTCCCGGATTTCGAGCGCGCCATTAGATATAAGGATGGCAATGCTCTGTGCAGTCCGACGGAGCTGTGGGAAAGATCTCTGGCCCAACGCTTCTCCAGCGCCACGTTTGTACCGCTGGAGCCCGGCAAACGACTGCAAGACGGCCGTTATCAAATTCTCCGACAACTCTCTTTCGGCGGCTTCGCGGCCTGCTATTTAGCCCGCAGCCAAGACGGCTCGTTCGTCGTCCTGAAAGAGTCGGCTTTTCCTGAGGGGGAGGAGATCCGGGACAAAGTCAAAGAGGCGTTCAAACTGGAATCTTCTCTGCTCAGTCGATTGAACCATCCAAATATTGCCCGAGTTCACGATTATTTCGTCGAGTCCGGGCGGCATTATTTGGTCATGCAGTATATAGAAGGGACCGATCTCAACCGCCTCGTCATGCAGCACGGCGCTCAGTCGCCGGCAGCAACCATCGCTCTCGTTCTCCAACTTGCTGGTGCTCTGCAGCACATGCATGAGCAGGCACCGCCGATCGTGCACCGCGATATCACGCCCAAAAACCTGGTGCTCAAACCAAGCGGAACTCTCCTATTGACCGAGTTCGGCTCGGCAAAGGAGATCGTGTCGAACTTCACCGGCACCATTGTCGGCAAACAATCATATACAGCTCCGGAACAGTTCAAAGGAAAGCCGTGCCCAAGAAGTGATGTCTACAGCCTCGGCGCCGTAGCGTTCTTCTTGTTGACAGGCAAATCACCGGAGCCGTTGACACCGTTGGATGTCTCACTGCTACCCCAGTCGTCAACGGTAAAACCTTTGGTTGAACTGTTGGTGCGGTGCACAAACGAGGATGCATTACTTCGACCGGAGGGCGCCGAGATCTCGGCGGAGTTGACGAAGCTACAGCAGCCCCAGGCAGGGTTGGTGCCGACATCATGAGCAAAAGCACAATAGTCAAATACGGCTCCCGGTCAACGGTCGGCAGATGGTTCGACGAGTATTGGACCGAGCCGGACAAGGCCGCCGGCTCCTGGCTCATATTCCTACTGATTGTCTTCTTTATGGTGGCGGGAACCCAGCTGATACTGTGGGTGGTATCCTTCTTCCCGGTCGATCTTTTGGGAAACTCAGGAGCATCGATCAGAGCCCATCAGATGCTCGTTGCCATTGCCGCTGGAACAGCAGTTGTCTCCGCCGCCGCTGCCCTAAAGATCGCTTGCAAACCACTCTCAATTGAGATGACCGAGGACTGGTTGCGTTTGCGGTGGACTTTGTGGATTCGAGGGAAGAAACTGAACTGGCGGGACGTCACAGAAGTTTCCATTACCACACAACCGAATCGAATCGGCGCCGGCTCATATATGCTTCGCTTCGCCACAGCCAACAACCCCGATGTATTGAAGCTTCCCCTGCACGAGTTAGAGAGCGTAGAACAAAGGCAATCGGTCATAGATGCCTTCAGCACACGCGCCCTCAATGCGAACATTCATCCTGACGTTTACGAATCTCTGGTTCCACCCAAGGCTCTCAGCTTCGCCGAAATATGGCTCGATGCCCTGGCCGCGGCACCAGGAAGAGAGCGGTTGGTGCCGCTTACCCAAGGGACTATTTTAGAGACGCGATACGAGATCTGCAAGCAGCTTGGCGCCGGTGGTCAGGGCACTGTATATCTGGCTAAGGACAGCCAGAGTGGTAGCAACGTCGTATTGAAGGAGACCATTCTTCCGGTATACGCTGACCTGATAACCCGGCGGCAAGCGCTGGAGTCTTTCCACAAAGAAGCCCAGGCGCTCGAGTCGGTTAAGAGTGCCAACATCGTCAAGTTTCTCGGCTCATTCGTGTCCGATCATCGCGGTTATCTCGTGCTGGAGTACATCGACGGCAAACCGCTAAGTCAGGTAATAAAAGAAGCCGGACCGATGGCAGCGGCAGATGCAGCCCGGTTTGGCATCCGCATGTGTGAGATGCTAGCCGTTCTTCACGACTTGAAACCGCCTATGGTGCATCGCGATTTCACCCCTGACAATCTCATGTTGAAAAACGATAGTACCCTCATGTTGATTGATTTTGCAGTTGCTGTTGCAGCAGAAGGTGAAGCGGAAGACACAGCCGGCAAAGCTTCGTACATGGCTCCGGAGCAGTTCAAAGGCAAGCCGACACACCAGAGCGATATTTACTCATTGGGCGGCACACTGTACTACATACTGACCGGACAACAGCCGGGGCCGCTGCAGGAGTCTAATCCTATCTTCGAGAACGACTCGATACCGCTCACCCTGAGCAATCTTGTAGCAAAGTGCACCAAGCCAAACCCATCCGACCGACCGGCGAACGTGCATGCTCTCAAATCAGAGCTGTCCGGCGTAGCGAAAAGTTGTGGTGACAAGTAGATTATGGGGGTTTGTTTGGCTGATCCGCACGACATCATCGCCCAACTGGCGCAGCCGGAAGGAGTAGAGCAGATCTCACCCGCCTGGCTGACGGCAGCGCTGCGGGAAGGCGGCGCCATTAAAAACTCCAATGTAGTGAGAGTTGAAAAAGTCGAGTTTCATCATCTACCTTCCTACTTCAGCACGATCGCCAAACTAAAAGTGGAATACGATGGGCATGAACCGCACGCACCGGCAACATTGATCGTCAAAACCAAGCACGAGAATGCGGCGCAGCGAGCGTACGGCAGACAGTTCGGAGTGTTTCTCCGAGAGATTCGCTTTTACCGTGAAATCGCCCAATCGGCAAAGGATATCAACCTGCCCATCTGTTATTTCAGCTGGTTGGATGATCCTACCGGCGATGGCATGATTCTTCTGGAGGATCTGAGCTATCTGGAATGCGGAGATCAGCTTGCTGGTCTTTCCTACCAACATGTCGCAGCCACGACTGAAATGATAGGCCGATTTCATGCACTGTGGTGGGACTCGCCCAAATTGGATCAACTGAGTTGGGCACCGCTCGACAGCTACACAATAGCCGATCAATATGGTGCGCATTGGCCTAAGTTCGTTCACCTGTACGACTCACACTTGTCGCAAAACTCGTTAAGGATTGGCGAAGCCGTATCAACGCGTATGCACAGCATCCTCAACAGAGCCAAATCTCGACCGCATACTCTGGTGCACTGCGATCTGCGCGCCGACAACCTGCTCCTCGATCCGGCCGATCCTCTTGCCACAGTCATACTTGACTGGCAGTTGATAGGAAGAGGGTTGGCCACGTTCGATCTTGTACGCCTCATCTGCGAGAGCATCGAACTGGGAGCGGATGCCCACAAGAAGCTAGTTACAGACTGGCACGCAACTATTCTGGACCGAGGAGTACAGAACTATTCGTTCGAAGATGCCTGGAGCGATTACGAACTCGCATTGGCTCTTGCCCTGTACATTCCGGTAATCAATGCATCTGTGCTGGCACGCACCTCCGATCGTGCCACTCGGTTGATTGACACCATGGTGCAAAGATATTTCCACTGCGCCGAAATGCTCCAGTTGGACAAATTCCTCGAGCGGATCTAAACTACTGACAAACCGGTGCCGGTGAGGAGTCAATTGCAGCCATACGGTGCTACAGTTTCAGGAGTGAAAATCTCAGTTGTGATCATTGCTCAGGACGAGCAACGAACAGTCGGGCGCGTGCTCGAAGCCGTCAGACCGATCGCCTGGGAAGTGATTTTGGTGGACTCAGGTTCCACCGATCAAACCAAAGAGATCGCATCCGAACAAGGTGCGAAGGTGATCCATCAAGACTGGCTGGGTTACTCCGCTCAGAAGAACTTCGCCATGAGTCAGGCGACCGGTGACTGGCTCTTAAGTCTCGATGCAGATGAAGTAATAACTCCTGAATTGGCCGCGGAGATCAAAGAGCTGTTCGTCGCAGGCATTCCCGCCGGTGTCAACGGCTACAAGATTCCGCGGCTGTTCTTCATCGGAGAAACCGCTATCAAGCGGGGCGGATTTTACCCAGACTCTCAACTAAGATTGATCAGAAGAAGCACAGGACATTTCAAAGATCGAATCGTTCACGAGTCGATATCGATCAGCGGAAAAACCATCGAGCTTAGCAATCCGATGTACCACTATGCATATAAGGATCTACAGCAATACGAGCAGACCATGGAGAAATACGCCCGCCTATCGGCGCAACATTACTTTAGCCAGAAGTTCAGTCCCTGGCGCGCCCATATTTTGAACGAAGCGCTTCACCCGATGTGGACGTTTTTCTATCGCTTCATCATTCGCCAAGGATTTCTCGACGGAATGCTTTGCCTGAAACTGAACCTTATATATGCAGACTACGTGCGCAAGAAAATTCACTATCTGCGAGAGCTGTCCACTCAACAAACACGCAGCTAGCAATATTTTTCCGGAACTTGTCGGTCAGGAAGCGCTCGGACAGCGCGAAGCCGCGATCACATCTACAACGGTTGGGCGATGGTTACGCTCCACCAGGGGCCGCTGGATTTACTCAAGGCGGCTTGCCAGTACCACTGCGAGACGTCGGACCAGGTGTTGCCGGCGTCATCATATATGCGCTCCATGACTCGATATTTTCTTCCGTCCTTGGAGGCTTCAAACGAACTCCATTGCGCACCATCCTTAGTGACGATGAGCGGTTGGGGCTCGATTGCATAACCCAACCCTCTGAAACAATCGCCGCTCGGGTGCAGCTGTCGCGTCTCGCGATTGACGACGCGAACGAAATAGAGGTTGTGACCGTCGGTGAAACGTTTCATATGTCCTGGAAAATCTGCGGCGAACGCCTTCTCCTCCGACAGAGATTCAACAGGCAGCACCGGCATTCCATTAATGACTGTCGGCCATTGCGGTGGTGGCATCGTGGCGATCCGGCTACCCGAAGGACGAGCAAAGAAGGGCATCATGGCCGCCGCAATACATAAGGGAACTAGGGCATGACGCGCCAGAGCATGAGCACCTATTTTCGGTGGAACGTTGAGCTGTTCAACTGAGGCAGGCGGAGAGACGGATACCGGCCGCGCGCTCGATGACTTGAACTTTTGATGACGAGCAAACTCCGTCGCTGCAAAACAAGTAGCCACAGTCGCCAGAGTGAAAGTCAACAGTCCAATGCCCACGTGCATGTCCGCGTCAATATTCTCTTGAGGCAAATAGGCAGCGGCGCCAAGCAGATCGAACATGACAAGGCTGGCAGCTCTAAATATATTGCCGACCATGACCAGGAAAAAGCCGGATGTCGCCAAAAGCAAGGTTCCCTTCAAATTCAACCGAAAAACACAAGCCAGCACCATCGCCACGTAGCCTTCCGCCCACAACATGTTGACACCGCTGCACGGCGCATCGATAGCGAACTGGTGCCCTGCCATCGACAACATCACGCCGTCTTGCATCAACGGCACGCCCAAGCATCTAAGCATGCCGCAAGTCCCTGATGAAACCAGAAGCCGCAGAGGATAGTTACCGAAGAAACTGATCGATGGAATTAACGGCAGTCCCAGGATAAGAAGACCAAAGAGCCCGGATTTGGATGGTGATGGAAGACGACTTCCCATCAGGCACCATGCGGTTACGACCAGCATAATAGATTGCACCAGAGAGGGCGCAATCGAAAATGTCACCATGTAGACAAAAAGCGAAACGAAACCGACTCCATTCAGAATAGAAAACCGCGTCGGCTCACCCGGGCTACCCACCGCCGGCTGTGCCGATGATCTGTCCTTACCGTTCCGTCCGCGGTGTTCGATCCAGAAGAATACGGCTGCGGTAAGCAGTGCGAGCAAACCCCACGGTTCATCAGACCGATCCAATGTTCTCAACACATACCAGTGCAAGACCGGCCAAAACGCCAGGAGCACGAGCAGTGGTGTCAAGGAAGCGAGCTGCATCAAGCAGACACCTTGCGCCGACGAATGATCCACAAGAAGCAAGTCATCAGCGGAAGAGCGCAGAGTATGAGCAGCCACATCGGCGGTTCCGGCCGAGTTGGTATCATACCGAACGGTCCTGAGGATAGGCTCAAAGTATTGGCGGCAGAACTCTGTTTCAGGGAATCTGCCGTCAGTTGACTTTGACTCGCAGTCGAATGCTGAATCACGCCGAATTGCTTATAAACGTCACGATTCGATTTCACGTCAAGCACGAGAGCGCTTGTCAGCGGAGTTACAAGATTCAACTTTTCTGCGGCGGTGCCCCATATCTTGCGTTCCAACTTCTTGTCGACGTTTGCAAAGACTAGAGCGGCACCATACAACTGCTGCATTTCAATTGGATGCTTAGCCGGCTGCGCGGAAACAGCATCCGCAGGCATTGAGGCACACACTACAGACAGCTCATCTCTGGAACCTGAGAGTTCGGCGAACATCCTGTCTAAGTCATCCCTCAGAGTTCCAACATGGGCGATCTGAACCATATGACTGCATTGATCTAGAGATTTTACGACCTCGTTAGGACCCACCACCACCTGATACTCGTTCAGCGTGTTCGTGTTAGCCGGATCAGTCAGCGTTTTTGACACGTGCGATTCGGCGAACTGAACCGGTTGAGGACCGTGAAGCCAAACGATGTTCGCCTTAGCGCCTGGATTTACCTGCGCCAACGCCACATCAAGGGCGTGGCCGTTGTTCTGTCCGCCCAGACAACTTGCGTCGCGCAGTCTCGCGATCGCCGCGTTCCATTCAGCAGAACCTCCCTGTACATGCTTGACGACCACCATCGGCTCGTCGGCAGCCCACACGATGGTGGCATCTTTGCCCTTTTCCTTCTCCAAGGCGTCGCTGATTGTGGCAATGCTTCCCGCCATCGTCGATGAGCCGTCGATAACAAAGACGACCGGTTCGTCGCCGGTGTTTCTTGTGGTCTTCAGGCTCTGAACAATCTTGCGCCCTGGGACAAGCGGATCAGCTGCCGAGATGCTGCTGTCAATCTTATGAACGAATATCATGCTGCCGGAATTGGATAGTTCCGTATTACTCAAGCTACCAGCGACTTCTAGCGCACTGGATGGGTCGGGCGCCGGAGTAGAAACCAAAGACTTTGGTCCGGAGGCTAAGCCTTCGCTGGAAGTAAGTGAAATCATATGTTGCGCGGCAACGCTGAAATTACGCTCCGTGAACATAGGCAAAGGTAGAACCGTTCGATCTTTAGATGTAGGTATCAAGGGAGAGGTAATATCAACCGCCAGATCGGCATCGCCGCCCCAGCATCCGGTGGAAGCCTGGAGCAGCACACGACCGGCGCCTGCGGTCGAAACCATAAGTGGTCGCTCTCCACTCTCAGCGGCATTTACATATGCTTGCCTGGTGGACTCACGGGTTCCGATTATTGCTTTGTATTTGACCTTGTCGATCGTGAGTTCACAGCCGGTAACCACCGCATGTGGTGGCAATAAGATCTGCGCCCGAAGCTCTCTTCGGAACGAGCCTCTATTGCTAAAGTGCATCGTCCACGTTAAATGCGACAGCGACTCATCTGGATCTACCCATCCACTGATATTCGACCGGCTGAGCGACAGCCCCCGCATGACACCGCCCACGGTTTCACCAGCGAAATCATGATCGTCCCAGTCAAGATAGTCGTAGTCACTATCTTCATCATGGCCCGCGGAGAATCCCGGGATCGAACTCGTAGGACGAGGCGAGGTGTTGAACGGCTCGCCGGTGACGCGATAGTACGTCTCTCGGGCTACCTTATCAAGACTGGAGTCGTCGTTCCATTCGCGTCCGATGCCGAAGACATGGGCAAACATGTCTACCTTTTCCCCATAGCATGCTCGCAAGAGCGTGCTCCTGTCGCCGATCGCTCTCAGCAAAAGAAGACCGTGCGGCACCATAGTTCCATCAGCGACCACTGCAGAACATGCATTAGTTAGCTGGAGCGGAAACAGCGGAATGAGAATACAGAGTGCCAGACCCGAAAGAACGGTGGCGAATCGAATGCCGCCTCCAACTTTTCCGTCCTTGATCCCATCCTTCGCCTTCGTCACTTTCTGGCGAACGAAAATAGCTGTGACAAACGGACCAATCGCGACACAAAGATGGTACAGGCAGAAGCCTGCGAATTGAAGGGAATCTACCGCCGACCAGTGCCAGATGTCTACGAATCGAAGGGAACCTGCCGCCCAGTGGCAGATGCACATGGCAAGGCAGATGAATGCGATAGCGCAAAGCGGTGAAAGAACCCCTAGAAGCACTCCGGAAATCACTGAGCCGAAGGCGCTAATGGTTCGGAGATTGGGAAGCCATTTCTCGGTCATCTTCTCCCGCGGCCAGAGAAGTAGACAGGCGTTGGCAGGCGCAATCAGCACCAACCCGATAGTGATGATGGCCAAGTAGGAGGCGTTCTGTATGACAGTGAGGTTGATAATGAACGCGTAGTACGCACAAGTACCGACGCCGAATACCCAGGCAAACAGGTACCACAACCATTTCATGCAACTTGTTCCTCTAAGGGCGAACCTCAGTTCCATTATGGTGTGTTTCATGTTGGTGTGGAACCGGAAGGAGCAGCCAAGCTCGGCACAATTTGAGGTAGAAGGAGACTACGTGAAGGCAACTCAGCAGCTGTAGGCTACGTTAACCACCCAGTATTAAACAAAGCTTATATTCTCCATTCACTCCAACATGACCGGTGAGAACAGATTTGGAGAGTCCGAGTCACAGGAATAAGTACATCCAAACTCTCTCGTTGAGCCGGTTGGCTCTTCGGCGCGGCGCATCCCTTATTCAATCGGTTCCCTTGAGCGCGACCGAGTTACTGCTGCAATTCTAGTAATACCGAAATAGAAATTAAAACGATTAGTCCCGAAATCGAGGATTTTCCAATATTCGCAGGCGAAACGTGCCACACTGTATTTGGCTCCACAGCTAAGTGAGCCGCAGCGAGGTGGTATGGACCACTTCACTGAATTGCTGAGAGAAATAATGAACACCAAACTATATGTTGCAAATTTGCCTGAACAAGTGACCGAGACCGAGCTGAAGGATCTTTTTAGCCCTTCCGGCACAGTAGTTTCAGCACACATCGCAACCGATCGAGAAACTCATGCGCAGCGCGGATTCGCGTTTGTCGAGATGACTACAGAAGCAGAAGCTCAAGCAGCTATTGCAGCAGTACACGGAAAAAGTCTCCGTGGAAAAGAACTCACCGTAAACATTTCGGTACCGAAAGTGAAGCAACCAGCAGCTGCGAACTAGTTCTACGCTTAACTGATTTCAAAAATACCAGGCAGCTTCTGCCTGGTATTTTGTTTTCATGCTTATGCTCTCGAACGCAGCCACATTGCGGAACGCCACGTGGGGCGACGGCAGAAAATCCACCCATACGTGAAGGTCATGGAAAACAGCGTCCAGGATCTTTCCCGCCCGCTCGCACCACATGTAGTGGCACACAATGATCTTCATCGCGGCTCAGGCCGTTCTATTCCCAATCCGCAAATGGCAGATGATAATGTCCGTTTGGACGGATACGATGATAATGCCAGGCGAAGATCGGAAGAATGCAGCCGCTCTCCAGCTGACACCGTTAGCGCTTCTGCAAAGCGTACTCTTCGGAGAACAGCCTGGTAGCTACGTCGGCGACGCGAGCTCCAATTTTGATCACGG
>Ga0206829_10367_pt1 | contig 12874 bp, 9 predicted proteins | sample Alteio_BWOrgCont_75_FD_152862 | JGI IMG/M metagenome (GOLD analysis project Ga0206829, IMG submission 152862) | Enriched cells from forest soil in Barre Woods Harvard Forest LTER site, Petersham, Massachusetts, United States -... | ecosystem: Environmental > Terrestrial > Soil > Temperate forest >... | reverse complement strand
TGCTGAAATCAAAAGGCAACACATCCGCATCAGCCATCCGTAAAGCTATTCGCCCGGTTGTTTTAGCTAATGCAGCGCCATATTCAAAACCGGAATCTTTAAAACGACTGTAATCATCATAAGAATCATAAATAGAATGATATTCACCACCCGGGTCTTCGCCACCATAGCCGATATTAAGGGCCGGGATGCCCAGATGCTGGATAAAAGAAGAGTAGTCCGAGCCTGCTCCCAACGCGCCCAAAATGAAATCTTTTTTATTCATGGCTTCCTTCTTTGCCTTAGGAGTAGCCGCATTTAATGCTTCTTTGGCTTTTGAACGCTCATATACGCTTACCCCCGTTTGAGGATCTTTTACTGACTGTGCTACCTGCAACATCAGGGGTTCCAAAGCATGAGAGCCTTCTGCGCCTAAAAAGCCCCTGCCATTTCCATCTGTATTAATATATACTACTGCTTTCTGTTGCAGTTCTTTTGCATGGTCTTCAACCCATTCAGTTGACCCCAATAGCCCAGGTTCTTCTCCATCCCATGAGCAATACACTATTGTGCGCTTAGGCTTCCAGCCTGTTTTACTCAATTCACCTATTGCCCTTGCTTCATCCAGCATAGCAGCTTGCCCGCTAATCGGGTCGCCCGCGCCATTCACCCAGGCATCATGGTGGTTGCCGCGTATCACCCATTCATCAGGATATTCAAACCCCTTCATCATAGCAATCACATCATAGGCAGGGCGCAGCTTCCATTCAAATTCCAATTTCAAATGCACTTTAGTTTTGCCGGGGCCAATATGGTAAGTAAAAGGCAATGCACCGCGCCAGTCGGCCGGGGCTACCGGGCCTTCCAAAGCCTCTAACAAAGGTTTGGCGTCATAATAACTGATGGGCAGCACGGGGATCTTCAGGATGGTGGGTGCTTCGTTTCTGTCCAGGCGTTTTGCTTTTTGGGTTGCCCCTATACCGGGCGTTAACGGGTCACCGGGGTATATCACCATGTCCATTACGCTGCCACGTTGCACACCATACTCGCTCTTAAAAGCACCTTTAGGATAAACGTCACCTTGGTAATACCCATCATCTTTCGGATCAGAATAAATAATGCATCCCACAGCGCCGTGTTCATATGCTACTTTAGGTTTTATTCCCCTCCAGCTTTTGCCATATTTGGCGATCACAATCTTACCTTTTACATCTATCCCCAATTTTTCCAGTTCTTCGTAATCGGCGGGTAAACCATAATTCACAAAAACAAGTTCTGCAGTCACGTCCCCGTCTGCGCTCCACGCATTGTATGTAGGCAATTGCCCATCCTGCCCGCTGGTAGCATCTTCTGCCAATGGGGGTTCTTTTAATAATGCTTTATATACAGTGGGGGCAGTCATTTCCAATACTCGTGTGATGGGAATTGGAAATAATACCTGGTAGGTTTCTATCTTCGCATCCCATCCCCAGCTTTTATATTTCGCAAGAATTGTTTCTGCAACCTCCTTGTCGCCGGGGGAGCTTATATGATGAGGTTTTGAAGAGAGTTTTTTTATAGTAGCGCCAATTTCTTCCGGCCGTATCAAAGCGTCAAACTTTTGCTCCAGTTGCAACTGGTCAGCAGCATTCTTTTTAGTAAAGCCCTTGATGTTCCCGGTTTGCGCAAATATTGTTTGCGACGCAGCTGCTACCCCAATCAGGATAAAAATTTTCCGCATAAGCCTGTATATTCATTTTGACGAATGTATGAATATACTTTTTTGCACCGAATTTTGCCTTTAATTATTTCTTGCCTCCCAGTTGTTTGGTTTTTTCCTGCTGCGCTTTTTGTATCTGCTCCAGTTTTTGTGCCCATTTGGAAGGGGCGGCAGGTTTGTTCTTATTTTCCTGCAATTGTGCGTGAATAGCTTTTTCGTCAATAAAATATTTCTGTATCACAAATTGCATTGCAATACTGATCAGGTTGGAGAAAGTGTAGTAAAAAGTAAGAGCCGCTGCCATCTTGTTGAATATGCCCAAAAGCATGAATGGGAATATAAAAGGCATATACTTCAGTGCGGGATTGTTGGGGTCTTGGGTGGTCATGTTCCTGTTGTATATAGCAAGCCACAAACTACTTGCTGTCATAAGCAGCGTGAACAAACTGATATGGTCGCCATACCATGGAATGTTGAAACCAAAATTATAAATACTGTCGTATGTAGAAAGGTCTTTTGCCCATAAGAAAGGTTTTTGCCTGAACTCCAGGAAGTTTGGGAACATATAATACATGGCAAACAATATGGGGATCTGGAACAGGGTAGGCAGGCATCCGCCTAAAGGGTTCACTCCTGCCGTTCGGTATAGCTTCATTTGCTCCATACCGAATTTCTGTTGATCGTCTGCATATTTGGTACGCAGTGCATCAATTTCAGGTTTTAATACCCGCATCTTTGCGGCTGACAAATAGCTTTTATATGTAAAGAAAGAAAGTATGAGGCGGATCATGAGGGTCATCAGCATAATGATAATGCCATAATTGGTAATAAAACTGCTTAAGAAATAGAAGATGGGTATCAGTAAGCCTTTATTCACATACTTTACGAATGCCATCACTCCATAACCCAATGGCACCATCTCGTCAAATCCCATTTTATAAACCTTGAAGGTTTTATAGTCGTTGGGGCCAATATACCATTTTAAAGAAACGGTTTCATCATTGCCGGGTTTCAAAGCCACCTCCATGTTATTCGATAGGGCAACTGCTACACTGCTATCCAGGGGCTTGCTTTTGGGCGCAATTTCTGCAGTGCTGAAGCCATCGTTGGCAACCAATATAGAGCTAAAATATTGTTTACGGAAACCTATCCATGATACCGGCCCGTCAGAAAGGGTTTTTCTGTCGTCATTGCGAATGGTGAAGTAATCGTCATTATCATTCTTAAAGTGGTAATATACCTGGCAACTGGCGCGTTCGTTTGTGATATCCTTTTCTGTGTGCAAACCCGCTATTTGCCAATTCATGGTCAGTGTGCTTGTTGGTATACCTGTAAGATGTATGTTACAGTTCATCAGGTAGTCGTCTGCAAGCAGCGTATAAATAATGTCTATCTTCTTGCCTCCCCCCAGGTCGGCCATGAAGTCTATGGTTTTATCGCCGCTCGGTTCGTTAATAATAGTAGGGGTAAAATATAGATCAGCAGTAGAAACATCTCCGTTATTAACATGCAAAATAGCTGCCAGTTGGTTACCATTACCTTTAAACAAATAAAGTGGGTCCTGTCCGTAAGTTTTATAAGCTTTTATTTCGGCACTGGTGGGGAAAGCTCCTTTTGTGCTGAATTCCAAAGCCAGTTTCTTATTTTCCAGCTTCAGGCTTTGGGCTTGTCCGTTGTATGCGGGGGGCATCCCCTTTCTTAAAGAGTCATTTATAGCCTCAGCAGCAGTGGGTGTAGCTTGTTTATTTAGTTTAGCTGTATCAAGCGGCGTTGCCTTAGGGTGAATTTTAGCATCGGCAATCGAATCAAGCCGCTTTTGCTCATAATATTGTTTTTGTACATGCTGGTTATAAAATACATAGGTGATTACCAGGAGTATAATAAGGGCAAATCCAATAATAGAATTACGATCCATGAAAGAGAAAAATGAGGTGCAAAGGTATATTATTTATGCTGCCTAAATAAGGGGGATTTTGTAAACCTATGTTATCATATAATAGAATAAAGGAAAACACCTTCTGTAGTATAGACTTTTAATAACTCCCACTGCAGACAACATTGGCAAAGAAATCGTATATCGGCTTTAGCCCCATAAGTTGATGCTTAGTTTTGTATCTTTGTGACTTATATATTCTAATAGTCAATTGTTTATAAATCGAATAATATAAATTCATTAGTATAATATTTAATCCTGACTTGTTAAAAATGAGTTTTTTAATTAAAAAAGCTATGATGAATAAATTATTTATTCTATTTTGACACCCCCAAGCTATTGTTCATATAAAACATATACTATATGTTTACAAGCAACAAATCAAAAAGTGAAGGTAAGTATGGATTTTTTCCAGCCGATTCCATCAGCACGGTAGCAGGCAGTATGCGTATGACCGGAGATATTGAAGCTGAACACGATATGCGTGTTGACGGAAAGATCTATGGCAATGTTTATTGCAATGCAAAAGTTGTATTAGGCCCCTCCGGCATTATCGAGGGCGACCTTCATGCACAGAACGCAGACATTTTCGGTTCGGTTACCGGAAATATCGTTATCAAGGATATGCTTTGTTTAAAATCAAAATGCAATATCCATGGTAACCTTACTGTTGGTAAACTGGATATTGAACCGGAAGCAGCGTTTAATGGCAATTGCACAATGGTGCACGACGCCGGAACAGCCCAAACAACTAAAGTTGCTTCTTCGCAAAGAACTCCGCAATTAGTTGAAGAATATTAATAAAATTCAGGAACCTATATAAAATAAAAAGAGAGGGCGGATATCAATATCCGCCCTCTCTTTTTTATAATTATAAATATCTTACTGCTTTACAAACTTATTATGGCTTACAGAGCCATCTGCACTCACTTCATAAAAATACATTCCTGTGGGCAACTGGGCTACCGGCACATGAATAACAGAACTTGAAGTATATTCTGTTTCTGATATTTCTTTTCCGCTCAGGTCATAAATTTTCACGTTTACGCTGTTGCTTGGGGCCTGGCCGAACATGATGTTCAATACATCATTTGCAGGATTGGGATATACAATCATATTCTTGGAAGCCTGGTTTACATTATTAACAGCAGACGTGGACTGTGATTTCAAACTAAGGTTATCAACAGTGAGCGTAGAACCTGCACCGGGAGTGTACTGGCTGGATGATATAAAATCTATCCGCATAGTAGCCGGGGGCTGTGCAGGTGTACCCCATCCTACTTTAAAGGGAGTATAACTAGACGCACTGGTCAATGCAAAAACCTGCGGAAAACCCGGAACTGGAATATTGCTTGCTTGATCCAATGTAACCACAACAAAACCAGAGTCAATACCGGTCGGATTATATTCATAATAACCATAAAGAGTATCAGCACCTGTATAGGTATATGCTACTCCGCCGGCAGAACCATTATCCTGTGTAAAATATCCTGAGGTACATGACATCGGGGCCGGGTTCGTGCCGCCATTACCGCCGCTGGCCTCTGTTACTAATTGTATAGCGTAGCTGCCATGTTCGGCAGTGCTGCTTTGGGTAACTCCTTCAAAAGCAAAGCCTCTGCCTTTTTCTGCCCAACCCGTAGGAAGAAGAATAGATTGCGTTGAAGAAGAATCAAATGAACCTCCGCCAATTGCCTCAGGACTACCTGTGGTAATAAAATACATATTATCAATGGCTATCCAACTGTTTGGATTAATATAATCGTTTAGAATAACATTACTGGAAGTTACTGCAATAATAAAACTATCCGGCACTTGTGATATCGCCAGTTGAAATGATGAATCCTTCCAGGCCGATGCAAAAGCGCTACCCGTGATCTTAAATTCATTATACGTTGGCAAAGCCGACGCATACTTAAATATAACCAGGATAATAGCCGTATCAAAAGTTGCAACGTTAGCTTCGAAATTTACGTTCAGATATTCAGGCAGTAAGCTGGTGCTGCTATAGGGCATACCACCCTTCAATGTAAAAGGCATAAAGGGAGTGTTGGAAATGTAAGCTACCTGCGTATCTACTACGCCGGGAGCAATAGTTTTTGAAATGGTATGCAGCAGAACAGCATTACCTGAACCACCGGCAATTTTAGTTACGTTCACAGTATCCAATGCTGCAATACAATTGGGGTTTGAAGTGAACCATCCTGTATCTGGTTGCATATAATTAATTGCTGTAGACCAGTTCTCAAAATCAGGGTTCGGAATACTTTGAGCGTTCATTACATACGCAAATGACACAAGCAGAGGCAACAAGAGTAGTAATCGTTTCATATTCGTTTAGTTTTGCTATTTAGAACATAAAGTTAAGGAAAAGAAAAGCACATTTGAAAATGATATTACCGTTAATTCAAGAAAAATTTTCTTTTTTGTGGCACCTGGAGCTAAAAACCTGTTTTGTTAATACCACTTTAAAATATTATTATTGATATCCTTAAAAACTATGTATTGAAAGACAAAAACAATACCAGGGCAATGCCTGCTTTGCAAAAGCTGCTCGCGCTGTCGTTTATAGAAGGCTCTTGTGTTATGGTGGCAGAATTGGCAGGTGGCAAAATGCTGGCCCCTTTTTATGGCACATCATTATATGTTTGGGCATCTACACTTGCCATAACCCTTGGCGGGCTTACCATAGGTTACTATCTCGGTGGCCGGCTTTGCAACAACGATGTAGATAAAAGGCAAAAGCATTTATTCTTTATTATAGCATGTGCATCAGCATTGGTCATCGTAATGCCGGTTTGGGCCAATTTTATCATGAAACAAACCCTCAACCTTAGCTTTCTTACCGGCCTTGTTATTTCGCAATTGTGTTTTCTGTTACTGCCCGTAACGGGCATGGGCATGGTAAGCCCGCTTATTATCAGCCTCATAGCAGAAACCAGAAATTCAGGCACAGCCGCAGGGTCGGTGTATGCAATCTCTACTTTGGGCGGTGTAATAGCTACTTTGCTTACCGGTTTCTGGCTGGTGCCACTTATTGGCATCTCAATTCCTTGTATAGTTGCCGGTTCTCTTCTTTTTGTCTTAAATGTATTGTTTCTCAGGCCGGGGCAAAAAGTAATGTCATTGCTTGTATTGCTAGTCCTTGCGCCAACTGCATTATATGTAAGAAATGCCATGTCCCCTGCCACCGACAGGTTCAGCATTTTATATCAAAAAGAAGGGATGCTGGGGCAGATAAAGATCGTTGATTTTAAAGTGACTTTGCAAGGCCGTGAAATAACTACCCGTAGCCTGCTGGTAAATCATAACTGGCAAACATGGATAGATAAAGATAACCCTTCTTATAGCTTCTTATATTATACCCGTTTTACAAATGCGGTTATCTCCTGTTTGCCTAAAGGCAGCGATGCCTTATTGATCGGCCTGGGCGGTGGCACCGTTGCCAAACAGTTTGAAGCCCATAATATTGCTTATGACGCTGTGGAGATAGATGGCCGTTTGCCCGGTTTGGCCAAACAATATTTCGGGCTTAAGGGCAGCGGCAATTTAATAGTGGATGATGGGCGCCATTTTATTAATGTTTGTAAAAAAAAATATGATCTCATCATTATCGATGCCTTGCTGGGAGAGAATGTTCCCTCTCATTTATTAAGCCTCGAATGCTTTAATTCTTTAAAAAATTTACTGGCAGATAAGGGGAAGATTTTTATTGAATTTGATGGAATAGGGGATAATGAAACCGGCATGGCACAAAAACTATTATATCACACCATACAAAAAGCAGGCTTTAATTGCCAACTGTTCTCGTCCGTAGCGCCGGACCTGGATGGCGATGTAATGTATCTCGCGTCATTAGGAAGCACTTCTGATTTTGATACCGGCCAGATAAAAAAAGACTTTTATTACTCATTCGAAGGGCCTTTGAAAAATTTTAAAATAGCATTTGATAAATTGCCCGAAGAGTTACTGACCGACAATAATCCCGCCCTGGATTTTTACCTCAGACAAAGAATGATCAATGTGCGGCAAGACTTGTTAAGAAAACAAAACCAGTCTTTTCTGGATGATGATATGATCTTCTATTACTAACCTATACTGGTAATAACAAAAAAGCCCAATGACACAGCATGGGCTTCCTATAAAAAGATTTACAAAAATTTATTCAGCTTCCGCAACTACTTCCTTCACTTCAGGTATCATGCGTTTCATCATACCTTCTATGCCCGCCTTCAAGGTTATCATAGAAGAAGGGCAACCTGAGCAGGAGCCTTGCAGCATAAGTTTTACAGTGCCGCTGTCATATCCTTTAAAACTTATAGCGCCTCCATCCATTTCAACAGCCGGCTTTACGTAATTTTCCAACAGCTCTTTTATGCGCACCACCACATCACTATCATCACCACTTACAAGATTAGTATCTTTCTTCAAAGGCACCTGGTCTTCATTTATTACAGGTTTCCCTTCTTCCAGGTATTGTTTCAGAAATTCGCGAACAGATGGTATAACATCGTCCCACTGCGTATCGGGAGTTTTTGTAAGCGTAACAAAATTGCTGGCTATAAATACACTGCGAATAAATGGGAAAGCAAATAATTCTTTTGCCAACGGAGAAGGAGCTGCACTTGATTCATCCGGGAAATCAATGCTTTTACCTGGATATAGTAATTTGTTAGCAACAAATTTCATTGTTTCGGGGTTAGGAGTCATTTCCGTATAAATACTCACTATTGTATTGCCTGTCTTCAGCATGATCTGTATTATTTTCCACAAAAATACTTAATTATTCAGCCCGAATCTAATTGATTACAGTAATAGGCATATAAATATTATAAAATTCAGCATAATATAACGAAAATTCCTGAAAATGAATAAATTTATAACCCAAATTCTTTAAGATCATGGCCAGGAAGATCACTGCATTATGCCTGTTATGTGCATTGTTTTTAAGTTCATGCATTATACACAAGCGGCCTAATCACTACAAAAAAGTGAGGCGCGAAAAAGGTTCGCGCACCTATAACGCCTGAAAAATAGGCCCGGTCATAATTTGTAGAAATGAATACACTTTTTTATGGGGAAAAAAGAATGTTAAGATTTTCCTGTAAATCTTGCCGGGATTTAATCTATTGATTCTCATTAACCTGGCCTCTTTGTCATTCCTTTAACATATACAGGCAGGAATTTAGCATCTGCTATAATCGAAAGACGATTAATAAACAATAATATTATTAACATTAAAAAACAGAGGTCATGAAAAAGATACTAATATCGCTTGCGATTTTCGGATGTATGAATTTCAGTGCACAAGCCCAGCAAAACGATTCAAAATTTGCAAAGAATTATCCCGTTTGTAAAAACGATAACGGCTATGCCACATGCAGCAAAGGCCAGATGAATAAACAAGTAAAAGCACTGCAAGCCAGGCCGGCTGATGAAGCATTGCCAGAAACTAACCAGGTTGTATTTGTAAGATGTCAATCCGTTGCAGATGATCCTTCTCTCTCATACAGGGGACCGTATAGGCGTCATAATATTATAGTTGATGAAGACATGGATAATCCATACAAAGGAAAACCAAGTCTGCAAAATGACGGTGTACAAAAAAATGAAGAACGCAACTTAAATGTAGGCCAGACAAGTATCGACCTGCCCCCTAGTAACGGTTATGCAAATAAATAAGGAAGCTCTGTTTTATATTTGATAAAAAAGGTGGTCTAAAAATCAGGACCACCTTTTTTATATACGCTATCGGAACTCTTATATTATATTAATCTGAGTTGCCTCACGGTCTCCGTCTGATTTTATCTCATACTGCATTTTCTTTATTTTGTTATATATAAAGGCCACGCTAACGCTATATCTCACACTTTTTAATAGTTAAGTAATCGATATTTTTTAGCAATTCCACCAATCTTTTTGCAGCATTTATAACAATTTGTATAACTTACGCGTGCAAAAAAAATTCAAAAAAATAAAGCACCGATAAAATGGAAAAAAGCCCCAACCGCATTGCTGTCATAGGCCTGGGTTATGTAGGATTACCCCTGGCTGTAGAATTTGCGAAGCAATATCCTGTTACAGGCTTTGACATAAATACAGAAAGGATAAAAGAATTGCAAAATTGCACAGACCATACTTTAGAGGTAGAAGATGAACAGTTAAAAAATGTGATTTGTCTGGAACTCAAAAACGGCCAACGGGGCCTTTTTTGTTCTAACCAGTTGGATTCCATGAAAGACTGCGATTATTTTATCATTACCGTGCCAACTCCGGTTGATAAATATAATAATCCGGACCTCACTCCGCTTTATAAAGCCAGCGAAACGGTAGGCAAAGTGCTTAAAAAAGGGGGAATTGTAATTTACGAGTCAACAGTCTATCCTGGTGTTACAGAAGAAGAATGTGTGCCCGTACTGGAAAAAATATCCGGCCTGAAATTCAACACAGATTTTTATTGCGGTTATTCCCCCGAGCGTATCAACCCCGGAGATAAGAATCATACTGTCACCAAGATCAAAAAAGTTACATCGGGCTCTACACCCGAAGCTGCAGAGCATGTGGATGCCTTGTACCGTTCTGTTATTATTGCTGGTACACATAAGGCCAGTTGCATTAGAGTGGCAGAAGCAGCCAAAGTAATAGAAAATGCACAACGCGACATAAATATTGCTTTTGTAAATGAGTTATCTAAAATTTTTAACCGCCTGAACATTGATACACAGGAGGTGCTTGAAGCTTCTGCAACCAAATGGAATTTTTTGCCTTTTAAGCCCGGTCTGGTGGGAGGCCATTGCATTGGCGTAGACCCTTATTACCTTGCACAGAAAGCGCAATCTGTTGGGTATCACCCCGAGATCATCCTGGCGGGCCGCCGCCTGAACGATGGTATGGGAGCTTATGTTGCAAATGAAGTGGTGAAGCTGATGCTTAAGAAAAACCTGCCCATAATAGATGCTAAAGTGCTTCTGCTCGGAATTACATTTAAGGAAAACTGCCCCGATGTGCGCAATACGAAGGTAGTGGACATTGTTCACGAGCTCTCATCTTATGATATTAATGTAACCATCTACGATCCCTGGGCCGATATTTCATCAGTTGCACATGAATACAGCCTTGATATTATAAACGACCTGTCTGCAGGCAAGAATATATATGATGCTGCAATACTAGCTGTTGCCCATACAGAATTTTTAGATTGCAAATGGAGGGAAAAACTAAAACCCAATGCAGTTATCTATGATGTAAAAAGCTGTCTTGATAAAGCTATTGTAGACGCCAGGTTGTAATAATCAGTTAAGGTTGTAATGATCAATTAACTTACTAATTGTTTTTCAGGCATCCTTGTTCTGATAAATAGAATTGTTGCTGGTATATTCCGGCACCAGTTCCTTCATTTGGGCCACGGTCTCAAGGGTATAATGTCTCTTTGCGCTTGCTATCAGCTTGCCGATCTTTTCACCAACATGAGCAAAATCATACTCGCGCACGCGGGCAATCATTATTTTCTCATGGTAGGTGGGCATTACATTCTCAGAATCGTTCAACAATTCTTCAAACAATTTTTCACCCGGCCTTAAACCTGTAAAAACGATCTCAATATCATTGTCAGGTTCTTTGCCTGCCAGTCGTATCATTTTCCTGGCAAGGTCGGCTATCTTCACGGGTTGGCCCATGTCAAATACAAATATCTCACCTCCTTGTCCCATTACACCTGCCTCAATTACCAATTGGCAGGACTCAGGAATGGTCATGAAATATCTTGTGATCTCAGGATGCGTAACCGTAATAGGGCCACCTTTGGCCAATTGTTGTTTAAAGCGTGGGATAACTGACCCGTTCGATCCCAATACGTTTCCAAAACGAGTGGTTATAAAACACGTTGGTGCATCGCTTGCCTTACGGCCCGACGTAATATGATTTTTAGTAAGATGCTTATAATAGCTCTGTATGAATATCTCTGCTATCCGCTTGGAAGTACCCATAATATTGGTAGGATTCACAGCCTTATCAGTGGATATCAACACAAATTTTTCAACGTTATTGGCAACAGAAAGCTCAGCCAATATCTTAGTACCTAATACATTATTTATAATAGCTACAGAAGGGTGGTCCTCCATCAGCGGAACATGCTTGTATGCTGCTGCGTGAAAAACAATATCAGGGTTATATACCTCAAACAAGTGTTCCATGCGCACTATATCGCATATATCCCCTATATATGGTTTTATATTTACATGCTTATTGTTTTCTTGTATTTCCAGTTGTAACTCATGTAAAGGAGATTCTGCTTTGTCGCACAAAATGAGCAGCGATGGCCGGTAATTGATAAGTTGTCTCACCAGCTCGCTCCCGATGGATCCCGCACTCCCTGTAACGAGTATTTTCTTTCCTTTTATCTGCGAATATATCTTTTCGTTATTTATTATGATAACTTCTCTTTCCAGCAGGTCTTCAATATTTATGTCCTTCAGCTGTTCAGTATCCAGTTTGCCATTCAGCCATTCCTGCATAGGCGGCACCTGTTGCACTCTTATACTATGCAGCAGGCACGCATCAACCAGTTCATTTAATTTTTCTTTCGAATAGCTTTTATTGGCAACTATCAGCAATTCAACTCCTTCCTGCACCAGTTTTTTAAGACTCCCGTCATCTGTTCCATAAATAGGGATGCCTTCCATCATTTTGCCGCTTTTGCCCAATACATCGTCCAAAAATGCAACTACCTGCACATCTCCGTTGGGAAGTTCATTCATGATCTTTTTGGTCAGCACACCGTGTTCGCTCGTATTGTATACAGCAGCTTTTATTTTAATCTTTTCTATTTCTCCCTTATTAAATTTAAAGCTCTTGAAGCCATATCGTACTAATAATCTATACGATATAAGGACAAAGTTGATTATAAAAAAGTTGATAGCTACTACCGTTATGGGAAACAGTAAAAAATATTGATTAGTAACCAGGTTTACCGCAATATATAGCAGCGATGCGATTGAATTTACGATCAGTATTCTAAACGTATCTTCAATATTAGTATAACGGATAATGCCCGCATATGTTTTTAACGAATAGAACAATAACATATTAAGTGCCAGGGAAACCCCCAGTACAAGCTTGATATGGTAATGTGATACCTCTTCAAGGTTAAAATTGTATCGCAGGATAAAGGAGGCAAAAATGCAAAACTGTACGCAAAGCAAATCCAGCAAAAAAATAATCCAACGGGGCAGAATTTGTATTTTATAACGCATATTCGTTCGCTA
>Ga0206829_10366_pt1 | contig 12903 bp, 14 predicted proteins | sample Alteio_BWOrgCont_75_FD_152862 | JGI IMG/M metagenome (GOLD analysis project Ga0206829, IMG submission 152862) | Enriched cells from forest soil in Barre Woods Harvard Forest LTER site, Petersham, Massachusetts, United States -... | ecosystem: Environmental > Terrestrial > Soil > Temperate forest >... | reverse complement strand
GGTCATTCAGGTCGTTGATCACTATAAGGGGAGTAAAACCAGCTTCTTCCTGGTGAAAATTATTATGGTGAGGGAACAACAATACAGCTATCTGGCCCGTGGGCGTGGGGTTGAACGTGATCTGGAAACCTTTTTCAAAATAAGCTACCTGGTTGCCATCCTCGTTTTTGAACAATATATCCATAGGCAGGTCGCCGGAGCGGAAAGTAACTGAAGGCATCTCGACACAGGTGCCGTTTATAGCTTCATCAAATGCATAAAAGGTGTCTACAAAATAGCCGGGTTTGAAGGGGGCATTCTTATTCAGGTAATCGGCTATTTCCTTCAGATGCGCGGTAAGCAACTTACATTTCTCTGCCCATTGCATCCTGCGCGCTTCAACATGGCTCAGCCCTTCTGCATATCTTTTAGCTGCATTCAATATATCGTTCATCATATGGCTAACAATTTTGAAGGAACAAATATAAGCGAGAACCTTATTCTAAAATCCAACATTATTCCTGAATATCTTCACCCCTATGGCAATAAGTATCACCCCGAAGAACTTGCGTATCACTGCAATACCAGAGGGGCCCAATATACGCTCCAGGAAATTGACGGAACGCAGGGTGAGGAATATGAAGATAAGATTTATAAAGATGCCTATGAGGATGTTGTATTGATGAAAATTGGCTTTTAATGACATAACAGTGGTAAGCGTACCTGATCCGGCAATGAGCGGAAAAGCAATTGGTACGATGGTGCTTGTGTTGGAGTCCTTATCGTGTTTAAAAAATTCCCAGCCCAGTATCATTTCCAGACCCAATATGAAAATGACAATAGAACCGGCAATTGCAAACGATTGAATATCAAGGCCCATAAACTCCAGCATTTGCTGTCCTACAAAAAAGAACAAGAGCATGAGCACACCGGAAACCAATGTTGCTTGCAATGCGCTGATATCACCCATTTTCTTTTTAATGGATATGATGGCGGGTAAAGAGCCCAGCACATCTATGACCGCGAACAAGGTGAATGTTACGGTGATGATCTGCGAAATATCATTTTGAGAAAACCCTTGCATGAAGCGAAGGTACAAACACATTATTTAATTTAAGAATCAAGGAATTGTGAAATTCAATCCTGGCAGCCTTTATTTTACACATTTTAGGCTTAGTTTTACGCCCTCTAAATATACAGGAATGTCGATAGACCATTATAAACATACCGTTGCAGACCGCTTTATGCGCTATGCGCAAATAGACACCCAAAGCGACCCGTCATCCGGCAGCCAGCCATCCACCATGAAACAAAAAGACCTGAGCCGTATGCTGGAACAGGAACTGAAAGCAATGGGAATTGCAGATGCGGAACTGGATGAACATGGTTATGTTTATGCTACTATTCCTTCTACCAGCAAGAAAGATGTGCCGGTATTGTGTTATTGCTCGCATGTCGATACTGCGCCTGATTGCAGTGGAACTGGTGTAAAACCGATACTGCACATGAATTATACAGGACAAGAGATAGTGCTTCCGGATGACCCGACTGTAGTTATCAGCACGCACCATCACCCCTACCTGAAAGAAAGGTTAGGTGATGATATTATAACTGCGTCAGGCACTACTTTATTGGGTGCAGATGATAAAGCAGGAGTCGCTATTATTATGGACCTTGCCAATTATCTTATCCAACACCCTGAAATACCACATGGAAAAATACGCATCTTGTTTACACCTGACGAGGAAGTGGGACGTGGCGTGGCTGCTGTGAATATGGAAAAACTGGGTGCACAATTTGGTTATACACTGGACGGAGGAGAACGCGGGCACCTGGAAGGAGAAACTTTTTCTGCCGATTCGTTTACCGTTACATTTAACGGTGTAAGTGCGCATCCCGGTTATGCAAAAGGCAAAATGCAAAGTGCTATAAAAGCTGCTGCCATGTTTGTGGATTCATTGCCCAAACAAGAGTGGAGCCCGGAAACAACGGAAAATATGCAGGGCTTTGTGCACCCCGTTCACATGGAAGGTGTTTTGGAGAAAGCTTCTGTGCAATTTATCATCAGGGATTTTGAAACAGCTATGCTGCCGAAGTATGAAGAAAAGCTGAAAGAACTTATTGATAGGACTTTGACATATTTTCCGGGAATGAATGCGGACATTATTGTTAAAGAACAATACCGCAATATGAAAGAAGTACTGGACAAACATCCGCAGGTGATGGACTATGCTGATGAGGCTTACCAACGTGCGGGCATGAAAGTGCAGAGAATGAGCATACGCGGCGGCACAGATGGATCAAGGCTTTCGTTTATGGGACTGCCCTGCCCTAATATATTTACCGGGGAAATGGGCATACACTCCAAACAGGAATATGTAAGTGTGCAGGATATGGAAAAGGCGGTGGAAACATTGGTGCATTTATCTAAAATATGGGAAGAACATTCTTAAGAAAATTCAAAAGTCAAAAATCAAAAATCTACAATTGTAAATAGCAGTAATTTTGCAAAAGACTTAATGAATATGAATCAACAACTGAAAGCTGTATTACTAACTGTTCTTACTTCATCCTGTTTTGTTATAGCCCTGGTGGAATTAAGCGGGGTGAGCAGCACCGCTTTGTATAATAAGTATGGCATCGGGAAGGGAGCTGGTAATGGCTTGAAGCCGAACGAGGCAATGGAGCGCGAAAAGCAAATAGCAACCATGCCCAAGACAACTCTTTATTTTTATGATACCAAGCATAGCTTCGGCGAGATAAAAGAAGGCGATGTCGTTAAATATCCCTATCGCTTTAAAAATACGGGGCCTAATCCGTTGATGATATCGAAAGTGGATGTTACATGCGGGTGCACTGTTCCATCATTCTCGAAGGAGCCGATACAACCTGGAGGCGAAGGTGAGATCATGATACAATATAACAGCGCACACCATCCGGGACACCAGCAAAAAAATGTTATGGTCCATTCGAATGCACAGCAAGAATCCATATCAATCAGCTTTGATGCGGACGTAAAAGACAAATGATGACACTAACAATGCCATTTTTTCAGAGCGTGCGACGCTATTTATCGCTGATAAAATTCAGCCACACGGTTTTTGCTCTGCCGTTTGCTTTCATTGGCTTTACCCTTGCCATTGTGCAGGAACATAAAGTATTTAAGTGGGAATTGCTGATAGAAATGCTGCTGTGCATGGTGTTTGCTCGCAGTGCTGCTATGTCTTTCAACCGCTACCTTGACAGGCATTTTGATGCATTGAACCCCCGTACTGCAAAACGGGAGATACCTGCAGGCGTTATTAAAGCAGAACATGCTTTGGCTTTTACTATAATTAATTCAGTGTTGTTTGTGGCGACTACTTTTTTCATTAATATTCTTTGTTTTTACTTGTCCTTTGTGGCACTTTTTGTGATACTTTTTTATAGTTATACCAAACGTTTTACGGCGCTTTGTCACTTGGTATTGGGTGTGGGTTTATCACTTTCGCCCATAGGTGCATTCCTTTCCGTTACGGGTTATTTTGCAATAGTGCCTTTGCTGTTTTCTTTTGCTGTGCTTACATGGGTATCGGGCTTTGATATTATTTATGCATTGCAGGACGAACAGTTTGATAAAAGCCAGCAACTGCATTCCATACCCGCAGCGATGGGTATTAAAAATGCGCTTAGTGTCTCGACCCTCTTGCATGTTTTTTCGGCAGGCTTTGTTATAACTGCCGGAGTGATGGGCCATTTTCATTGGTTGTATTGGCTAGGAGCGTCCTTTTATACAGGGCTGCTCATCTACCAGCATTTATTAGTAAAACCCAATGACCTGAGCAAGGTAAATGTAGCATTTGGCAATACAAATGGAATAGCGAGCGTGGTGTTTGCTATCTTTACCATTCTTTCACTCTTACTTTAATTCTATGCGGATAGCTTTGATCGGTTACGGAAAAATGGGACAAACCATTGAGCGGATCGCCATACAACGGGGGCATAAAATTGCCTTGCGCGTGAGCACAGCCAATAAACATGAAATGACTCCTGAAAGACTTAAAGAAGCTGACGTAGCTATAGAATTTACCCGGCCTGAGGCTGCTGAGGAAAATGTATTGGAGTGCCTGAATGCCGGCATACCCACTATTTCCGGCACTACAGGTTGGAACGAGGGCCTGGTGTATGCAGAGTTTAAGGCAATAGAAAAAAATACTGCTTTTTTGCAGGCATCTAATTTCAGTATCGGGGTGAATATCTTTTTCGAGATCAATAAAATGCTGGCGTCTATGATGGATGAACAAGCGGATTATGAAGTGGGCGTAGAAGAAACGCATCATACCCAAAAGAAAGACGCACCAAGCGGCACGGCCATTAGCCTTGCAGAACAAATACTGGAAAACCTGGGCCGCAAAAAACATTGGTCCAAACACCCTACGGATAACCCGGAAGCCTTACAAATTGTTTCTCATAGAATAGAAAATGTACCTGGCACACACAATGTAAAATATACCTCAGCAATTGATGATATTGAGATCATCCACACGGCACATAACCGGGATGGGTTTGCATTGGGGGCAGTATTGGCGGCCGAGTTTGTGCTTGGGAAGAGCGGTGTGTTTAGTATGAAGGATGTGTTGAAGATCAATCAGCTTTAAGGGGAAAATAATATTTTTTATTTTGTATCATATTTGATACCTTTGTTTAAGATTTTTTTGATGAAATCGAGTGAGTTAATCAGGAAAATGGAAAGAGCTGGGTGGGTAGAAATCAGGCAAACGGGAAGCCATAAGATATTTGTGCATAAAGATCATGCTTATTCTATACCAGTGCCTGCGCATGGTTCAAAAGAGGTTCCAACAGGACTTGCTAATAAAATATTAAAACAAGCCGGTCTAAAATAAGAACAATGACAAGGATAGAATTAATTATAGAAAAAAGCGAAGGGCTTCTTTGGGGAAGAGTGGAAGACAAAAAATGGATGCCAAGCCCTTATGGTAAAACTTTGCCTGAACTAATTGATAACCTAAAAGAGTTAGTGGCCGACTACGCCACGCATGAAGGAAAGAATGATAAAGACTGGAACAAAATAGATTGGGATAAAATGAAATTTTCATTTAAATATGATCTTACAGCTTTTTTTGAAGTTTTTGATTTTCTGAACCTCTCTGCTATTGCTGTCAAAGCGCATATTAACCGGACTTTATTGAACCATTATAAAACAGGATTAAAACACCCTTCTGCACAACAGGCTAAAAAAATAGAAGATGCCATTCATTTGCTGGCAAAGGAATTAGGCGCAGTGAAATTGGTGGCTTGAAAAGCAAAAATTTATTTTGAAAGCTCCTTTATTTTACCATCCTTGAAAACAAACCTTCTTGTTCCGATAATACTGTCGTATGGTGGGGCACAAAAATATTCCTGCCCTATAATAACCTGGCTTTTTATTTCATCAACGTAATAACAGTAGTCAAAGTGAGGGAATGACCCTACAACTTTCATCCCGGTGCCGGTATTTAGATAAATCGCAGCCTCAGACCCAACAATCATATTTCCACCGTCTTTTGAGGTCATAACAAAATAAACGATGCAATCATCCTTACCATCTCCATTAATATCCCCTACTATCAGTTTGGGTTCATCCACAAGCGCGTTATTTTTCTTTTCAATAGTAGGTTTATATTGATTAAATAGTCTAAGGGCTTCCTTTCCGGGCGAGTAAGAAGACTGCGAATACACGGTTCCCGATAAAGACAAAAAGATTGATAATAATCTCAAAAAATTCCTCGTAGCCATCATAATAATCAATAAATGTAAAGAAAATGCTTTTTAAGTAATTTTTAAGGATTGAATATCAATTTATTGCAAAATTTATGGCTTTATAGATAATTACATTTCCATAAATACAATGATACTTGTACTTTGTGCAAAATTTAAAACTACACATTTTATGAATCGCCTTTTATTCGTTCTCTTATTTATTGCAACATCTGGCATCATCAACGCTCAAGAGCTTAAGACACCGGCTATGAGCCCCACCTGCAAAATTGTACAGGATTTTTCTACTTCTACCATCGAATTAAGCTACAGCCGCCCTGCTATACGTGGCCGTAAAATTTTTGGCGAACTGGTGCCCTACGGCAAAGTATGGCGCACAGGAGCTAACGGCGCTACCAAAATAAAATTTGCCGAAGATGTAACCATTGGTGGCAAACCTGTGAAAGCAGGCGAATATGCATTATATACCATACCCGGCACATGGGAATGGGAAGTGATACTGAATAAAGGCACGGGCAACTGGGGCGCTTATGGATATGACACAACAGGAGACGTGGCCCGCTTTAAAGTGAAATCGGAAAAAATGCAGATGGCTATGCAGTCGTTTACTATGGACTTTTCAAACATAACTATGAACTCATGTGATCTGTTCCTGGGATGGGAAAAGACAATGGTGATGATCCCAATATCTACCAACAATGCCCCCCGTATCGAGGCTGCTATTGACAAGGCCATCAACAAACCAAACATTCCTTATTTCCAGGCTGCCCAATATTATTTTGAATCGGGTGCAGACCTTGAAAAGGCAAACATGTATGTTGACAAAGCCCTGGAACAAAGCCCGAAAAGCTTCTTTATGTGGTATTTGAAAGCACGCATAGAAGCTAAATTAGGCCATAAAGATGAGGCGATTGCAGCTGCCACTAAATCGATGGAAACCGCTAAAGGCAGTGCTGCAGAAGACGAGTATATGCGTAATAACCTGAAGCTGATAGATGATGTGAACGGGAAAAGCGATGATAAGACGTCTATGAAACCTAAAAAATCTCATGATTCGAAAAGTGCAAAAGCCTCTAATTAATATATAAAGCATTTAATTTTACCCACAGTATAATTTGTACTGTGGGTTTTATTTTTAGTACTATGCGTAAAATATTTTTTCTTCTTGCTTTCTTAAGCTTCAGTATTGCCCATGCACAACAGGTGCGGCCAGCTACATCAACAAAGATATACAGTGAACTATCTGAGTTAAAACACCTTACCTGTGTATTATATGTGGCCGCCCATCCTGATGATGAGAATACCCGCTTGCTGGCCTGGCTGGTAAATGACAAGCATATCCGCACAGCTTATTTATCGCTGACACGTGGTGACGGAGGGCAAAATATTTTAGGCAGCGAGCAAGGGCCTGCATTAGGCTTTATACGCACACATGAATTGATGGAAGCCCGTAAACTGGACGGTGCAGAACAGTATTTTGCAAGGGCTATAGATTTTGGATTTTCTAAAAATTCGACTGAAACATTTAAGCACTGGAACGAATATCTGCTTACTTCTGATGTGTGCTGGGCCATAAGGAAACTGAGGCCCGATGTGGTAATATGCCGTTTTCCACCTACGGCGCAAGCAGGGCATGGACAACATGCTGTTTCCGCAATAGTTGCTGCAGATGCTTTTAAAGTTTGTGGTAATAAATTGCAATTCACAGAGCAGTTAAAATACTACCCCGCATGGCAGCCAAAGCGTTTACTGTTTAATGCTTTCAGGTTTGGCAGTTTTAACACTACAACTGAAGACATGCTGAAACTGCAGGTGGGGCAATACATTCCATCTATGGGCATGGGCGCCGGCGAGCTCGCTGGCATCAGTCGCAGTGTGCATAAGAGCCAGGGGGCAGGCACGCCATCTGTGCCGGGCACCCAAACAGAATACTTTAAACTGGTGAGCGGAGACAGCATGTCAAAGTCAATATTTGATGGCATAGACATTACATGGGGCAGGGTGAACAGGAAGGATATTGGGGAAGACATACAGGCTGCCCTGGACGATTATGATTATATGCACCCTGACGCCAGCCTCCCCGCTTTATTAAATATCCGTAAAAAGATACAGGCTGTGAGTGATGAATACTGGCGCAAACAAAAACTGGAAGAGCTGGACCGTATTATTCTTGATTGCAGTGGTTTTATGGCAGAGCTTTATGCCAAGCAGCCACAAAGCACAACAGGGGAAAACCTGCCTTTTACATTGCATGTAATTGCGCGCTCAAAAATGCCGCTTACTTTAAAGTATATTCAGTATCCAAGTGGCGATAGCCTGATGAATTTGGACATCAGCAAAGACACCATGTTTTCTTTTGACCACATGATGCATATACCTGAGAACACACCTGTTACAGAACCGTACTGGCTGTCTATGCCCAGTTCTCTCCCAGATATGTTCCCGTTGCCGGAAGATTCTTTACTAGGCTTACCCGAAGCACCCAATAATCTGAATGCAATACTTACTTTAAAAATAGGCGATGAATTATTTAAAGTGCCGGTGCCATTATCTTATAAAAAACTGGACCCTACGAAAGGTGATGTAGTGGAACAATTAAGAATTGTGCCAGATGTGACGCTTGAATTTACCAATACCCTTTTAGTCACTAATTCAGATGGTTCTGTACATGCAGAGGTGCGCATACATCCGCTTAAGAATATACCAAACGCAACCTTGTCTGTATATGCGGATAAAGGCAGTGATAAGACTATCCCCAATCTTGATCTGCACATGGGCAATGACACGAGCATTGAAATAAACTATACTGCAAAAGAAACCGAGCAGCTAAGCAAGGGTGATTTTTTCCTTTCTGCCGAAATAAAAGCCGGGGGCAAAACATATTCAAAAACACAGAAGCTTATACAGTATAACCACATCCCTACCCTGCAATATTTTACACCTGCTTATACCAAGGTATTGCGCAAAAACTGGAAGTGCACGGTGAAGCGCATTGGCTTTATAGAGGGCGCAGGCGATTATACTGTTACCTTCCTGCGGCTTGCGGGGCTGGATGTGGACATACTGAAAGATGCGGACATGGCCAATGCAGAAAAACTGAAAAAGTATGATGCTATTGTAACAGGGGTACGTGCCGTGAACGTGGAAAAGAAGATGGCTACCTGGCTGCCTGTACTATTCAAATATGCAGAAAATGGCGGTACACTTATTATACAATACAACACCCTGCAAGACCTGTCCACTACCAAGATAGGGCCTTATCCTTTTACACTCAGCAATGACCGTGTAACGGAGGAAGATGCGAAGGTTACTTTTCTTGACCCGAAAAATAAATTGCTGAACTACCCCAACAAAATAACAGATGCAGACTTCAGCGACTGGGTGCAGGAACGTGGTTTGTATTTCCCTACCAAGTACGACAGTACAAAATACCAAACCATTCTACGAATGAATGACACAGGAGAAAAACCATCTGATGGCTCAACGCTTTATGCCAAAGTGGGTAAGGGTAATTATATCTATACTTCTTTATCTTTTTTCAGGCAATTACCTGCAGGTAATAAAGGGGCTATACGCCTGTTTATGAATATGCTGAGTGTGGGAAAATAAATCAGATGAATAAACAGGAAATTTGGCATATATTTTGTTGCTAATTTATAAATTACCTGTATGAAACCTTCATTCCTTATTATTGCTTTGGTTTTGTTTTGTTCCGAAATGCTTTTTTTCAGTTGCAAGAAAAGCAGTAATCCTTCTTATGATTTTTCTTATACCAATGCTAATGATGTAAGAGATTCAGTACAATTTCAAAGTAATGCACCAGCCAATGCCAACCTGCAATGGATATTTAGCGATGGGGTAAGAACTAATGAGCCAAGCCCGGTTCATGTATTCTATTCTACTATTAACACTGCAACACTTATCATCAATAATGACCAAAACAATACTATTACAAAATCAATAAAGCTGATGACTGGAGCAGAAAAAATGACGGGTAACTGGCATTGGACCCATGGCTTGTACTGGGATGTAGGTGGCTTTAATGATACAAGCTTTTCCCTGCCAGATACCAGCTTCCCCATCACTGTTATAAACCAGGATACTATAAACGTTTGGGGTAGTAATTTATCTTTCTCTTGTTATCCTCCTAGTGGATATTCCAGTGGATATTCCGGTTTTAGTGGAGGCAATATTCTTGTATACTATATGAATGGACGCATATACTTTAGCAATTCTAATTCGATTGGTAAATATAATTCTGGCATAGGCTATAGTACACCATAAATGTTTTTGTATGTACAAACAATTCTATTTATTCATATTGTTTTGCACTTGCTCTGTCTTAATTCTTTATGGGTGTCAAAAAACCAATAACAATCCCGATTTTTCTTATAATGGCACTTTAGCTATAGGCTCCCCAATTACATTTAAATGTTCATTTGCCGATAGCCCTAATGTTTTTTGGATATTGGGTGATGGCACCTTTTCTAACCAAAATTCGCCAACAAACACATACAATACAATCGGATTGTACCTGGTTTCTCTTATAGCAAATAACGACTCTTTACACCCAATAACCAAAATCCTCAATATTGTTTCAGGCTCTTATAGAGTAGCTGGTAATTGGCGTTGGAAAAGCGGGTACACGTGGCGCAATGGTAATACTGCTAAAACACAAGTAATAGATGATACTACATTCCATATAACATTAATAAACGACACAACGATTAATATAGGTGGGCAAAATTTAAGTGGTATTGGCTTAAATTTCAGCTACTATAAGGATGCGTATAACTATATACAGATACAGGGATTCAACTTATCAGGGTATTCTTTAAGTTTTACACATGTCTATGGCGATTCACTAAACTCAATTGGTATTCAATATTTTGGACTTAAATAGTTACTTGATTATTGGCATATATTTTGCCTCTGATTTATAAATTAGCTGTATGAAACCTTTACGCTTTAGTATAGCATTCGTAATGCTTAGCCTTGCTTTATGGAGTTGTACAAAAAATTCAAGTGTTGTCAGTTATAATTATACCAAAAACAATTATACCAAAAACATTGGCGGCAACAGAATGTGGCATAGATACTGGCATGTAATAACATCCTATCCCGGGAGTACCTATGTTGATACTACTTATTATTATCCTGACACCTCGTTTGTGGCAACGGCGGTGAATGACAGCACAGTAAGCATTATGGGTAGCAATTATGTATATGAAAGAACTGATACTGCAAACGCTATATACTATTTTGGACAAGCCTGGGAATATTTCGAATACTACAATGGCGTTGGTTTAGCTTACTATTTTAACAAGGATAGTATGGCTTATGTTAATGGAACCGCAGGGCACGATGGAACTTCAGATTATGTTTACTATACTAAATAAATAAACTTATGAAATCTTTATGCACCATATCTGTTTTCTTATCCATTTTATTATTTGTGTTTAGCTGTAAGAAAAGCACAAATAGTGGTTTTACTTATACCGGCAATTTAGTAGTTGGAGATTCTATTACATTCCGAAGCACACTCTCCACTACCAATGATTTAACTTGGGGTTTTGATAACGGATATGGATCAGGTTATTTTGGAATAACACAAGTAACTCATATTTTCACTACGGAAGGGAAACATTTGGTTTCATTAATTCCGGGCAACGACTCAAGTAAAATGGTCATGCAAACATTAATAATACAAGCTAATCCACAAATTCAAGCAGTTCTTCAAAAAATTTCAGGCACCATTTATATCATTGCACCAGTTCTAGTGGGGCGTGGGGGAGTATAGCAACAATTACTAATTTTGATCAAAACATAACAATAGTTAATATAAATAATGAAAGCGTTTACTCTTCATTTTGGAATGACACTTTACAACTTGATGAATCTTATCTTCCTAATCAAATCAGTTTTCTATATCTTGATGCATCAGGTTACCATCCCAGAAGTTTAAGCTATTCGCCTTTAACAAATATAATTTCCACCGGAACAATGGACAGTTACAGCGGTGGCGGTGAAAGCTGTACTTGTACCAGCTATTAAATTTTGGTGGGTTACTGCTTTTTTCAGCACAAAATGGGGATACAGGCCTTTGAAGGACGAGCATAATGCATTGTTTTGAGCCTTATCTTTATAATACAGTATTCCTATGAAGATCAAAACTCAAAGCTCATGGTCTAAATGGTATTTATTAGTGCTTTTCGCACTAATATTACAGATCGTTTTTTATTACTGGTTCACACAGCGCTGGTCATGAGCACCCTGGATTGGTTTGTATTGTTATTTACATTGGTTGGCATTGTAGTTTACGGCCTGTACAAAAGCCGTGGACAGAATGGCGCTGATACCTACTTGCTGGCGGGTAAAAAAATGCCCTGGTACATAGTGCTTACAGGCGTTATGGCCACACAGGCCAGCGCCATCACTTTTCTTTCTGCACCGGGGCAGGCCTATACAGACGGCATGCGTTTTGTGCAATATTATTTCGGGCTGCCGCTGGCCATGATCGTAATATGCGTCACCTTCATACCCATCTTCCGTAAGCTGAATGTTTATACCGCCTACGAGTATTTAGAGAACCGCTTCGACCGGAAAACAAGATTGCTTACTTCTCTGCTCTTTCTTTTATCGCGTGGGCTTTCAACCGGTATCAGCATCTATGCACCATCCATCATTCTTTCATCTATCATGGGCTGGAATATATACCTCACCAATGTGGTAATGGGCGGTTTACTCATGGTCTATACTTATAGCGGCGGAGCTAAAGCGATTGCTCATACACAGAAGATTCAATTCCTCATCATACTGGCATCTATGGCACTGGCGGGTTATCTCGTAATAGAAAACTTACCGGCTGGCATAGGCATGCGTGATGCATTGCTTATCGCAGGCAAATCGGGCAAGATGAATGCCATTACTACTTCTTTCAACTGGAAAGACAAGTACAATATATGGAGCGGGATGATAGGCGGCTTCTTTCTTGCACTCTCTTATTTCGGCACCGACCAAAGCCAAGTAGGCAGATATATCAGTGCCAAAGATGATCGTGAAAGCAAAATGGGTTTATTGCTGAATGGATTAGTGAAGATACCCATGCAATTCCTTATACTGCTGATAGGGGCATTGTTATTTGCATTTTACAGTTTTCATCCGGCA
>Ga0206829_10330_pt1 | contig 12984 bp, 12 predicted proteins | sample Alteio_BWOrgCont_75_FD_152862 | JGI IMG/M metagenome (GOLD analysis project Ga0206829, IMG submission 152862) | Enriched cells from forest soil in Barre Woods Harvard Forest LTER site, Petersham, Massachusetts, United States -... | ecosystem: Environmental > Terrestrial > Soil > Temperate forest >... | reverse complement strand
ACCTTTAAGCATCTAAAAAAACATTCTTATGCAAACAGGTTTTCTTCATTTACATAATTTTCTGCGCTGGCTGGTATTGTTGTTTGCTTTGCTTACCATCATTAAGGGTTTGAGCGGCATGGGCGGCACTAAAAAGTTTACGGCAGGCGATAAGCGTTCGGCCATGTTCCTGATGATCTGTTGTGATATACAATTGCTGCTGGGCCTTGCGCTGTATTTTATGGGTGGCTGGTGGGGTAATCTGATGAATACTCCGGATGCGATGAAGAATACGGCGATACGTTTCTATTCTGTAGAGCATGCATTTGGTATGCTGATAGCTATTATACTGGTGCATATAGGCTATGCCAGTGTAAAAAAGGATATTGCTGATAAAAGCAAGTTCAAAAAAATGTTCTGGTATACCTTTATCGCGCTCGTAATTATTATTGTCATGATACCATGGCCATGGCGTGAAATGATAGGCCGCCCCTGGTTTTAACGTATGTTCAGGAAAATATTGCAGCCTTTTTATACGGCCTGGGTGTTGCTGAGTTTTGTTATAAGCCTGCTGATCGCTTTTCCTTTTTTTGCGCTGATAAGTATTGGCAATAATATTGCAGCCCGGCGGGCCATCTATACTATTATCAGGTATTGGGCGGAGGCTTGGTTGTGGCTGATAGCTATGCCGGTGAAACGCATGGGCGCTAAACCGCCCAAGGGGAGGTACGTGGTGGTGGCCAATCATATTTCTTATATGGACACATTGGTTATTTTCCCTGCCATACCTGCTTATTTCCGCGCATTGGGGAAAAAGGAAATATCTAAAATACCAGTGCTTGGCTTTGTGTATAAACAGATAGTGGTGCTGGTGGACCGCAGCAAGGCAAGCAGCCGCACTAAAAGTATGAGGCTGATGTGGAGGGTGCTGAAGCACGAAGCTAATATTGCTATTTTCCCGGAAGGCACTTTTAATGAAAGTCCTGCACCGCTGAAAGATTTTTATGATGGGGCATTCCGCCTGGCCATTAATGCACAGACACCCATATTGCCAATGATACTGGTTGATACAGTGGACCGCTGGTATTACAGCCATTGGTGGAAACTATGGCCGGGCAGGAACCGGGTAGTTTATATGCAGCCGGTTGAAGTAGCGGGCCTCCATCTTGCTGATGTGCCAGCATTGAAACTAAAGATTTACCAGCAAATGGAAACTGAATTAAGAAAATACCGACACTATGAATGATTTGTTAAAGTTTTTTAACAAAGCGGTTTAAGGGTGCTATTTTTAACGTTTTACCTATACCTTTAAAACCTCTTGTTTTTTATTAAGTGCTAACTTTGTATAAAATATTACTTTAGAAAAATGGAAAATTACAATCAGAACAGGTTTGGTGATAACAGATTTAGTGATTATACAGTTGTAGGTTCTTCGGCAAGGCCGGTGTCTAAGACATATATGGCCTCTGTGTTTTTGTGGATGTTTGCCGGGCTGGGAATTTCGGCTTTGTTCGCTTTCATCTTTGCTTCTAACATGTCTTTAATGATGGAGGTTTTCACTACACCGTTAAGGTGGGTGATAATGCTGGCGCCCTTTGCTTTCCTTTTGGTGATGCAATTCGGGATACAGAGGCTTTCGGTTGGAATGATGACTTTATTGTTCATACTTTTTTCAGTTACTATGGGCATCAGCCTCAGCGCTATTTTACTGGTTTATACAGCAGGTTCCGTTATAGGTTGTTTCACCGCAGCCTCGGCCATGTTTGGTGTTATGGCACTTCTCGGATACACTACTGATAAAGACCTTACTTCTTTCGGGCGCATAATGTTTATGGGTTTGATAGGTATTGTTATTGCCTCGCTCATTAATATGTTCATTGGCAGTTCAAGAATGGATTATATCATCAGTATAATAGGCGTTGCTGTATTTACGGGCCTCACTGCTTATGATGTTCAAATGTTGAAACGTGTTGGCGCGGGTATTGAATATGAAGGGACTGGTGCTGCTGAAGCTAAAAAGCTGTCTATTATGGGTGCGTTAAGACTTTATCTTGATTTCATTAACTTGTTCCTGATGCTAATCCGTTTATTTGGCGGCAGAAGAAACTAGTTTTAAATTTATATTTATAGAAAGAGGCAAAGCATAAAAACTTTGCCTCTTTTTTTATTCCATCAAATACCTGAGAATCTTATACCTATACAAAAGGGATGTTGGTTGAGGCCATCCATTTGCAGGGAAGTGAGTTGATAGGTAGCATAGAGCCTGAAAACATTATCAATACCAAGTTCCCCGGTGACACAGCTATTGAAATTGCTGAAGTCGAATTGGTCGTGGTCTTTTTGTTTTCCCATTTCACTGGAAATTTGTTTGGTCCATGATGCGAGGCGGTAACCACCTGTGAGGCCGGCCCCATATACCAGCCATCTTTTCCCGCTAAGCCGGGTTTTGCAGGTGAGGCCTAAGGGGATATTCACGTAATCGAATGCCAGTTTGTTTTTAGAGAATTGAGCGCTGTCCTCATAAACAATAGCAGGCGAAGTAGTATTTGTATAAGTGATGGGCTTATTGAACCTGAAATTATACAATTGCAAACCTATACCGCTCACTAAGTATATCTTCTGATTGTCAGTGGCCAGCACGCGGTATTTAGTGGTTAGCGGGTAGATATTTACATTAACGGATTTGCCCTGGTTCATATCGAAAAGGTTAGAGTTCTTCAAGGATGGATCTACTTTCAGGAAATTCTGGGTTGCTGTAGAGTTGTAATTTGTTTTATCCACCAGGCTATTCAGGCCAAGATCGAAGATCATGCTGCCCATTTCAAACCTGTCTTCATCTTTGGCATTTTTGCGTTTGTCTTTATGTATGTTGAGGCCGTTCTGGTCTATTGTCAGAGAATGTCCTTTCTTTTTAGGATTATTGTCAGAACTATTATCGTCGTCCTGGGCATAAACCATATTGCTGAACAGGGTGATAGTTAAAAGTAAGCCCAAGATTTTCATATACTTCATAAAGTAATTTTTAAAGATTAAATGCTAATAATTCTTTGTTGCCAATTTTTATAACGACATCGGTATTTTTAAGGTTGTTCTTTATTTGTTTTGCTTTGCTTATGTTATTTTGCACCGCATCTGTAACAAGGCCTATGCCCTCATTTTTCTTTCCTATTATAGGCAGGCGGGCAAAGAAGTTCCTTTTGTGTTTAGGTTCAATCGAAGAGACAACTATTACACCGCCCGAGCGGTCCCAGCCATATTTTATATGAGGGGGCGAATCAATTTTGATTTGTTGCCGGGCAAGAGGCTTATCTATTTCTCCAGGAATCTTCCGGATCTTCTTTTCACCATCGCCTACGTCGCTCGGGGAATTCATTAATGAATCAAGATTGATTTCCCCCAAAGTATTTGCAGCTATACTATTTGTTGTGTCTGCTTTTGGTTTTTCAACTGTGGCAATATTATTTATTGGCTTTGTAGTTTTCGTTTGAACTATGACAGATTTTTGAGGGGCTGGCGTTGTTGATGGATGTTGTTCTTGTTTTGCAACAGGTGTTTCTTTGGGACCTGGAATTTCGAATTTGGATTTGGAATTTGTCTGGGTGGTATCCTTTTTTACGATTTGGGAATTTGGAATTTGGAATTTGGAATTTGGAATCCCGATTTGCCACTTAAAGATGCCAAGGAAAATAAGTAATAGAATGCCTGCAGCAATGCCATAAGCCCAGTTTTTATGCAATCCGATAAGGCGTGCAGGGGCAGGCTTTTTCAGCAAGTCTTCTTTGCCTGCATATATTTCGTTTTTATCCGGAACTATACGTGCAGACATATAGTAAGCCAGTTCCTGCTCTAGTTCTTTATTGCCTTTCACAAATGCTTTCAGCTCTTCCATTTCAGTGGGGTTTAGCTCCCCATCTGCCAGTAGCGTCATATATTCTTCGTAATTTCCACTGTTTATCATACCTGTCAGATTATATTTTCAACACTTACTAAATAGCTTTTCAATACTTTTCTTGCCCTATGCAGGTATACCTTTACCTGTGCTTCATTTAAATCTGTTATCTGCCCTATCTCTTCATAACTGTAGCCCTCATAATCTTTCAACAACACCAGTGCCCTTGACTGTTCATCCAATTGTGCCAATGCGTGCTCCAATACTCTTTTCAGGTCAGGGTTGCCGGGCCCTGTGCTTTCAGGATACTCTAATGCCTCTTTATAAGTGATCCTTCCTTTTTTCCTGAAAATGTCTATTGATTGGTGGTAGGCTACCTGGAATAAGAATGCCTTTGCTTTTCCCGGCTGTACATCCTTTCTTTTTTGCCAGAGCACCTCAAAACTACCCTGAACTATATCCCGCGCGTCCTCTTCATGCCCGGTGCATTTCCGGGCGAACCGGAAGAGGCGATCTGCCCATTGATGTACGCATAGGTTGTAGTCGTTTACCTCCATTCAGTATATATATCGCTGCAAAAAGAAAAAAGTTACAACAATCTTCAAATTTTTTTATCGTGGCGACGATGAAGAATGTTATCTAACAATAAACCGGGATAAGCAGATTGTTTGAGCCCAAAATTCTCTGTAGCGAAAGAATATGTATTTTTTGTAAGCTTTTAAGAGTAGAAAGAGGGATAATAAGGCATCAAAAGGATCAATGACTATTGTTGACCGATAAAGCAGTGTAACAATACCAGGGGGTAGCAATACTTGCCAATTTGCCAACTGAGTTGTCATATATAATGAATACTCCTGTATTCGGACTTGAATTTTCCTGGCCGGAAATAATATATTGGTTATTGCATTGGTCAATTACAGCACCAAAAATACTTGTCGAAAGTTGATATGGTTCACCACATAATTTTGTTATCAAACCGGTAGATGGATTTATCTTGATAACATTTGTATCCTGTAAGGCATATAAAAAATGATCGTTTATATTAAACCGTAAACCAAGAATTGCTGCGCTGTTATCAGAAACAGGAATGTTTTGCAGAGCGGCATTATAGTATACGGATAATTGGTTGCTGCCATTATTACTCAACAGGTATATTTTATGGGTATCGGGATCGATAGTTGAAGAGATAAGATTATCAGGAATAGCTATGATGTTTTGATAATTAATAATGGCGTTAATGCTCAACTGAAATAAAGCCAGGCTATCGGAACTGATGTTATAGTGGCTTTTTGCAAAAAAAGTTTGAGATGAAGAATCGTAAAGAAGATAACTTAAGTATAGATTTGGAATATAGATACTTTGTGTTAATTCTGTAGATAAATTAATGCACTGCAAAAAGGTTCCGGGCGAGGATGAATCACTGCGAATAAGGAAATAATATACTCCATCTATTACCAAACCCTGGTGATCGTAATTGTCAAGTATTCCACCTCCCTGCCCGAAAGTAGATAACCAGAAGCCATTGGCACGGTTAATAAAATTGACGTTAAGAAACGGATTTTGATCTACAGTACCAGAGTTAAGACTGTCTCTCACTCCAACTAACTGTGTGCCGCAAGTATTGCCAGGAACAAATTGGGGATTGCCGGTGGGATCAACAGGCGGTGGATGTTTACATGAAATTAAAAATAAAAAAAAGGTTGTCAGCAAAGGCATATACACCTTAGAAAAGGGAACAAAACGTAAAGCACCATTTATAGTGTTATGCCTCATTTAACGAAAGGATAATATTCTATCGTTATAAAAGTAGTGATTTATATTACATTTTTTAAATTAAAGGCAAGTTTTTTTTAAGGGTGCAAATATTTTAATAATATTACTATATTTACGTTTATTAATCTATATTAGCTTTTTAGCTATCGGGGCTTAATAAAGCTAACACGTTTTTTTTTAAATAAATATGCATATTTCATTGGGTTATTTAAGCAATGTAAAAGAGAACGCAAAAAAATCAATCAAGCCTATAAAATAGCAGGGCTATCAATACCTGCTTACAAATCGCAGTTTATAAATGACGAAAATGGGCGCTAAAGCTATTAGCCAGGGACAAATCTCAAAATCAATTTTTGACAATTCGAAATTTACTATAAGCATCCTCGTGGCTGCTGTCTTGGTTGCTTTTGGTGGAGGGTTTGGAAACGGCTTCCTTAATTTAGACGACCCCATGTATGTTTTCCATAACCCATTAGTTATCACGCCAAATTTTGCAAATTTAATACGACTATTAAAGGTTGAATGTTGTAGTAATTTTCACCCTTTAACGATGACCTCGCTTTGGTTAAATTCATTTCTCTTCGGGCCAAATGCAACTTCATTTATAATAACGAATACGATAATTCATATTTTAAATACGATATTAGTTTTCATTTTTACGCGCAAACTTAGTAGGGGGGATAATTTTGTGTCTTTTTTTACTGCTTTGCTATGGGGTGTTCACCCGATGCATGTTGAATCGGTTACCTGGATATCTGAACGTAAAGACGTCTTATACGCCTGTTTCTTTTTACTTTCCTGCATTCAATACATTAAATTCCTTGAAAACGAAAAAGTAAAGTTTTTTATTTATTCGCTTTTACTTTTCATCCTTGCTTGTCTTGCAAAAGGCATGGCTGTTTCTTTACCGATGGTATTGATTCTGTTAGATTACTGGTATGACAAAAAGTGGTTCTCATATAATAAAATCGTTCAAAAAATCCCATTTTTCATCATTGCTTTGCTGTTTGGTTTACTCGCGGTGCAAATACAGGCAGGTGGCGACTGGGGAGGAAGAATTGAAAAACTAACAGAAATCAAATCTTCAACTATTATAGGCAGCATACCTTTTTTGCAAAGGATAGGTTTTGGTTTTTATGGTTTTCTAGTTTACATCATTAAGCTCTTTGTTCCTCTAAATCAACGTTGTTTTTACGCTTATCCATCTCCAGAACATGTTTATGACCTTCAGTATGTGGCAGCTCCTTTTGCAGCATTTATATTACTAGCCTTTGCAGTTAAAATGTATGGCAGCAGGAAGGAGATTTTTTTTGGCATTATGTTTTTCTTTTTCACTATCGTGTCAACCCTGCAATTCATACCGGTGGGCATAGCGATATTGGCGGAAAGGTATAGCTATATACCTTATTTTGGACTGATCTTCATGGTTGTTTATTGGCTAAAAGGTAAGTTTAAGAAAAAAAAATTGGCTGTTTTTCTGGGCATATTTGCTGTAATTTTTATTTTCCTTTCGTACAGGCAAACCCAAACTTATAAAGATACCGGCTCGCTTTTTCTAAACGCATGTAAGTACGAACCCAGGTCGGGTTTTGTAAATGCAACTCTGGTTGGCTACTATGGCCAGACAGGCGATTATGAACATGCTATTCTTTATGGAGAGACTGCTGTGAAAAATGGAGTTATATCCTGGAAGTTATACCGGGACCTGGGGAAATCCTATTACTTCGCAGGAAACTTCAGTAAGGCGCTTGATGTTTGGAAGATGGCAACTAGCTTGGTGCCGGAAAGTGATAAAACCGGGTTGTATTATGACAAGGCGCTTATGGAACGTGCAAGGAAGGATTTTAAGCAATCGCTTGAGGATTTTGACAGCTCGGTAAAATATATGGATAAAGATTTACTTTCCCCAAAGGCGAATAGCCCGATATATTACGACGTGGCTATTACTGAACGTTTGGCAGGAAATTATGATGAGTCTTTGATCGCTTTAGACAATGTTATGAAGCTTGATAGTACAAAATTTGAAAGCATGCTAAAAGAAAAAGCAGCTATTGAAATAGTAGCAAAAAAATGGGATTTGTTGCAAAAAGATTGTACGATTATGATCAATTTAAATATTGTAAAGGATACTGCTTATTGCAACAGGGGGTCTGCAAGACTTTTCCTTGGAGACCGCGAAGGAGCTATTGCTGACTGGAATGAAGCCTTAAAAATCAACCCCGGCATTATTAATATAAAAGACATGCTATCGAGATTTGGAACAAAATGATTTTTGAGATAAAAGTATACACTCATTTTAATGCAAACAGGTTGTTTATAAATTCTTTATAAGCTCCTTTCCACCAAAGCCATTCCGGAGCAGTGCCGAGAGAAAAATTGTGGAATATTGTTACGAGCCTGCTATTGTTTTTTTGCAGCAATTTTGTCATTGCTTTGAGCCTGTCGAAAGAATCGTTTAGACTTAGTTTTTCTTCAAACATAGCTGTAGTATCCATAAAACAGAAGGGATGTACGCGAAGCGGGGTAGTGAATTCGTTATTTAAACTATACCACAAAAAAGATTGTCCCGTGCCGGCCCTGAAACCAAAATGAGTGCCATAGCCCATACTATAATCCTGGCTGATGCCCGCTTTTAACAGGCGCAGATAAGTATCTGGTAATTTTGCTCTTATATAATGTTGCCTTGAAATGCTAATGTTTTTATGAACTATCTTTTCGAGTGTCTCCTTTTCGGATGACAGTGTGTCGTCATTGTCTGAGTAATAGGAAGGATGCAAGCCTATTTCACCATACCGGCTAATGTCATTTACCAGTTTTTGCATTTTGGGGTGAGATGGCAAAATATTTTTATCAAAATCGGTTGTTTTCTGCGTCGATAAAATAAAAAATACAGGCCTGTTGCCATTGTTGCTGTGCAATTGTTTTATCCACTCATAGCTATCGTAGGGGTCTTGTTTTTGGTTCAACACCACGGCCATGCGCTCCTTACATACCTGTTTGTTGCGTGCCCATATATCCCTTGCCTGTGCCCCCGTAATGCGTACAAAGCCTTTGTATTTGTATGAGTAAGCTATATCGATATCGTAAGTGGGCAAATAAGAAAAGGACACCGCAGGCGTAAGGATATTGAATTGTTCTTTCAGCAGGTTTCTTAAAGTTTGCACCCATTCGTCCAGCAACGGGCGCTGCAGCCACCTATTTTTATACAGAATGCTTTGCGTGGCAGGATACCTGTTGTGGACATCCGGGGTATAATTATAATATTCTTCGTAGCGTGTAAGGAGAAAAAAAATGGCAGAGAATAGGTCGAAGGGAAGTGTTTGTGTAGCGGCATTCCCGTCATAGAGCGTTTGTATTTGGTTCCATGTGCCCGTTTTTATTTCATGCTCACTTACTCCTTTAGCCCACATCAAACCCGCATCAGGAATTGAAAGAGCATGAGTAAAATTTTTCCCGTAAGAAATAAAAAAAGATAAAGAATTTACAGCAGCCTCATCATGTACAAGTTCATACTCAAGCTTCAGTTGTTCTTTTATCAACCAGTCGAGCACATACAATAAACGATTTGTTTTTTTAGAACTATAAACTACGAGGCGGCTCATAAGAACAATAAAGAATTAATGTTTATTGCGTTCTTTCCATAATTGGTTAAACGATTTTGCTGGGAAATGCAGTGCAGACCTATGTAGTCCCCAGGAATTTTTAAACAATTTATTTACTACATTATCTTTCATTGAAGATCCGGCACTATTCAGCAATTTGCGGTTTAACATTGCCAGCTTCCAAAGTTTCCATGCAGAATTTTCACTGAAGCCATTCAGGTTTTCCTTTACTGCTATATATCGGTTTTCCAGCAACATTTCGTGGATATTTATTTTAAGCGGGCATACTTCTGTGCAATTACCACAGAGGCTGGATGCATAGCTAAGGTGTTTATAATCCTGAAAATTATTTAAATGCGGAGAGATAACAGAACCAATAGGACCGCTGTATGTAGCGCCATAAGCATGGCCACCGATATTTTTATAAACCGGGCAGGCGTTCAGGCATGAACCGCAACGAATGCAATACATGCTTTCTCGCACTTCCCGCAGCAAAAGGTTAGTACGTCCGTTGTCTAATAAGATAACATACATTTCATCCGGCCCGTCTGTTTCATCCGGTTTGCGGGCTCCTGTAAATAGTGTATTATATACCGTAACATTTTGCCCGGTTCCATAGGTGGCCAGCAATGGCCAGAATATCTGCAAATCGTTAACAGAGGGTATTACTTTTTCTATACCCACAATAGCTATATGCGTTTTAGGCAAGGAGGTTGAAAGGCGGCCATTGCCTTCATTCTCGCTTACAGCAACAGCACCAATATCTGCAATAATAAAATTGCCACCTGTTATACCTACCTCTGCAGTGATATATTTTTCGCGTAAATTTTTCCGGGCAACTTGCGTAAGCTCAGAAGGCGTAAGTCCGGCAGGTGTACCTAATTTTTCATGAAACAATTTGGCCACATCTTCTTTGCTTTTATGCATGGCTGGTGTAACAATGTGGTAGGGGGCTTCTCCGTCTAATTGTTGTATATATTCTCCGAGGTCTGTCTCTACAGATTCAATATTATATTTTTCCAGAAAGTCATTCAGGTGAATCTCTTCTGTTACCATTGATTTTGATTTGACTACCTGCTTTGTGTTTTTTTCTTTACAGATATTCAAAACAGCATCAAGGGCTTGTTTGGCATTTTCGGCCCAGATCACCTTTCCGCCACGGGCAGTGAATTTTTTTTCAAATTCTATCAGGTATTTGTCCAGATTCTCTATGGCTTTCCATTTTATATTCTTTGCTTTTTTACGGGCAACTTCCAGGTCAGCAAATTGTTGTTTGCCTTTTACAACAGTATCCTTATACTTCTGTATGTTGAAACTTAATTTGCGCTTATGATCCAGGTCATTAGCCTTTACATCGCTTTTTGCAAGAAATGTTGATTGATTTTCTGTCATTACAGGTGCAAATCTAATAAAAAGAACCTGACGCCGCCCTGTCTCTATGAATGGAGGGGGAAAATTGTGATAATTGTAAAAAAACATAGAAAAAAGTGCCATTTTAGGCATTTGGGCTTTAGCCTTTATCTTTGCCAACATGTTTTCTATTAAAGAGGTGATAAAGCTGGCTCTTGAGACTATAGAACTGGAAGCCAAGTCTGTAGTAAAACTGACAGAATATATAAATGATTCTTTTGCAAAAGCGGTTCATGTTATACATGAGTCAAAAGGCCGCGTAGTTGTTTCGGGCATAGGTAAGAGCGCTGTTATAGCGCAAAAGATCGTAGCGACATTTAATTCCACCGGCACACCGGCGCTTTTTATGCATGCAGCAGATGCCATACATGGGGATTTGGGCATGATACAGCCTGATGATACGGTAATTATTATATCGAAGAGTGGCGAAAGCCCCGAAATAAAAGTATTGATACCTTTTATTAAAGACATGAAAAACCCGATCATTGCTATTTGTGGAAACGGCCAGTCTTATCTTGCAACGCATGCTGATATATTTGTTGATAGTACTGTTGAAAAAGAAGCCTGCCCTAATAATCTTGCGCCTACTACCAGTACTACTGCACAATTGGTAATGGGGGACGCACTAGCAGTTTGTCTGCTGAGCCTGAAAGGTTTTTCTTCGCAGGATTTTGCCCGTTACCACCCCGGTGGGGCTTTAGGCAAAAAGCTATACCTGCGGGTATCAGACCTTAGTAAACAAAATGAAAAACCGGAAGTAAAAATCATCAGTACAATAAAAGAAGTTATCTATGAAATATCCAGCAAAAGGCTGGGCGCAACGGCTGTATTGGATGAAAATAATAAACTTTGTGGTATTATAACGGACGGAGATATCCGCCGGATGTTGGAGAAACATGAAAACTTTGCCGGGTTGCAGGCTAAGGACATTCTTACTGCAAATCCTAAGACAATTGATGATAATGAGTTGGCAGTTGAAGCGCTGGAACAAATGAGGACCTATGATATTACCCAACTGGTCGTGACCAAAGAAGGGAACTATTCAGGCATGGTGCACCTGCATGACTTACTGAGGGAGGGCCTGATATGACGCTACTCTTTTAGAATTTTCCTTACAATAGACTGTCCATTACATTCTGCCTTTATAAAATATAAACCCGATGGCAGGATACTTATATCTATATTCACAGAACTGCCGGTAGGTTTCATATCAAAGATCATCTGCCCTAAAGTATTATGTAATTGTATATCACTTGTTCCTGCAATATCTGGTAATTGAATATTAATATTGTTGTGAGCTGGGTTGGGATAAATAAAAATTTCCGGCTTTACATTAGTTATTTGCGAAACTTCATTTGTTGGTAACATTTGGGCGCTATCGCAATATTCCGTAACTTCTGCAGGAGATAATGCCCGGCTATACAATCTTATATCGTCTATCGTCCCTTTAAACCAATATGGATAACCAGTATTTAGCCCCGGGGCAAAATATCCAATACCTAAACTATCGATCGTTGGAGCATAATCATCCTGGCTGTATTTTGTCATTCTCAAAGTGCCATCAATATATAACCTGATTGAATCCTGACTATAAGTTGCGGTAATACAATACCATGTGTTTAAAGTGACCGTATCACTATTGGAATACCAGGAGGGGTTGGACGGATAAGTGATGGAATGCGCAGCTGCATCAAAAGGCTCATGACTGAGCGTGTATATGGAGCAGTCATTATCATAATCATTATCCTGGAAATCAATAGCGTAATAATCGGTGCTTGCATAGGCACCTCTGCTAAATACCTGATTCACCTGGCAAGGGCCGTTGTAGAAACCCATTGGTTTTAATAAAATAAAAATAGATACCGAATCTAAATTGAGTAACGAATTATACGCCACATCAATACGACTGCTATCTCCGTTAAATTGATAAGCAGTATTCGCAATGCCATTATAGCCTACTGTTGAAGTAACATTTGTACCAATGCCATTCAGGCCATTCCCGCTTATATCGTTGGTATTGCCATTAAAATTCCAGTGCGCTACCAGGCCATTATTGCCTTGTGCAAAACATCCGAATGTGATATAGGAAAAAGCAAATAGTAAAAGGTTTACTTTCATAATAAAGGATTTTGATGTGTTTAATATTTGCAATATTAAGAAATAATTGTTTATCGCAAAAGGGTCACGTCTCCTTTCTTAGTTAGTGCCTTCCCGGCACAAGTGTATTTTATATAATAAAAATAAACACCAATTTCCTGTTTAGTGCCATTAAAGAGGCCATCCCATCCCTGGTCCTCCTGTTTTGTACTGAAAACTTCCTGTCCCCAACGG